>Ga0181596_10001340_pt1 | contig 25159 bp, 27 predicted proteins | sample 041ome_6_FD_148655 | JGI IMG/M metagenome (GOLD analysis project Ga0181596, IMG submission 148655) | Coastal salt marsh microbial communities from the Groves Creek Marsh, Skidaway Island, Georgia - 041402US metaG (spades assembly) | ecosystem: Environmental > Aquatic > Marine > Intertidal zone... | reverse complement strand
ATAAGAGCAAGAGACAACGAGAATTTGGAGAAGTGGCCGAGTGGCTGAAGGCGCTCCCCTGCTAAGGGAGTATACGTTAAAAGCGTATCGAGGGTTCGAATCCCTCCTTCTCCGCCAAATATCACAGTTGGCCCCAAACCCGCACAGAATAAGGCTTTAGAGCCAGCGGGTCAACGGGGCCGAATCAAAAATATCACACCAAAATATCACAGTTCTGGCCTCCAAAAGTTAGATGCGTCTAACTATTCAGCCAAGAACTCTACACGTATAGAGATTTCAAGAACTCTACGGCCCGTAGAGATTTCAGCCAAGAACTCTGCCGCGATAGAGATTTCAAAAAGTCGGGGGCCCACGACTATTCAGCCAAAAAGATGTGGCCCCATCCTTTTCAAAAAAGATAAGCACTTATCCTTTTCAGCCAAAAAGACAACCGGTTGTCCTTTTCAGCCAAGAACAATATGGCCATATCGTTTTCAGCCAAGAATGACAACCACTTGTCATTTTCAGCCAAAAAGTCCACCCCGGTGGACCTCTCTGAGCTTCGCAAAAAGTCCACGGCCATGGACTTCTCTGGCTCAAAAACCCCACCCCGGTGTAGTTCTCTGAGGTGCACCCATCTGCTCTGCCGCCTCAGATTGGGATACCGCATCAAGGCTCAAATTTGAGCTTTGATCTGCTCAAAAACTGCAAGCGCTTGGGGTTCTCTGGCCGGTGATTCTCAAGGCTCAGATTTTTCTCGGGGCGCGCACGCGAAATTGGCAGAGTCCCATGGCGCGATCTCATTTGGCCCCCAGCCCTGATAAGATCCGTTCAGGTCTGAGATTTCAGGAGGTCGGAAAAGATGAGGGATGCTGTCACAGTGGCGCTTGTGCTTGCTCTGGCAGGTTGCGCCAGCACCAACACCAATTTTGCAGAGAGGCCCACCCCAGATTTGTGCAGAACAATGGTCGAAACCAAGAAATACAAAATTTGGTATGACGATCTGGTGGCGGAATTGAACAAGCGCGGCGAGGACTGCAAAGAATATATACTTGCAGATATGAGCCGAGACAAAAACCAGACCACGGTAAACCAAAAGGTTGAGGTTAATCGCTAATGATCGCCCTGCCTCTTGATGAAGCTGTATGAAATCTTCAGGCAAGGGAGCTCTTTCCTGCTGAGGCCCTCCACCCCCGTCCAGAGGAGCCCGTACCCTGGGGATACCGGCAGCAGGGGCCAGCCAGTACCGTGCAGTGGTGAGGCATACCGAAAACGGATGGTGCGCGGCAAGCTGGCAATGAATCCAGACGGTGAGGGGATTGATCTGCTCGTTGATGAGCTGAAGCGGTTTCAGATAATGCCGACTGACTCGGGTAACTGGCGTTACTCTGGCAAACGTAATGGCGGTGATGATCGGGTGTTCGCTCTGTTGCTGGCTGTGGCTGGTGCGGAGCTGGCTCAAGCCCGAGAGGCATCCTTTGTAAGTGCGAGTGGCACCTACTAACTACAGAACACCATAACCAGCCATGAGTAATCTCCCTTGGTGTATCTGGCCAAATCTTGTCACCCATTGGTGACTGATCTTAGCGATGCGGAGGTTAGCCTCCTGCACAGAATACGTACACAAATCTGGGCTTCGATTGCCGATGAAAAGCTTATCCCTAGCGGCTTTGACCTCCATGCTATTTAGTGGCGGTTCTCTTGCGCAATTTAATCCTGCGACTGATCTTACGGTTGCCCACGACCTTGGTGCTGCCTCTGATATTCAATTTCAGTGGCAGGATTTGGTGAATACGGATGCGCATGAAGGGTGCCCCAACTTGGGCTTGGTGCATGGTTCTTCACCGATCGTAAACATCGATTTTAACCACGATGGGCACAACGATTATCTCGTTCCTTACAAATGCACTGATTTCTACGAGGAAGAATTCCACCCTTTTTATTACATCGGTTACCCAACATGGGCGCTCGTTGTTCTTGTGAATGAAGAGGGGTCGGTCAAAAACGGGAATCAGGTCGTTTTCGGTAAAGACTTGGTCAAGTGGACTCACTTCAGTCGTATTTCTTACGACTGGAATGATGATCCGGCACGCACCACCCGCGATTTTAACCAAGACGGCTTTGATGATCTCTTGTGGCATTCAGATAGAGATGGCCAGTGGACGGTTATGTGCTTCTCGGATGAGGACCCTAATTGCCAACGATTGGGGGCTTACCAAGAAGAGCGGGCCCAATCTTACGAAGACCAGTTTGGATATGGAGATCGTCAAGCGCATGGCAGTTGGTTTGGGGAGCGAGGCGTTTTACTGAGTAAGCCGGATGGCACTTACGAGAATCACATACTGGCAACGGGCAGGGATTGTGAGCCTCTGTGTATCAGCATCTTATTAGACGATCAGGGCCGCTGGAATCTATGGTTTTCTGGACATCCTTTCTCCACAGCTAGCCAATGGGGCCCCACCGCAGCAGAACAGCAACAGGGCGTATGGAATGTACCCACCAGTGATGGCGTGGTCTTGCCGAAGCCAGGGTCAAGGGTGTATCGATTCGAGCCAGAAGGCGGCTTAGTTGAGGTGACTGAGAGGTACTACATTGATCTGCCACAGCCGAATGAGCCGGAGGGTCCGGAGGGTTATCAGTACTGCAGGATTCCAAAGACCGTCTATCAGGCCGCAGGCTATGACGAGTGTGCAAGATATCAAGCCGGTTACATCCCTATAGATGGCAATAAAATTGCGTCGGCCTGGTTCTGGGGAGAACGAGCGATGCTGCCTGTCGGCGACCATGGGATCGTCGCGCTCAATAACGTCAGTGATTTCGACCCGAGCAATTTTTCCGGAGAACAATGGAAAAATGCCTGGACGGAGGATCCAAATTGCCCCCCTGACGAGCAAGCGCAGAATACGTGCCCTACTGACGCTGGATTTGGAAGCGTTTATGAGCGCCCGATCATACGAACTTTCAAACTGGTCTCCGATGTTGGTTTGGTTGAAGTAACCAATCAGTCACCGAATAACGTTATCCGGTTGATTCCTCACCTAGAGGGCACATTCTGGAAGTATCTGTCCTACGAGTCTCGACCGTGGAACTTTTCAACTTTATCGCGCCCGCATCAATATATGCCAACCAGTTTTAAACTCGATAAAAACAGTGACGTCGCGTACGTGATTGTGCAGTGCTGCAGGGGTAATCAGACGGTCGATATTGATATCGACCCATTATCAATTCCCCTTGCCGAGAGGCAGTTTTTAGTCGGCAGAGATTTCTTTTGGAAAGCTTGGTCTCCGGATAATTGTCCCTGGTTTCTGGAAGGGGTTGACGCCAGTCACTGTGTTGGTGACGGCTATCTTGAACTTAAAAATAACCCTAACGTGATGCATCCCGACTGGCCTGGACAATTTTTCCAGAAGGTAGAGTCCTATATGCCAGGCATCACTCAGCTTGAATTCAGGCACTACGTTTCTGCTCGCACCGATTACCTCGCGATACCCGTAAATACGCGAACTGGGGAAATTTTGTCATTACCGAATCCCTTATCTGTCGTTGAGCCGTGGGTTCAGGATTATAGACAGATCAAGGTCGCCGACTTGAACGGCGATGGATTTGAGGACCTCTGGGGCACCCACATTGAACCACCGAGGGCTTGGGCTAGGAATACCGGGTTTGAATCCATCATGGAATACCCGGCGCCTTTGGCCATCTATCTAAATGACGCTGGTAAGGGTTTCGTAAGAAACTCGTCTCTTGACCACACTCGCTCTTACCTCTCTGACGAAATTCAACAGTACTTCGATGGCGTATTACCCCTGAATTATATGGTGGCGTATTACCCCGGACATCATATTGCTGATATGAACGGCGACGGATTCTTCGATATCGTTAACTCGAGCGGGCCCAATGGGGACGGCAGCCCTTACTCCACGCGTATTTCTTATGGGGACGCGGTATACCCCGAACCTACGGTCCCTTCAAAGCCTATCATTGCCCATTCGGAGGTGGGGGATGAAGAAATCTATCTATGGGTAAGCGTTGGCGCGAGCCTAGGGTCCCCGGTCAGTCTATACGAGGCTACCTGCACCGCCTCATCTGGCGAGACAGTAGTGGCAACCAGCCAAAATCCAAACATCACAATTCGAGGTGTGGTCAATGGCACGAGCTACGTCTGTCAGGTGATTGCAACAAACCTGACTGGTTCCAGCCAGCCATCGGATTACTCGGTCACCTTGGTGCCCGAGAATGTGCCTATGGGACTGCCGATCTGGTTGCTTTATGAAGCGCGCAAGCGATCGTGACTATGTTATTAGCCAGACTTATCTCAACTGACCACCATTGATGATCTCCACGCAGCACCTCTGGCGCAAGATAAGCCCGTGTCCCCCAGAGGCACAATGTCCTGACACAAGCGCCCTACGGGGCGCTTTTTCTTTGCCTCACGTTTGACAGGTTCAGCCAAGCCCTTGGCGCATCCTGACAATCAATAGAACCGCTCCTCTCCGATGATGGTGGCTCAAGGATGAATACCCGCCATGGATGGCACTAATCTAGAAAAGGAGATCTAGAAATGAAAATGTTGACAACTGGATTGTTGGCGCTGGTTTTCACAAGCGCGGCAGTCGCGCAAGTTGCTTCCTATAAAACGGAACGCGTAGTAGGGCTACATAAATACTGCTACTACGATGCGGCAGGTGAAGAGCATGTCTTGGTCAAAAAAGCCCATGATGCATGTTCGCGCTACATAGAGGTCTAATGGGACTTTGATAATAAACCGCCGGTGGGTTTCTGCCGGCGTTTTTTTGTCGCTGACGGAATCGTTTCATGCCTGGCCCCAGTTGAGAGCGCATGTCACGTACCGAATGTCGCCACACAAGCCAGCCTGATAGCGATGACCTGTGCCATCTTGATGTGGAAGCGATAACAGCCAAGGAGGGCTGAACAATGTTGAATAAATTCAAGCGTGAAATCCGCTCACGAAAGTTTTTCGCTACCGCCGAAGAAGCGACCTTTTACGCTATGGCCGCAGAAGAAGTTGATTATGGCAAAGTGGACGCTGGCCTCCACGCCATGGCGCTTAGCAAATCTGACGGCGATGAAATAAAGGCACGGGCAAAGTATCTGCAACTTCGTGCAGACGTACTTAAGCAAGAAGTTGCCGCTGCAGAGAAATTGGCAACCGCTGCTGAGCGAGAGGCTCAAAAAGCCGAGTATTCGGAGTTTGGCATCACCTTCATGCAGGTACTCGGGATCAGCGCCTCTGTCATGATTCAATTTTTTATTCTTTTTGCGGCGAGATAGCCTCTAACCCGCAAGAGCGGGGTCAGTTCTGCGGCAGTGTTTAGATGACCCCGAAAAAGGGGGGTTACAGCGACCATTTGGGGGTATCGGTGGGGGTATCGGAGGTAAGACAAACCCATGAATCTAGCAATACCAATGGATTCAGGCCCGTATTCGACGCACTCCTTCTCCGCCATAAACGAACAGCCCGCCTTGTGCGGGCTTTTGCGTTTATTGGGGTAAGTGAGAATTGATGTGAGCCCTCGGGTTCGACAAACCCTGCTCGCGGCAGAGTTTGCACCCGCCGCGTTTTCTACCTCGCGCCAACATCAATGAGTTTGGCGTGGGGCCGGTATGCCATGCCTGTCTACCGTGAACGTGTTTCGCGCTTGGAGTGACTGGCCCCTGAGAGAAACATGCTTCTTAACGGGCGATATGCGAAGTGCCAGGTGTCACCCGCTCTCTAAGGCATGCCGAGGGCATCTGCGCAAGGCGCTCTGGCAGCGACTCAGGGTTTGCAAAAAACCTGATACACGTCGGCGTGATTTACCGATAACTGACTCAGCGCGACGGCCGCCTTGAATAGACCAGCCTTTTGCTCCTTCTCATCGGAATCTCTGGATTTTTTCATGATTTCCCCTGAGTGATAAAGATACGCACCGGCGGCGTCACTGATTAGTTCGCAGTCATCTGCGGCCCATGTTGCCTCAGTCTCATCTTGAGAAATATCATTCTCCACGGTACCGACTTCGGCCCACTGCCAATCGGCTCTAGCGGTCAGGGTGAACAGCGCCGCGACGGTCATTACCACCGTTAATGTTGCTCTCATTGTCCATCCCCCTCTTATCAATTGTGGCTCACTCTAACAGCAGCTAGCGTGCCGACGAAAGCCCCGGAACTGATCACTTTTAATGTGGTGTTATCGAGGTGCGACGTTAAAGTCGCTGGGCTTATTTTTGGTTTCTTTACTGCGAGACCGATCCGACACATATGTATAGTGCCGCTGCTAGAACCCATGCGCTTGCAATTTAGTGCGCCGCTAAAGTGACCGATAAGTCCAAATAACGGTGTACCGCCCCGGCCGCGATTGGCTGCTCGATCTAGACTAGGTGAACCATAGCGATGGCGCGGTCATGGGTATAAAACGGTTTACACTCCAAGTTATGACTCGTCTTTGGACAATTTTGGTACCGGTGTTTACGACCCTAGCCGCCCTTTTTACAGGCTCGGTGTCGGCGCAGTCGGATTCCATAAGCTATAGCCGCGACCAAGCGATTGCTGGAGAGGTTGTTTATCAAAACGACTGCGCGAGCTGTCACGGACCAAGGCTTGGCGGTAGCGAGGCGGCGCCTGGCTTGGTGGGGCAGCGTTTTTTGGATGTCTGGCGCGAGCAAGACCTCGGTGCATTTGCCCGCGTCAATTTAACGATGCCAACGTCTAACCCTGGCGGGCTCCCGGATGCCGCATACGAAGCTGTGATCGCCTTTTTGCTCAGTCAAAACGGATATCCCGTGGGGCAAGACCCTATTCGCCTTGGAACTTCGTTGCAGAGTCACGAGATGCTTCAAAAACTGGGTAACCAGCCGCCGCTAACACCCTCTGGCACTCATACAGAGATGCACTCTGTGACCGAGTGGCTTCATCATCGCGGCACTCTTCACGGGCAGAATTACTCCCCACTCGACCAAATTAATGCAGGTAACGCGGCCGATCTGCGCATCGCTTGGCGCTGGAAGTCGGATAATTTTGGGCCCGGTCCCTGGCCGAATTACCAAGTGACGCCGCTGATGGCCAATGGCGTGCTATACGCCACAGCCGGCGCACAGCGCTCGGTGGTGGCCATTGATGCAGTCACCGGAGAGACTTTATGGATGTATCGTCTTGACGAGGGGGAACGCGGGGGCTACGCGCCTCGTAAGGGGCCCGGTAGGGGGGTGGCATTTCATCGCACCGGAGGCCAAGACACAATTTTTGTGATCTCACCCGGATATCGACTGGTGGCGCTGGATGCCGAGACCGGTCGACTGCGAACGGCATTTGGCGATGGTGGATTAGTAGACCTCAAGTTGCAGCTGGGAGTTGATCTCGATCCTGTCACCGCCCCTATTGGTGCCAGTTCACCGCCGGTCGTTGTTGGTGATGTGGTGATTGTTGGCGCGGCGTTCGCGTTTAGCGGCGCACCCGAGTCACCGCGAGCGCTTAAAGCAAAAATCATGGCTTATGATGCCAATACAGGCGAGCTTCTCTGGCGCTTTAATACGATTCCCACCGTGAACGAATTCGGGTTCGACACCTGGGGACAGGGCTCGGCCGATTACACGGGCAATACGGGCGTTTGGGCGCCGATGAGCGCCGACCCTGAGTTGGGGTATGTGTATCTGCCGGTTGAGGCGCCCACCAGTGACTACTACGGCGGTCACCGCCCGGGTAATAACTTGTATGGCCAGAGCCTCGTCTGCCTGAATGCCGCCACTGGGGAGCGCGTTTGGCACTTTCAAACGGTGCATCATCCAATCTGGGATTACGACTTACCCGCGCCGCCGGTGCTACTCGATATCACGGTGAATAACCGGGAGGTATCCGTGGTGGCGCAAATTACGAAGCAAGGGCTAACCTTTGTGTTTGATCGCCGCACGGGAGAACCCGTTTGGCCAATCCTAGAGGAGCCCGTGGCGCAGAGCACTGTGCCGGGTGAGCAAACCGCGCCCACTCAGCCGATACCTTCGTTACCCGAGCCCTTCGGGCGTGCGGGTGTTACGAAAGATCAGCTCAACGATCTGACACCGGAAATACTCGCCGAGGCCCAGCGGATAGCCGAGGGCTATACCCTCGGCCCACTCTACACGCCGCCGACGCTGGTCGATGAGACTAACGGCGGCACTTTGGTACTGCCGGGATCGGTGGGGGGCGCTAACTGGCAAGGCGCTGTGGCGGACCCCGAGTCCGGTTTGCTGTATGTCTCTTATGCCGTTGCCCCCGAGGTGGTGGGGCTCGTCGCTGATCCCGAACGTTCCACCATGCGTTATGTGCTGAGAGATGCCATTCTCAAAGGCCCGTTCGAGCTACCGCTCCTCAAGCCGCCCTGGGGCTGGATCAGTGCGCTTGATCTGAACACTGGCAAGCTACTTTGGCAGCGCCCCAACGGTAGAACCCCACGAGAGGTGCGCGAACATCCGAAGCTGGCGGGCGTGGAAATACCCGATACCGGTAATGATGATCGCTCCGCACTGCTGGTGACGAAAACACTGCTGTTCTCTGGAGAGGGAGCAGGTATGTATGGTTCGCGTTGGGGCGGCTCGTTACTCAGGGCGCATAATAAAATGACCGGGGAGGTGATTGCCGAGATCGATCTGGGCCAGCGGCAAACGGGTGTCCCTATGACCTACGCGGTGGGTGGCAGACAATATATTGTTGTCGCTACCGGAGCACCGGGTGAGGCAGGGCAGCTGGTTGCGCTGACACTGAATCGGTAGCGTTCGCGGCGCTTAGTGTCAGCGGTATGGCTGCCCCTCTGAACCGTCAACGGCCTCTCGCTTTTCTACTTGTGCTTCAGATGAGACACTAAGCGAGCCTTAGGGCGTCCAAATAATAAAAGGGGGAAATATGTCAGAGTTTGATATGTGGAATATTTTAGCGGCGTTTATGTCTGGTAACGCGATCTGGTTTTTGGGGTATGTGGTTGCAACTTGGCTGGGCTTTCGGATGACCAACAATATTTATGCCAGCGGCGGTGGCCCTATCGTTGGCAAGATACTGGTTTCGATTTATTGCCTGAGTGTCAGCGCTTTTATGTGTGTATTGATGGTCAATACCAATGGGTTGTTCCGGGATGTGGCCGCAGGACTTACGAACGTAGGTGAAAGCACAGCGTTGTCGGGCGCAGCGCAAGCGTTTATCGCTGAGGCCGGCAACGCGCCCTCAATGAATCCGTTCCAGATGGCTTTCGTTGGCTCAATCATCGTTATGCAGTTGCTACAGGTCTGGATGAAAAAGGCCGACTGATTCATAACTAATCGGAACCACACCCCGTCCCTGCGACGGGGTTTTTTTATTTCAAATTAAAGATTGTATTTCCCAAGGTTGCGCCACACCGATGTAGATGCCTTGGCGCTGCCATGTCGTCGTTGGCAATCTGGTGTGGCTGATGCAGAAATACAGGATTGGGAGGAGTCGCGGCGTGGGGATCTGGTGTGTAGGGTAGGATTTTCTCCTCGCTTGGATCGGTTTCCCTCGCGCCGCAATCTTTACGTTACGCCTCCTAGAATGGCACTTCAAAGATTTAGTCCGCATATTAGCGGGTTTTGTTTAGCGCGAAAGAATCTTCATCAGTACTGCCAATAGCGCCGAAAGGCCAGTATTTTTGGTCGTAACACATTGTTTTTGCGATACATTGGGAATTCGGTCGTTTTGGGCTTCCGCTTGAGTCCGCCATTGGCATAGGAGGTCGGGTTGTTCACTTTAATTTGGCTTTAGCGGCCAGAGCAGGCACCGCTGACATATCCGGGACGTCCAAAAAGCCCGGTTGTTGATAGGTGGGATTGGGATAGTCGTAATAACCTTTGCCGGCGAGTAAGCCCATCCGCCCCGTGTCGAGAAAATGCTCTTGAAGATAGGCGGCATTGGTGAGCATATCCTGGTCGCCCAACTGCGTACCCCAGTAAGTGAAGATCTCGCGCAGGGTGCCCATGCCGACCATATCCATTATTCCACAGGGGCCCATGGTGCAGCCGCGATTCATGATCATATAGGTACGGTCAACCGTCTCGTGATCTGCGACTCCCTTGGTAACGAGGGATTGGGCCGCTTGAAGTAAGGGCACCAACAAGCTGTTACAGACGTAGCCATTTTGCTCTCGGGAAATCGGTATCGGGACCATACCGATTTCAGCGGCATAGGCGGTGAGCCGGGTCAGGGTATCGTCCGAGGTTTCCGGTGCCCCCATGATTTCCGCAATGTTCAAAGCCCAAATCATGTTGGCAAAATGCAGCGCACCAAATCGATCCGGTCGACCCGTTTCAGCAGAGAACATGGAAGGCAGCAAGGTGGATGAGTTCGTTGCGAGAATCGTCTCCTCTGGCATGATGGTAGCGAGCTTCTGATACACATCGATTTTAATGTCGGGCACCTCGGGCACAGCCTCGATCACAAGGTCAGCGTTTTGTGCCGCCTCGGTAAGATCAGTGGTGAACGTCAGTCGCGATTTCGTCGCCGCGATATCGCCCTCACTCGCATTAAGATGGGCCGCATAGATGGCCGCATAATCCGCATGCGCGGCGCGACATTTTTCCAGACCCTCTTCCGAGATATCGTAGACGGTGACCTGCTTACCCATGTACGCGCTGTGCCAGGCGATCTGTCCGCCCAAGGTGCCGGCGCCAATCACAGCGACGTTTTCCAAATGGGATTCTGACATTGTGGTTTCCCCCGTTTTGGCGTTTGTCTGTCTTTTCCAAATTTAGCGGTCGTGAGATTCGTCAATACCCACGCACTATCGTCGACCCACAGTATTAAAGCGGGTGCGACCATGTAAATCGCAAACCTACCCGCTGTCGCCTTTTGCTACCCGAGCACTGATTCGGTGCGGATCAGCCGCGCCTCCGGAGATCTCAAGATTCTGGCGGAAGGAATCAAGCCTTTGGCGGATTGAGTCAAGAAGCAGGTGGTCAGAGACATTCCAATAGTCTCTAGGCTTGAATACATAAGGAGAGACATGATGAGAGTGTTTATCACCGCTATGTTGATTGGTTTGGGTGCAACGAGCGCCCTCGGACAGCCGGCCACGGCGGTTCCGATGGATAGCACCAATCACATGGGATCCCTGCTAGAGGATTGGTTTGGGGGTGAGGTGTTAGAGAGCGCTGAGCTATCGGCCCTTTTGGAGGAACTACTTGCGGTGGTGGAGTCACTCGACTTTCAGGAATTGATCGATCGACTAAGCGCGCTGGATTTCGATGAGCTGGCCGTAGAGATACAGGATCTGCGTGATGAGTTGAATCTGTATCGCTTTGGGTATGTCGGTGTCGCTGAGGTGGCAGTTCCTGAAGACGGCACGATGCCCTCTTTTTGGAATCTATCCACGCTGTGTCAGGACACCTTTGGTGAAGGGGCTAGATTGGCGAGAACCAGCGACATCGCTTACCTATTGGAGCGCGGAGAATTGCAGTGGGGCAGCGTTGAGCGCGCGGTTTTTAGATCGAGCTACCCCATCCCTTACAAAGATGGACTTTACGACACGCTGGTTAGCGCGCCCGTCGACATGGATGGTTTGGTGATCTTTGATGCAGCATCAGATCGTTTTGTGACCAAGGACCCAGATCGCACCGCCACCCCAGCGTGCAGTGCCAAAGCCCGTTGATACGATAAGCCCCGCCGAGGCGGGGCTTTTTTGTTGCTAGGGCATAACTAGCGCCAGGATCGCGCGAGATTAAGTTATTGAGTCTCGCGGTTTTGCCCAATCCAAACGGGTCCCGTGCCGTAATTCGACTCCAGATCCTGGGCCACCTGTTGGGCATCTTCTTTGGCCTCTAATCCGATTACCCGAACCCGGAAAAGTGTCCTTCCTTCACCAGTCGACATTTCCTGAACAACAGCGTTGAAACCGCTGTCAGTCAGTCGTGCGCTGAGGTTGGCTGCGGATTGGGCAATCGAAAAGGCCCCCACGTTGACGAACCAGGTGCCCAGTGTCGGTAAACTACCGGATTCCCTGTCTACATCGGGCGTCTCGTCAGCTGACGCAGCCGGTGAATTCGTCTCATTCGTTTGCTTGGGTGTAGCACTATCAGCCGCATCCTGCGCTGGTATTGTAGGCGCTTCCTGTAAGCGGGCGATCTCAGCCATCGCCAATTCGTAGTCCCGATACAAGCCATCTAGCTGTAGTTTTAACGCGGCGTTATCGGTTTCAAGCGCTGATAGCTTGGAAGCGTCCACTGTGCTCACAGATTCCGCCCGAGATTGGCTGCGTTCCAATTCGTTGATTCTGGACTGCAATTCGCCTCTTTCCTCAAAAAGGCCCCAGCCGCCGACGGCGATCAGCACGATCGCAACCAACCCGACCAACATGGGCCATATCGAGCGTGAGGTCGCTACTTCTGGCGCAGTCGCTCCTGCTGCGGTCAGAGGGATCTCGAGCCGGTCGTCATTGTCGTCCGAACTATCTTCACCTTCGTCTTCGAAGTCATCGTCCTCCAGATCGCCGTCATCCCCATCGTCTTCGGGACCGATGTCCTCTGGATCGTCGTCCTCTTCGATGTCGAGATCGTCCTCTAGCTCGTCGTCCTCATAGTCATCCTCTTCGAGATCGTTGTCGTCCTCGAGATACTCCTCGTCGTCGAATTCATCATCGCGACCGATGGGATCACTTTCGGGGCTCGACCAGGAAGATTCATCATCCTCTGTCATCTCATCAGGGTCGTCATCGGTTGCCGATTCAGGCTCGGCGGATTCCGGGCGGATTGCTGCGGCGAGTCCGCTGTCTACAAGCCAATTTTTTTCAGGTGCCTCGGTTGGTTCTGTGTTCGTGGGTATCGATAGATCATCGGCGTCTGAATCGCTCCAGAGCGGCGAGTCAAAATCCATCTCGCCAGTTTCGGATAAGTCATCCCGCGGCACCGATGCTGCCGAATAGCTATCAGTTTGCTCGGCATCTGCCCATTCGGTGCTGTCGTCGTCTCTATTGGGTGTTCCCGCCCCGGGGCGGTTTTCTTCTTCGTCGCGGTTATCCATCACTAGCGGCCCCTTGTGTAACGCACGTGGTGTACGACTCTACACTAAAGTTTTGGCGAGTCGCGAACCTAAAACAAGCCAAAAAAATGCGACATATCAACAGCCTGTATGTCGATGTTCTTTTATTGCCGCGAGGCGTTACAGTAACGACTGCGTTTGCGGAGTGTTCAGCTGGACATGTTGCGAATTTATACCCACGCGGAATGTCTCAAACATCAGGTGCCTGAGAACCATCCCGAGCGTCCGGCCCGCCTCGCCCATTTAATCGAACATCTTGAACGCACCGGTTTTGCTCAAGATTATCCGCTGCAGGTGGCGCCCGAGATCGCCAACGTGCGTGTCGCAGCTGCTCACGATACCTCTCTGGTTCATCACTTGAATGAGCGATTGCCCGAAGGCGGTTTGACACCGCTCGATCCCGATACCTGGCTCAGTCCAAACAGCCTGGCAGCCGCCCGACATGCCGCTGGTGCAGTGTGGCAGGGCGTGCTGGATGTGGTGGCGGAGGAGGTGGATCGCGTGTTTTGTGCGGTCAGACCACCGGGGCATCATGCAGAATCTTCGAGCCCCATGGGCTTTTGTTTGCTGAACAGCATCGCTATCGCCGCGATCAATGCGCTTACGCTTCCGGGTATACAGCGCGTTGCGGTGCTGGATTTTGATGTGCATCACGGGAACGGAACGGTCGAGATGTGTCGTTCATATCCTGACATATTGGTTTGCTCCAGCTTTCAGCACCCCTTTTACCCGGGCAGGTTCGACGACCTGATACAACCGAATATCGTGAATACACCGTTAGATGCAGGAATTTCGGGTGACACCTTTCGTCGCGCTCTTGCAGCATCGTGGTGGAGCGCTATCGAATCGCATCGGCCTGATCTTATTCTCATATCTGCGGGATTCGACGGACACCGTGACGATCCCCTCGCCAACTGGAATCTTGATGACGACGATTATGCTTGGGTGACAGGTGAGATTGTCTCGCTAGCAGACCAGTATGCTTCGGGGCGTATCGTGTCGGCGCTTGAGGGGGGATATGATCTGGAGGCCTTGGCGCGCTCTGCAATGGCGCATCTGACGTCATTAGCCTCAGCCTAAGAGGCTAACGGTTGTTAAGCCTCCTGAATCGCGCCGTAAACGATATTTTTAATTTGACCACGGAAATTGAAAGTGGACGAGGGTATGAGTTGCGCCATGAAGATCGCGTAGAGATCCTCCGTCGGATCTACCCAGAACAAGGTGGATGCCAATCCACCCCAATAGAAGTCTCCCTCTCCCACAGTCCCAGATGCGACTGCGTCCATAGTGGTCGCGAAGCCTAAACCAAATCCCACTCCCGCATTACTGGTTTCTGAAAAGCCGCCGACGGCCATCTGCGCCAGAGAGCACTCGCCCAAATGATTTCGCGTCATTAACTCCAACGCGGTGCGCGAAATCAGCTGTTTGCCCCTGAAGCAGCCTCGCTGGATCAACAGGTCACAAAAGTGGCTGTAGTCTCGCAGTGTGCTCAAAAGACCCGCAGCACCGGAGGGCCCGGTTGGTGGCGTGCGGTAGTGACTCGTTTCGGGGTCATCCTGCAAACGCAGGGTCTTGTTGGCTGCTCGCTCATAGCACGCTGCGAAGCGATCGAGTTTTGCATCAGGCACTGTGAAACCGGTGTCCACCATCTCCAGTGGCTTAAAGAGTCTTTCCTGCAGAAACTGATCAAAGGGCTGGCCAGAAATCACTTCTACCAAATAGCCGCACACATCGGTCGCCATCGAGTAGCTCCAGCGAGTGCCTGGATCATAGAGCAGCGGCACGTTCGCCAATTTTTCGACGAACACCTCCAGGCTATCGGCGCTCTTGCGTGAGATACCCGCAGCCGCATACGCACTGTCTACCGGTAGTTCCATCCCGGATAAAAACCCACCATAGGTTAATCCGGCGGTATGACACAGTAAGTGTTGGACGGTCATTGGCGATGTGGGTGCGCGCGTCACCAGAGATTTGCCCTCGCCCTCAACCCACACCTGGTGCGAACGCCATGACGGAATAAACTTGTACACCGGGTCGGTCAGTTGAAATCGCCCTTCCTCAAACAGCATCATCAAGGCGATTGAAGTCACCGGTTTGGTCATGGAGTAAATGCGAAATATGGTGTCTGCGCCCATCGGCTTGCCGCGCGCCATGTCCATTTGGCCCATCGACGCATCAAACGCTTTAATACCGCGGCGCTTGACCAGGACCTGACAGCCAGCGATCTTTTTTGGGGTTAGGTAGCGGTCCTGAAGATGGGTGCTGAGCCTATCGAGTTTGTCCGGGCAAAAGCCTGCTGCACGTGGGTCGACGGTCATAACGAGAGGTCACCAAGAGTTTTTTTGGGGTGAGCATCATAGAAATAAATGGGCTGACTGTCGTGGGGAATCTACTCGCTTGCAAACAGCTATTGGCGGCTGCCCGATCGGGAGAGGCTCACGCGCAGATGCCGTCGCTATGACAAGTGTGGATTGATCACCCGTGCTCGTAAAATTCTGTAGATGTCCTGAAAACCCTCGCCATGGGGCTTGCGGAATCTTTGCCTCAGCCAGCGGGTGTCAGGTCCGTAGCGATACTGGATAAAATGACTGACCTCGTGCGCCACCGTGGCTGCTAGCGCCATCTCGACCGATACCGAGGTCCGAGAACCAATCACCGGGTCTTTGGCGAATTTCGGATATTCCAGGATCTCGCCGGAACCGAGTTTGAGCGGCGACAGATCGATAGTAATGCCTTTGGCGCAGGCGGATGATCGATGCCCGGCGAGCTTCACGGTAACGGTTAAATCTGATCTTGCAGTTTGGTAGTCAACGGGCAGTTCGTAGTGTTTGAGCGTGATTTCGCGCAAGCATCGCTTGACCCATTTCACGACTGTGTCGCGCTCTGCGGCCGTTACCCCCGATTTTTTAATCACTCGCATCGCGGTAGTGTAGCCGGATGTTGCTCGCTTCACGGGGCTGCTGGGATAGCGCCGCTCGGCGGGTTACGATCTTCTTCACTCAGACTACCGAAGATGCCACACCATTCTTCAAGACTGGCTCATGCGTCTCATGGAGGTGCAGTAATGACCACACCAGAATACGACCCCGTGCCCTTGCAATACCCGGCGCCGTTGCCTGCAGCTGAGATGAATGCGCGAGCACACGCGTATTTTGAGGTAATGAGCCAAAGAAGAACGGTCCGCGAATTTTCCGCAGAGCCCGTGCATCGGTCGGTGATCGAGGCGTGCGTTCTGACCGCAGGTTCTGCGCCCAGTGGTGCTAATCATCAGCCTTGGCACTTTGTCTGCATCAACGACCCGGTAACCAAGCGTGCGATCAGAGAGGCCGCGGAGCGCGAGGAAGAAGCATTTTATGGGGGCAAAGCGGGTGACGCGTGGCTTCAGGATATCAATCCGCTGGGAACCAACGCGTCGAAGCCCTTTTTGGAGGAGGCTCCCTGGTTGATCGCTGTGTTCGCTGAGAGATACGGTGTGAACGATGTCGGTGAGCGAACAAAAAATTACTACGTACCGGAATCAGTGGGTATTGCGACGGGTTTCTTGATTGCCGCACTCCATAATGTGGGGCTTGCCACACTGACCCATACGCCCGCGCCAATGAAATTTTTGAATACCATTCTTGGCAGGCCTCACCGGGAGAGGCCCTTCGTCCTACTGGTAGTGGGGCATGCCTCTCCCATCGCGACCGTGCCACGTGCGGCAGGAGTAAAAAAACCACTCTCTGCCATCGCCAGCTTTATCTGAGTTCTCATGAGTCATCACGAAATCATCATTGTAGGGGCCGGACTGTCGGGACTGATTGCGGCGAGAGATTTATTGCTAGTTGGGCACGAGGTGATTGTTTTAGAGGCCAGAGACAGGGTAGGGGGCAGGACCTGGACTGTGCCGTTTGAAGCGGCGGGTTGTCGAGTTGATTTAGGCGCAGAGTGGGTGGCGCCACAGCATCATCGGGCGATGGTTAATGAGCTCAACGCCTACAATTTGCATCTGGAGTCGCCTCCCGCTATGCCGTCACCACACGGAGCCGCAGCTCGCGTGCAAACTTCCGACTCCATTGAGCGCTTGCTGAGCCGATGCAATGAAGCGGCGGCCTGTATCGATGTCAGCAAGCCCGATTGGTACAGAGACGGGCGAAGCGTCGATCGCACTGTTAGCGAATTCCTGCAGGAGATAGAGGTACCCCCAGAGCAGGTTGAATGGTTCTTGGCTGAGAGTTTTGCACTACAAGGGGGGCACCCTGATGACTACAGTATGCTGAATCTCATCCATGAGTTTGCGGCGTTTGGCAGTGTTGAAGGTGCGTTTTCGGCCGCTGAGTATCGCGTTGCAGAGGGTGCGCAAGCTCTCGCGACAGCACTGGCGAGGGAATGTGGTGCGGCAGTATGGCTCAATTGGGAAATCAATCGTGTCGGCCTTAACGAAAAGGGGGTGGTGATTGACGGACCGCAGGGCACGCTGACGGCTGAACTCGCGATTATGGCTGTGCCGGTAAATGTGCTGCGCGATCTCGCGCTAGCAATCCCCATCCCCCGAGTCGCGCAGTCGCTGATTGCCGAGGGGCATGTGGGACGAGCAGCCAAAGGTTGGGCCGCAGCAATGTCGCGGCAGTCTGTGACGTCCATAGGTTGGCCAGACGCTGTGGAGGTCTATGGTCGATCTGGTTCTCGCGCTGAGGCGGTTTGTACCTTTGGTGTTGCCATGCCTGATCACGCGTCGGCGCTAGAGCGCGGTTGGTCTGCTGTCAGACAACGTCATCCCGGGACATCGCTGGTAGGAGAATTTATGTCCCACGATTGGATGACGGACCCATTCGCAAAAGGCACGTGGATGAGCATGGCACTCGGTCAAGCTCCAGGCTTACACGCGTTGGCAAATATGCCACCACCTTGTCTGTTTGCGGGTGGTGATGTGTCGCGGGGTTGGTATGGCTGGATGGAAGGCGCGGTGACGTCGGGGCAAGATGCCGCGCTCAGGGCCAATGCCTATCTGGAGACAGGCGCTGTGGTGCCAGCGACGGCCTAGCGCTGTTCTTGCTGAGACTAATGCAATCGCGTGCGGTCCCGCGAGCTCTCTGCGATGGGTCGCCTGATGGCACCCGCGTATCTCGCACATTTTTGCTTACATCAGATGAAACAGGGCGCTGCCGATAAGAGTTCCCATCGCGTAACCCAAGACACCGACTAACACCCCCGGTGTAATTTGGTCGTGCCAGCCTTTTGCAGCCGCCATCGCGGGTGCGGTAGTGGCACCCAGTACTGCCGCGTTGGAGGCTGTCAGCAGTTCGGGCAAGGAGAGGTTAAGCCATCGCCCCACAACGAGCAGACAAACGAGGTGAACCGTCAGCAAGATAGTCACCAGCGCAATCAGGATGGGGGCGACGGTCAGCATGGCGGCAATATCGGCGCCGGCGGCGATTGAGCCAAAGAAGGGGAATGACAGCACAATGCCCAATTCAAAGCCCCCTGCACACCAGAATCGCACATGGGGTAGGCTCGTCGCGACCAGTAACGTGAGGAGGGTGAGCCAGATGTATCGTAATCCTGGTAGTTGACTGAGCGTCGTGAGCGCGTCCGCGCTAACAACGAGCAACAAGGCGATGGCCAGCGCAAAACAGAGCGACCGCGCCGAGGGTGCCGATAGTTGCTCAGTTTTTGCAGATTGCGGGGTGGTGGGTTGCCGATAGCGGTTTGCGATCCATCCCACAGTGGGTAGCAAGCCAAGAATGCCGAGGTATAAGGCGCTGAATAGATTATCTGCCGCGGTAGCAGCCGAGAAAAAAGAGGCATCCCGAATCAATCCCGTGATTTCTCCCAGTGCCGCGTAGTTCACCGAGCCGCCAATATAGGTTGCGGCGAACAGGCCTGCGATGGCGGCTTCTTTTTGACTGGCTTCGATCCCGGCATCGACCGCGACCGCGCTGAGGTCCAATACCGCAACGGCTGCCAGCACTCCAAGCACCGTCCCAGCGGAGGCGATCATAAAGGCTGCCATTGTGCGGTAGGCCTCGCGAAACAGTCTCCTGATGTCGCCCTGGAGCAGAAAAAGCGGTATCAGAATAGGCACCAGATACTCAAAAACGAAATCGTAGGTCTGTGCCTGATGGGGTATCACGCCCAGATTTGCGGCGAGCACCGATAAAAGAATCACTATGACAGTGCCAGTCAAGACGGCGCCCAAACGCGTTCTTTCGAGCCAGAAGGCCAGTGCCGATATGCCCATCAGCGCAGCGAAAATGCCCAGGTGATTGTCGGGTGCGAACATAAGGAGGAGATTGAAAAGGAATTCGGTATGATGCTACTGCACGGCACGGTTGGAAGTCACGGCTGATCAGCTCAATTTGGATTGCAGAGGAAATCAACATGGGGGAACCGTCTGGGGAACCGCAAAGACAGCTCAACGTCTTGGGGTTGCCCATCGAGCTGTGTTGTATGGATCCGGTTACCGGATTTTTCCGCGATGGCCACTGCCATACGGGACCGCATGATCATGGGCGTCATACGGTCTGTGCGCAGATGACGGAGGACTTTCTGACTTTCTCCGTGGCAGCGGGCAACGATCTTGTAACGCCAATGCCCCAGTACCATTTTCCTGGTTTACAACCGGGCGATCGCTGGTGCCTTTGTGCCATGCGCTGGCATCAGGCTCACGAAGCGGGGATGGCACCGAGGCTTTATTTGCGTGCCACTCACCAGAAGACGCTAGAGATTATTCCGCTGGCTGTACTCAAGCAATTCGCGTTGGATCTCTCTTGACTGAGAGCGCTTGCGACAAGTTCAGGAGCCGGTTTTTGGGTTAAAAAGTGTGGCGCCGAACATGCCCGCTGTCATGGCGAGGCAGAACACCACCGTGGTGTCATAGCCATAGACAACGCTGACCAAAGCGGGACCAGGGCAATAGCCCGATAACCCCCAGCCCACCCCAAAAATTAGCGACCCTACGATAAGTCGGCCATCAATGGTTTTGAGCGTGGGCATGTTAAAGCTAGATGCCAGTAAGGGTTTATCGCGCCGCAAAATTAACGAGGTCATGGTGAGGGTTATCAGCAGCGCTCCCCCCATGACGAATGCCAGATCAGGCAACCATGCACCTGTGATGTCAAGAAATCCCTGCACCTTGCCTGGATCAGTCATGCCAGCCAGGGACAGCCCCATGCCGAACAGCAGCCCCGATAGGAGTGCGGGCCATGATTTCATAGCGCACCCCCCACTACATGTCGTATCACGAAAACGGTGAGCACACCTGCCCCCATAAAAGTGATGGTCGCGACAATGGATCGTAAAGACTGCCTTCCGATTCCACAGACCCCATGGCCACTGGTGCATCCTCCACCGATGCGGGTGCCAAAACCAACCAGTAACCCGCTCAACGCAACGAGCGAGAGGGAGGTGCTTGATTGTTCTGGTATCGGGATACCGATCACGGTGTGAATGATGAGCCCGCCAACGAGGAGCCCCGCCACAAAAAAACCGCGCCACTGCCGGTCAGGCCCAGCCATGACGCCCCAGACGATGCCGCTGATGCCGGCTACTCGGCCCAATGAGAACAGGAGCCACATGGCGGCGACACCCAGCGTAAGCCCGCCCAGCAGTGGTGTGATATAGGTTTCTAACAGCTCTATCGCACTCATACTCAGTGTTGCCTTATTGCGTTACGGGGCCTTGAGGGGCCTAGATTATAGTCCAGAGGCCAGGCGGTTATCGAGGAGAGGGAATAAAGAAGACCGGCGCCTTGCTTAGCGCCAAGGGTCGTTATTAAAGCTATTTTTTTGGTTTGTCTTACCAGCCCGATGCGATCAGCGCGGCTTCCTGCTGGGGTCCCAGCGCCACGTCTGCGGCAGTCTCGTCAATGAAACGTGCGACTTTTTCAGTGTCCCCGGCTCCGGCAGGGCGATACTGTGTTTCGCGCTCCAGAAAGACTTCACTGCCGACCACTTGGTTGACCCACGTTCCCTCGTCACGACAGGCGACACCGCGCCAGTGTGACTCGTCATGTGCCAGCATGAACTCACGGCACCATCGGCCATCAGCCGCGGGGAACGTAAGCACCGATCTGAAGTCACGCTCATTATCCAAGCGCTCCCAGCCTGAGGCGCGCGAGGGAGAGTGCTCAAGGGCTTGAGCAAGTTGCCTGTCCATGGTCATTGGGTTAAGGGTCGATTGCCCGGTGGTTAACGACAGCGCTACAACCGCCATAACAGACGCCGCAATCGCGCCGGCTGCCAGTTCCCGCCATCGAATCATAGGTTTAAAGATAGCGATATTATCGGCCTGTATCAGCGCTGCAAGATCGCGCCCGGACTCATCGCTGTGGTTGGCGTAGAGTTTCCTGACCAGCCGATCACTGTTCTCCATCGCCGACAATCGCGCTCGCAAGGCCGGCTCATGCTTGAGACGCCCCGCGAGCGAGATGGTGCGCTCTGCGTCCAGCTCGCCATCGATGTACATAGACAGCAGATGATCATCATCGACCCGCATACCGTCCATATCGACTACGTTTTTGCTATCGTCTTTCATCTCTCTCTTCCTGTGCTGGTCGACCTGTCCCAAGTAGGTCGGGTTGCACATGGGAGGCTTAGGCCTCTCTCTCTGCTTTCCACTCCAAATCTTCAGCCAGGGCCTTTCGTGCCCGAGCGACACGACTCATGATCGTGCCAATAGGTACCTCTAAAATCGCGGCCGCCTCTGCGTAGGAGCACCCTTCTACCGCTACCTGGATCAACGCTGCTCGCTGCTCCGGAGGTAGGCGCTCCATTGCCTCCGAGACCCGGTCGAGTTGCACTGACTCGTCGGAGTTCCCCGCGATGGTGCCAGCGCCCTCAATCGCCCCCTCTACCTGCGCGTAACGATTTCGCACATCTCTCGAGCGAATTTCGTCAATCCAAAGATTCCGGCAAACTCGGTGAGACCACTTCGCAACATGGGCATCCGCCGGCATTCCTTTCTCCAACAACCGCTCCACAGTGACTTGGAGGAGGTCGTCAGCATCTGAGGGATCCGAAGTTAACGACAGACAAAACCGCTTGAGCCGCGGTAATTCGTCGATCAGATCTTGCCGCTGTTGCGCTGTAAGACTCGACATATTTACCCTATCACTTATGTGACGTTCCAAAGGGGAGGTTATTCCCTCGATCGCCAGATATTTGCACTGATTCAGCCTGCCTCAAATCTATGCAAACCGGTTAGACTCCCATGATGACCAGCCTAAAACCGCCACTACAAGCCAATTATTCCCGCATAACGCAGCCGGTGTTTGTGCTTTTGGGTGCTTGGTTGATGGTCGGAGTTTGCATTTATTCTCCGAATCTTTCCGCGCAAGAGGTGGAAGACCAGGTGTCAGAGATCGTGTCGGACCTTACCGAGGAGCGGATCGAACAGGTCATGGAGGATTTGCTGGCAGATATCGAGTCTCGCATCACCGAGGACTCCTTGCGAATTCAGACAGACCATTGGCTGGTCATGGCCGAAGCCGATGTGTTTGCCGAATTGGAAGAGGAAGGGTATCTCTTCGAAACGGTCAGCGAGCTCGAGGGCCTTGGGTTTTTATTGGCGGAGGTGGCGGCTCCGGCGAGTTTTGACCTTTCTGCTACCCGGGAAGGGATTTATGACGTGATCGGCGGGAAAAGCGCCGACGTTGACCTAAACCATCTGTACACAGCCGGTATTCCCAGTGCGATGGGAGAGCCGGCTAATCTTGTTGGCATGGCCCCGCGAGAGCTACTGCCGACTCCCACTGATTTGTCCGATCTCAATTTGCGAATCGGTATTGTCGACAGCAGCGTGGATCGAACTCACAGTACCTTCGCCAGCGCATATATCACCACCAAGCGGTTTGTCGACAACGAGGCGCCCCCAAACCAGCACGGCACGGCTATCGTTTCCATTATTGTGGGCTCGGATCCTCTAGCCTTAGGGCTCGCCCCGAAAGCAGAGATTTTTGCCGCGGAGGTTTTTGATCAAAATGCGGAGCAGGGCGAATTTGCCAGCACAGTGAGCTTGATCAAAGCACTGAATTGGCTGGTGACGGCCGACGTGTCGGTGATCAATATCAGTTTGGCTGGCCCTCCCAATCGGTTGCTCGAGACCGCGCTTAATCGGGTGAGACAAAAAGGCATTCTTGCCGTGGCGGCGGCGGGTAATGGTGGTCCTATGGCACAACCCATGTATCCCGCCGCATACCCGGAGGTGGTTGCTGTTACCGCCACCGATGAACGCGGCAGAGCATTTCGGCTGGCCAACCGCGGCGAATACGTCGATATCGCGGCGCCGGGCGTTAACATTCGCCATGCCCGCGCGGGCGGCGGTTTTATTGCGTCCTCGGGCACTTCCTATGCGGTGCCCTTCGTTACGGTTGCCGTAGCAAGGCTCATGCAGTCCGCCTCTGAACCCGCGGCAATGCTCGATCGTTTATATGCCAGTGCACTCGATATTGGCGCCCCGGGAAGAGATCAAATTTACGGTTACGGTCAGCTGCGCTTCTAAATCCTGGCGTCTTCAGAAGGACAGCCTGAATTCTGTTCCCACAACAAGGTCGTTGTATGCCGCGGTCTCGAGGTTGGAATCATAATCTGAATTTTTGAGGTGCAGTGCCACCGAGACATACTCGGTGAGTAGCAGTCTGATTTCTCCAGAGAAGCGCACCCGCGTGTCTTCGCGCTCCGTATCGATTACCGGATCGGGCGCTTTGTATTGACGGTCTTCTATCTTGGTTTCCAATTCAAATTCGACGGGCACGGATCCCATCGAAGCTCGATGAACGTAGCGTAGCTTGATGGCGTGGGATTCATAGTCGTACCGGTTAGCGTTCGCATCGTCAACGCGATAGGTATACCCGAGCAAGGCGTAGCGTTTGAGGCCACGAATGAAGTAGTAACTATCCAGTGAGACAGAATGACTGTCCGCGCCCCGTCCTGGACGCCGCTCAATTTCTTTTTCACCGTAGACATACTCGCCGCGGAGAAACCATTGTTTGCTGATAAAACGAGCCGCATAAGGTGATATACGAGAGTAGGTTAAAAATTGTGCCTTGTTTAAATCCGCCGACACGTCGAACCAGTTAACACCCAGGGTGGTGTCGCCAAGCTGACTCTCGAGATTGAGCCCCCAGGATTCCGTCCGACGATCTACCACAGAAAATGTCGTGTAGGCGTCGTCTACGATGCCTGCAGAAACCCTCAGTGTGGTGCGGTCAAAAAGTGTGATCAGCGCTGACCCATGCGCTTCAAGGGTGGTGACTTTGTCGGATTCTCCAGTCGCGCGCTCGAGTTCGTCAAGACCTACATTGTCATCCCATGAGTAAGCGGCGGCGAGGTCCAGCGCTAACTCTATCTCCGCAAAACTCTGCAGAGGAATGCAACATGAGAGAAGCAATATCAAGCTGATGATGTGGAGCCGTTTATTCAGAGGACTGACTTCAGGGCGAGGATGAAGGCGCAGTATAAGTTTGTAATGTGTTGTTGTTGAGCTGGCGCCGCGGTAATTTATACTTGCGCGTCACGTTTTGCTCTTTTAGGACTCTCTCATGTCGGCTCCAGCATCACAGCAAGATGCCATTCGGGCATTTATTGATTTGGCTAACGAAATGAAAAATGAGGGGGCTTCGATTGAATTGGTTTCTACAGCATTGATGAGGGCTTGTGCGGTTTATTCTACCTATGTGGTGGCGGGCAACCAGGGTGCTCTTCATCAGAGCGGTGTTGAAAAACTCGAAAAGCTCTTTGGGCAGCAACTGGCAGTGGTGCAGAAGGCCAAGCTGGCGGAGGCCGAGTCCAGCACCTGATAGTGCCCGTCGATTTAGGGTGCCCGCCGGGGCTTTAAACCAACTCAATTGAAGCCCAAATATTGCTGTAATTCCTCGAATTTAAGTGACGTAATGACTGCATTCTCCTTGCAGTTGACGAGGTTGCCTAAGGGGAATCGCTTTATCTCTGAAGCAATGATTCTGGTCTCCCTGTCGCATTAATCACAAACGCATGCTCCGGCCCTAGGTTGTGGGGGTCCATAACTCCCGCGCTGTGAGCGATGAGCTCCACCTCTTTTTTAATAGAGCGCGCGTAACTCGCCACTCTGTCGGCCTTGCTCATGGGGTGCAAGCCTCTCTGAAGCTTTGGATTATGAGTGGTAATCCCAGTGGGGCAGGTATTTTGATTGCACTGCAGGGCTTGAATACACC
>Ga0181596_10001308_pt1 | contig 25499 bp, 13 predicted proteins | sample 041ome_6_FD_148655 | JGI IMG/M metagenome (GOLD analysis project Ga0181596, IMG submission 148655) | Coastal salt marsh microbial communities from the Groves Creek Marsh, Skidaway Island, Georgia - 041402US metaG (spades assembly) | ecosystem: Environmental > Aquatic > Marine > Intertidal zone... | reverse complement strand
CGACAAGCGACAACGACGAGCGTGAAGTCACCGCCTGCAACACCATGCATATTGACAGCAACATATTTGAAATAATTAGCCACAACATTAGCGAGATCGCGCGATAGGCGCGCGTGCTAAAATATCAATAATTTGATGTACATACACCCGCGCACGAAAAGACGCCACGTCGCGCGCTTTCCCGGGACGCCGCACACCCGCGCGCGCACCATCGTCAGTCACCATGGACCTCGCGGCGGTGCACAAAGAATATATCACGCGCATGCTGGATGCCGCGAAAGGCGGCATGAAAGCGCTCGTGTGCGATGAAGTCACGGTACGCGAATTCGTAATCTATACTGAGAAATTCGTTGAATTTCTCACGAGCTCGTCGCGCAACTCGACCCGAACTTCGCGCGGACGACGACTAACGCGCGGGTTTAACGACGCAGCTATCCATCGTGAGTGCGGTGATGTCGCAAAGTGAGGTGCTATCGCGTGAGGTACGTCTATGCATCGCAGAGACGCGTCCCGTCGGTGGCAAAAGTCTCTGGAGCTCGCGCGCGTTCTCCTCCCCCCGTTTCTCCGCGCCGTACTCACCACCGCACGCGACGCACGTACATACATCTAGGTTTTCCTCATTGAATTGCTCCAAGAATATCCGCACGATGCGATGCCGCACTTGAAAGCTGTCGTCTTCGCGCGACCGACGCGGGGCAACGCGAACGCGCTAAAAAAACAGTTGCGACGCGGGATTTACGGCGAATACCACGTCTTCTTTTCGAATATCTGCCCTGATGGTCTGTTGCAAGATCTCGCCAGCGGTGACGAAGATGAGTTAGTGAAGCAAGTACAGGAGTTTTATGCGGACGCGGTTGCGGTGGATAGACATGTGTTTTCGTTGGACGTCGGCGAGGCGAATAGTGGGTTGATGAATCCCGCGCGGTGGACGCGGAACGTAGGTTCTGCGGTCGACCGGTGCGTTGAAGGGATCGCGAGCGTGCTTTTATCGCTCAAGAGGCGACCTTTTATTCGTCACGCGCGTGCGAGCGAGTCGGCGCGGCGCTTGGCGACGGATGTGTATCGATTGGTGTACGAGCAGGAGCAAGGATTGTTTGATTTCAGACGCGGCGAAGGCGCGGCGCAGTTGTTGATTCTCGACCGTTTCGACGATGCAGTGACGCCGCTTCTATCGCAGTGGACGTATCAAGCTATGGTGCATGAAATATTTGGCATTTCGTGCACGAATAGGGTGGATTTACGGCACGTAAAGTCCTTGAGTAAGGAGTTGCGCGAGCTCGTGTTGAGCGCGAGCGAAGACGCTTTCTTTGCGGAAAACATGTACGCCAACTATGGTGATTTAGGTGCTAGCGTAAAGGGCTTGGTCGATCAGTTTCAGCAACAAACGAAAATGACAAAGAAGATTGAGTCCATAGATGACATGGCGAGATTCGTAGAATCGTATCCAGAGTTCCGCGCCAAGTCGGGGAACGTGTCCAAGCACGTCGCGCTCATGTCTGAGCTCAGCGCGGTGATTTCACAGCGTCAATTGATGGCGGCGTCTCAAGTTGAGCAAGAAGTCGTATGTGGCACCGATCGCAGCGGGGCGTTTACGCAAGTGCGCGATGCGTTACGTAATCCGCAAATTCTCGAGGAGGAGCGTTTGAAGCTCGTGTTGATGTTTGCGTTGCGGTACGAAAACGAGCAAGGCCAAATTCAAGATTTGATTCAAACGTTGATGTCTCAAGGCGTGAGCGGTGCTCGGTTGAATTTGGTGCGAACGATTATCAAGCACGGTGGTGAAGCGGCGCGAACGGGCGATTTATTCGGTAACCGCTCGTTCTTAGGCCGCGCGTCCAAAGTTGTAGGATCGCTCAAAGGCGTCGAAAACGTCTATACCCAACATCAACCGTTGTTGAGTTCAACCATCCAAGCCGCGGCGAAAGGCTCGCTAAAACCCGAAGATTACCCATTCGTTGGTGCACAGCCCGCACCGAACGCCGCCAAGCCCGCGGAGCTCATAGTGTTCATCGTCGGCGGCGCGTGTTACGAAGAAGCCAAAATCGTCGCGCAGTTCAACGCGCTCAATTCCGGCGTCTCCGTTTTACTCGGCGGGTCTACAATCCTGAACGCGCGCACATTCATCAAAGATATACTTCAAATTCAAGAATCCGAGCGTTAGCGTGGCATAGTCGTAGCTTGTAGTGTGAACATCCGAACATTCGTTGAGCGACGACGCGCGCGCTCCTCCGTCGAGCGTCCCGGAGTTTGACCTCGAGAGTACCGCAGTCTTCATCGCGTCGTCCATAATGGACGACGACCGCGAGCTCGAACCTGGACTCCCGAGGCATGTTCGCGCGCGTTCCATCTCGGCGCCGCTGCGTCTAGACCTCACCGGCGCGGCTATAGACGTGTCCCGCGCCGGCGCTGACCCCAGGGACAGAGAGAGCTCGGCACCACAAGCGACGACCGCGACGCACGAACAGACCGATGTCGCCCGCCGCAACGTCCCAGAAGCGCCTGCGATTAGTTTACCTCGCCAACGAGACGCCGTGCGGCACTTCGCGATGGACTTGGGCGGGTCGTTGGTCAAGTTGGTGTACTTTTCGCCCGGCGGGTTGGATGAGCACGGCGAGCCTCGCGGCGGTCGTCTACACTTTCGCAAGTTTGCCAGCGCGCATTTAGAGGATTGCATGGAGTTTATAGAGTTTAAGAAGTTGCACGAGGGTGGAAGTGGGGGAGACGCGCAGAGTGCGCGAGATGGGGATGGAGAGGGCGACGGGGTGACGGTCAAGGCGACGGGCGGCGGCGCGTACAAGTTTCATCGAGCGTTTCAAGAGCGTTTAGGAATTACGTTAGAGAAGGAGGATGAGATGGCATGTGCCGTAGCTGGCGCGAATTTCTTGTTGCAGACGATTCGCGATGAGGCGTTTTCGTATCGGGATGATAAGAAGGAATTTATTGGCAAGGATGAACTCACGCAAGAGTCGTTGTATCCGTACTTGCTGGTGAACATTGGAAGCGGTGTGAGCATCATTAAGGTTGATAAGGACAGACACGAGCGCGTGAGTGGGAGTAACATTGGTGGTGGGACGTTTTGGGGATTGTGCCGGTTACTCACAGGGTTGAAGGATTACGACGAAATGTTAAAGTTGAGCGCCGAAGCGGATAACGCCAAAGTTGATATGCTCGTCGGGGACATTTACGGCGGACGGGATTACCCCAAGATTGGTTTGTCTAGTGAAACTATTGCGTCCTCGTTCGGTCGGGTCGTTATGGACGAAGGTAGCTTGGAAGATTACTCCAAGGCGGATATCACTTTGTCGTTGTTGCGGATGATTTCGTATAACATCGCGCACATTGCCACGATGAACGCCGTCAAGTACGGGCTAAAGCGTATCTTCTTCGGCGGATATTTTATTCGAAATCATGCGTATACGATGAACACTATCTCTTTCGCGGTTGATTTCTGGTCCAAGGGTGAAATGAAGGCGATGTTTTTGCGTCACGAAGGCTTTCTGGGCGCGCTGGGCGCCTTTCTGTCTGACGTCGAGGCGCAAAAGAATTTGAGCAGCGCATCTCAAGGGAGCTGGATTGAAAAGTTTATCAAGTGCTCAGTGCCGCAAATGACTAAAGGCATCGAACGCAAGCGAACGTCGCGCAATTCTCTATCGTCGAAGGCTAATGTGGTTTCACCCACACGACCAGCACGACGGAGCTTTAACGATAGCGTCATCAACGACGCCATGGAACGTATCGAAATCGACCGCGCCTTGTCCTCGTCGAGTATTCCCGAGAACGATGGCGACAGCGTCGAAGACGTCGAGGGGATTAAATCGGGATTCAAAACCCCAGATTCGCTATCGAGTGACGAAGTTACAGTGGAGCGTCGCGGCGAGGATCCCACACAGTTGCTCAATTCTGCGGGTCTACAAGTTGGCGTGCTTCATCTCGAACCCGCGCTGCAGGAGTTTCCATTGTTGCGTAAAGGTCATGTATACGACCCAAATTTGTTCGACATGCTCGAAAACGCCACAGAGCGCGAATATTGGCTGGACACGTTGGAGCGCTTACAACCGGGCCTCGTCGCTCGATGCTTGGCCAACGACGCGACTTCAGACGACGTGCAAGAACGCGCGAATAGCTTCAACAACGTCTTCAAGGCGCACTTGTCACGACTTCGAGAAGAACCCGCGGCTTATGGTCGCATCGGTCTCGCTGATTTGTTTGAAATGCGCGAGGAGTGCTTGAGATTTTTCAACTTTCATGACTTGTATGTCGACGTGAAAAAGCAAGAAAATGAATCCGCGCTCCTCGTTTTACCAGACTTGCTGCAAGAAATTGACAGTCTAGATGACGACGAGCGTCTACTTGCCATTGTCGAGGGGGTTTTAGCCGGGAACATCTTCGACTGGGGCTCACAAGGCACGCTCGATTTGTACCGTAACGGGACGATTTTAGAAATTTACCGCAAGGCGCGAAGCACGGTGAACCGTCCGTGGGCTGTCGACCACTACGACGCGCTACGCGAGCGTTTCAACGGCCCAAACAAGAAAACATATCGCAAAGCATTGTTGTTCTGCGACAACTCTGGGGCGGATATAATCTTGGGCATGCTTCCGCTCGCGCGAGAGTTGTTGAAGCGCGGCACGAGCGTGGCGCTTGTCGCCAACTCGCTTCCAGCCATCAACGACATCACCGTCACCGAATTGCGCGCCGTACTGCAGTCTGCGTCTGAGTTGGACGATACCATCAAATCTGCGCTCGGTGCCGCGCACGGAAACGCGAGCGATCACCCACGACTCACCGTCGTGAGTTCAGGTTCGGGTTCGCCGTGCATCGATTTCCGACGTCTGTCCTTTGACGTCTGCGTCGCCGCCCGCGACGCCGATTTAATCGTCCTCGAAGGCATGGGTCGTGCCATCCACACAAACTACCACGCAAAATTCGCCTGCGACACATTGAAGCTCGCGATGATCAAAAACGCCCGCCTCGCCACGCAACTCGTCGGCGACGGCGGTAAAATGTGGGACTCCGTCTGCCTCTTCGACGCCGCCGTCCACGCGTAAGCTCACCCGAACATCTCGCGCGTTGCGCGTTGTACCTCACCATTGTAACATATGATTGAATTTACATTTATCTGCGTCCATCGTCGCCGCACGCGCCGTGCGCGACCGATACACGATCGTCACGCGCCCGCCCGCCAGAAAATTGCCTAGGGTTTACACGTCTTGGTGCAACACCCAAAATCACTCTCTCGCGCACTCTATTCGCCACACATACGCGCGCGGACGCCCACGCGCGGCGTCAACGCTCACGCACGCGACGAACGCATCGATGTCGTCGCGTCCAGAGCGCGCGCCGCTGCTCGTGCGCACCGCCGACGGTGCGAGCTCGAGCGATAGGGGCGATGATTCGAACAACACCCATCGCCACCCGATCGGTCGCTGGATCGCAATATTCGCCCTCGCCGCGTGTGCGTGCGCGGGGCTGGCGTATACGAGCGCACACGGAGGGTCTTCGGCGGCGGTGGCGAGCGCACATGCGGCGATCGGGGACGCGTGGCGCGCGAGAGCGGTGAATGGTGACGCCGCGCTCGCGCTCGGAGGAGACGAGGCGGATGAAGGCATGCTTGGTTCAGAGCACACCGTCGCGGGTGAGGCGCGAGACAACGAGGAACGCGCGAGACGAGCTCGGCAAGAGTTTGTGCGGAGCACGCGTGCGCAAGCGGCGCAGGTGAGCGCGACGGGTAAGGTGTACGGGGGCGGCGCGAGGAGCGAAGGCGCGCGCGCCGCCGTCGTCGGACGCCCACGCGTCGACGTACAGAGCGCGCATGAGGCACAACCCGTGTCTTCGCAGACAAGATATAAAACAGTGACCGTGCAAGTGCCGACAAAGGTTCGGATTCCCATTGGAGGTGCGGCGATGAATGGGATGAGCTCGCGATCGGCGGCGGCGGCGATGGGCGCCGCGACGTCGACGACGCTCAACACCGCCCCAGTGGTTGATGATGGTGGTGATTTATTCGGTTTAGGCACGGGGTACACGTATTACGTCGACCCGGCGCAGTGGGTGTATCCAGCACGCATCGTAGTCAAGCTCCCGAGAGATACTTATGGGGATTTGCAGTTGCTCGCGCGGAGCCCGCACGAGCAGTCGCCGCGACGCGGATCTTTAATTTTACGCGTCAATGGCCGCGAGCAGTCGGCGTTAGCGAGCGTTGTGAGCGATGGAGATGTAGTGGAAGTCGACGCACAGGCGAATGATATAGATGACGATGTGCGCGTAGTAGTGGTGCGGTACATGTGGCGCGACCCCGGGGCTAACGGCGTTCGCAAGCAACGTCGAGGTTTAATTCGGTTGAATACCAAGCGTGGGGCTGGCGAGCACACACAGGCACATAGATGGCCGGTAGATGAACAACCAGCGGTGGTGCCGGCGACGAGGAGCGCCGCGTCGCAGTCGCGAACGCCGGGGAGACGAGTACCTGGCTCACCCAAGTACGTCGCGGGACGCATTCCGCAATACGTACCGGTGGAGTTTAACATCTACGGGGACGACAACGTGATCAATAGCGGTACGACAGATACGACGACGACGTCGACAACGACGTCAGATACTTCTTCGTCGTCGGCGACTGCGACGCGTGAACCGGCAAAGCCAAATGCTTTGCCGGCGAAGCCAAATGCTTCGCCGTCGACGCCAAATGCTTCGCCGGCGACGCCAAATGCTTCGCCGGCGACGCCAAACGCTTCGCCGGCGACGCCAAATGCTTCCCCGGAGACGCCAAATGCTTCCCCGGAGACGCCAAATGCTTCCCCGGCGACGCCAGGTCCGGCGACACCAGTCCCAGCGTCGACGGCTCCAGCGGCGACAGTTCCAGCGCAAAGCCCGCCGGCGCCCCCGTCGCCGGCGCCCGTGAATTTGCCCGCCGCCGAATTCCTCAACACTCGCATTGTCGTGATTCCGTCCCCATTGGATACCATCATCCCCATTCCAACCCCGCCGAGTGTTTTTATCATTTCCGGTTTGCCCGAATTCAACGCCGACAACACGCACCACAAGGAGCTGTTGAATTTCAAATTTGGCTGGCGCGACGCCTTACCCACGGGCGAGTACGCACCCGCGTACGTAGAACCAGAGATTATAGATGAGTCCACGACGCCACCGGATTGGGTCACCGTTCGCGTCAACGGCGTGCTCAGACAATTGCCGTACGCCGTGTCCAACGGGGATAAAATCCTCTTGCGAGTGCGCTCGCCAGACCAACTTGGCGCGAGTCGCATCGTGGCGCTTACGGTTGGGGATTTGGATTTCAAGGTTGTCGTGACGACGGCGGCGTTCGTGGCGCCGCCACCGATGGAAGAGGTGATGGATAGTTTTGAGCCGCCGGCGCCGCCGCAGATTGCGTCTCCGCCTCCGCGTGAGCTGACGTCGCCTCCACCGCCGCGCGAGCGAGCGCACGCGCCGCCATCGCCGCCGATGCCTCCCGCGCCTGGAGGTACTACGGATGCGCCGTCACCTAACGAAGACGGGTCGTATTACGAGGATAGTAATCCGCCGGCGGTCGTGACGACGCCAACGGCTAATGATTCGGACGGGTCGTATTACGAGGACAGTAATCCTCCCGCAGCGGTGACGACGCCAACGGCGAATGACGCCGACGGGTCGTATTACGAGGATAGTAATCCTCCCGCAACCGTGACGACGCCTACGGCGAATGACGCCGACGGGTCGTATTACGAGGATAGTAATCCTCCCGCAGCGGTGACGACGCCTACGGCGAATGACGCCGACGGGTCGTATTACGAGGATAGTAATCCTCCCGCAGCGGTGACGACGCCTACGGCGAATGACGTGGATGGGTCCTACTATGAAGATGTGCTAGATCCGACACCGGTGCCAGCACCAGCGGGGACGACAATTCCAGACTCGAGCACGCATCCGAACTCGAGCACGCAGCCGAACTCGAGCACGCAGCCGAACTCGAGCACGCAGCCGGATTCAAGCACGCAGCCGGATTCAAGCACGCAGCCGCAACCGACTGTGGATGAATTCCAACCATCCACGACTGTACCCGACGAAGCGCCCGCCGATCCAGAGCAAGACGAACCATACAACGCGTACGACGAGCAGACGCCGCCAGCTGAAGCTCCGACGCCGCCATCTGGTTCTGGAATTGTCGCGCCCGACGAGCCGCCTCCGCCACCCGTCCCGGCGCCGCCGTCGCCTCCGCCGACATCCTCCCCGCCGCCGCCGCCGCCGAATCCGTCGCCGCCATCGACGACAACCACAAATACCGAGCGCGTCACCGCACTCGGTGGTACGCGCAAATTCATGTTTGCCGAACCGCACGTGGTGAAGAATCTCGACGACGCCGGCGTCGCCCTCGTATGGATTTTCATGGAGGGACAGCTGACGTATTCGAGCGCGTTTCCGAGCTGGGCTGAAATCACCCTCAACGACGAGGTCATCACCGCTGGCGACGTCGTGACGGTGCACAATGATGACGTGTTACAAGCGTCAATCGTCGCGTCCAACGTGCCCGAGATGTTGCGCGTGGGGTACGTATCCATTAAAGGAAAGCAGCACGTGCTCGAAGTGCAGACGGTGGCGCCGCCAACGCCTCCGCCGCCACCCGGGACGCCGCCGTCACCGCCGGCGCCTACTGAAGCGAATCTTTTGGCCGCCGTCGCCTCGAATAAGCCTCGTGCGTGCGATGCCGCCGAAGAATACAAATGGACGCGCGTCGTCGCGCCGGATAGAACCAGCGTGGCGCAGAATAAATGGTGCTCGAGAAAGTTGCCGAGCGGTAGTTTATTTGAAGCTCCGTTGTGCGCGTCGACCGCTGGGCGCGATGTGGTCATTGTCGTCGATGCCAGTGCAGCCATGGGTGAGGAGTTGTTTTATGGAAACATGATTGACATGTTGCACGACTTGTATTGCGCGTTGGAAGGGAGCGATTCGCAAGTGGGCGTGTTGCTCCTCCCCGGGTCGTCCAATCCGTTTGTGTGCGACGCGTACTCGAGCTACATTCCATTACAGCGACACACGCCGCAGGCGTTCCATGACGCGCTGGAGGACTTGCGCGCAGACAAAGAAGCATGCTGTGGAGGTAGCGTGCCTCTGGCACAAGGTTTGAAGGCGGCGAAAGGATTGATTGAGGATTACGGCGTCTTTGATAGGAAGGATGCGAGCGTGATTTTTGTCACGGCGAGCGAACCCTCGACGCCGATTCAAGAAGAAACGTGTTCGTCGTTGAGCGTGAGTGAATTCAAGGACCTCACTCGTAATCACCCATTCAACAAGTTGGAGGATGGTGAGGATTTGACGAGCTGTCATTACAAGCTTCGGTCTGTGCCCGCCGCCGCCGCTGAGCTCAAGCTCATGGGTGCCCGGCTTTCGGTGCTCACCGTTCCGGGTGTCAGCGGTACCAATCCTCCGAGCGCGTACTACACTGGTTCTCCGTGGCCTGAAAAGTGCACCGCCGACGGTACGTGCACATTCAGTGCCCCATACGGCGGTGACCGTGGATTTTGGGGCGAATGGTACGTCGACGACCAAGGCGAGACGACGCGCGACTACCAACCGGGTTCACCTTTAGAATGCGTCATGAAGATCACCCCGGGCGTGCCCATCGTGAGCAAACCCGTGTTAGTCAACGCGTTACGCGTGAACTCATGGGATGCCGATGAGTACGCGTCGAGCGTCTCCGTGGCTATGTGCCCGGCGCCTGAATGCGTCCCGGAACGTTTGCACGACGCCACGTCCATGGACATGTGCGTCGGCAACGACGCCGATGACTGGGCAACCACCAAGCACTGCGCGCAACAAAATATGTTTGCCGTGTGTGATCGTCTTATGGTTCGTTCCGAGTCGTGCTACGGCGATGCGCGTCAAAGCGCGATTGAACACGGCGTCGTCGACGGCGTCCCCGCCATTGCCACGACGTTTACGTGCGCCCAACGCTGCGACGGCGTCCCCACCGACACGTTACCAAAGTACTTGCGCGTCGTGTGCAGAAACGGTGACCAGTGTGACAGCAAAGAAGTCGATGGCAACGCCTACCCGAGCAGCGATTCGCAGGAGCGCTACCCGACGAGTAAGAGCAGCCAACATCCAAAAAACGCCGACGCGAGCGCGTACCCGACGAGCGCGTACCCGACGAGTGCGTATCCAATCGTCAACGCCGACGCGAGCGCGTACCCAGCCTAAAACAATTACACAAGCAATTCAGCGATATGAATCGTTAGCACAGCACACAGTAGACGTAGCAGCTGTATCATACTCACATCAACAGTCAACACCGACGCGACGACGATGCCTCTAAACCCTGAACAAAAGCGCCAGCTCACACTTCCACGACGCGTCACTCGCGCGTCACTCGCCCGCGCGCGACGCACGCGCGACGCACGCACGCACGACCACCCGTCGCACCACTTTCGCGCGCACACGCGCGCAAAATACGCGTCACTCGTCGAACATTCGCGCGTGAGCTCGACATGGCGCACCCGAGCGGCGGCCGCCGCCATGCGGGCGCATCGACGTCTCGAGGCGCGCCCTCGCGCGCGAACGCCGGCGGCGGCGCGCGTAAAGGTCCAGGGCGCGTTCGTCGAGCGTTCGAGCGCGGTATTTCGGGCGGTCGAGGCGGGAAACGCGTGGTAGGGTCGAGTGATGAGGATGAGGAAGCTGCGAGCGATGAGGATGCGTTTGAAGACGTCGCCGAAGCGAGTGATTTTGACGACGAGGAGATTGACGAAGACGAAGCGTTCAATGATGATGATGATATGAAGTATGGTGAGCTCTTTGGTGGCGGTGATGACGACGACGAGGAGTTTGATGAGGATGAAGAGGATGATTTGGACGACGAGGATGAGGCTGGCCGAGCGACGGCTGCCGCCGCGGAGGACGACGACGAGGACGATTTAGCGCAGTTGATGGACAGTGATGACGAGGCTGCCGGGGAAGAGGATGGAAAAACGCGCGAGAATGCAATCCGTGCGCAAAAGTTGATCGCGGCGGGTGTTCGAGGTGCAACAGAGGAGGACGAAGAGGAGGACTTGGAGGAATTGCTCGACTCGGAGGACGACGGGGCTGAGGATGAAACGCGCGAGCAAATGCTCGATGATATCGTGGGCGAGCGTAAAACGTTCACCGAGCGAGATGTGCGTTTCCGTCCGGTGCGGAATGAGATTGTTCAAGAAGATCCTTTGTCGCTACCGCCGATGCAGGGGTCTGGGGACGCGCCGCCGATGACGCTGCGGGATTTAATGGCAACGCTCGGCGAAGAGCATCTAGACCAGCAGACGGTGAAGCGATTGACAAAGATCTCCAAGGCTAAAATCACGGATGTGCCTCTCGCACCGCGCATTCAACAGCGCGTCGAACGCAAGGTGGCGTACGAGGAAACCGCCAAGGATATCACAAAATATCAACCCATCGTCAAGGAGAATCGCGAAAAGCGTACGCTGAAATTTGAGCCGTCGCGTAAAGATATGCACCGCAAAGACACCCTCGGCGCGCTTGTGGCGGACTTTACCCCGCGCACCGAGCTCGAGAAGGAGATCGCACAAGTGCTCAAGGACTCTGGACACGGTACGGGGAAAGACGCCGCGCGAGGTGAGCTGCTCGAGATGAACGAACTCGCCGTCGAGGATGTCCAAGCTCGACAAGCAAAGCTCGCAAAAATGCGCGCCGTGTTATTCTACCACGAACAAAAGGCGAAACGATTGAAAGCCATCAAGTCGAAAACATTTCACCGTCACAACCGAAAGGGTGATTTGAAAGTCATCGGTGACGATGCCGATACAGACGAAGAGGGCCGAGGCGACACGCCAGAGGAGCGACGCGAGTACCTGCGCGCGCAAGAACGCGCTCTCTTGCGCCACAAGAACACCTCGCGCTGGGCGCAACGGGCGATTAAAAAGGGCATCGCGCATCTTCCAGGCACACGAGAAATCATGCAAGAGCAGCTGCGCATCGGTCAGCAACTCAAGCAAAAGCTTGAAGGTGTGAGGACGACGACGGGGGATGGCGACGAAAGCACCGACGCCGAATCCGACGGTTCGGATGACGACGGTGACGGCGTCGACGATCCCGTCGCCGAGCGCAAACGCCGGCTCAAAGCCAAGGCGGCGGCGATTAAGGCTATGGAGGATGGCGAGGCGGAGATTGAAGGCGAGAATGAAAGCTTGTTCAAGTTGCCATTCATGGCTCGGGCGATGGAGAAGAAGAAAGCCGCGACTGCGGAGGAGGCTCGAGAGTTACTCAAAGAGCTTGATCGAATGGACGGCAACGGCGGCGAGTTGTTGAGTGACAGCGACAGTGATGATGATGAGTGGGGCGCCATGACGGCGCGGGCGAAACGTGCGAGTGATGCGAGGCAGACGTCGGTGTCGAAGAAGGCGAGGCGCGAGACTACGGATGACGGCGACGAGGGCGATAGCGACGACGACGTTATGAATGGCGCCAATGTCGGCGACGATGGAGACGGCGACGACAAGAACGATGATAGGTTGTCTAAACAGCGCGCACCGGTGAAACGGGCGGCGCCGGTGAAGGAGCTTTCGACGGCGGCGCGTAACATGCGCGCCAAGGCGGCGGCTCGAGCGGCGCCACCAAAAGTGCACCGACCTGAGGAGAACGACGACGACGAAGACGACGAAGACGGCGACGCCCCGACAGTCATGCTCCAAGAAGAAATGACCGCGGGCATGAATAACGCCGACTTGATGCGACGCGCGTTTGCCGACGATGACATTGAAGCTGAATTTGAAAAAGAAAAGCTCGCCGACGTCGACGCCGAGCTTCCAAACATCGACGCGCCCAAAAACTTACCCGGCTGGGGCGCATGGGGCGGCGATCAACGCGTCCCAAAGTGGATGAAGGACGCCGAGAAGAAAGCTAAAGCCGAAAAAGCCAAGGCTCTTAAGAACCGTCGAGACGCCAAACTCAAGCACGTCATCATTAGCGAAAAGTATGATAAGAAAGCGGCGGCGTTCAACGTCGAGTCGCTCCCGCACGGATTTTCAAGCAAGGCGGCGTACGAAGGCACGATGCGACATCCTTTGGGTTTGGACACAAACACCGACGCAATGTTCAGCAAACTCAACGCACCAAAGGTGTTAAAGGCGACTGGAGCCATCATCAAGCCGTTAAAGTTGCCAAAGAACAAAAAGCCGCACGGCAAAGCTGGCGGCAAGGCGGGCAAGCGTTAAAAAAAGCCACGTGTAATTCAAAGTCTACTTCTAAATCTAAACCTATTCTAATGCTTACCGTTTTGGGCTTTTACCGTCGCCATCCTCCTCGTCTTTTTCGTCCTCCTCCTCCTCCTCCTCATCGTCGTCGGCGTTGGCGCCCGCCGCGGCGTCGGCGTCAATCCTATCCAACGCCCGTTCGCACGCCACGGGCCAGTCAATCGTAAACGACGCCGCTCTGCCGCCAAAGCACACGACCATCGACCACGCCAAATGAATCCACGCGCTCGAGAGCAAACCGATCCAAATCCCAACCAACCCCATCTTGCGCGGACCGAGCGCTAAATGCGCGGCGAGCGGAATGCCGACGAGCCAATAGGCGACGACGAGCGCCGGGGTCATGGATGACTGATACCCGGCGCCGACGACGACGCCGCACAAGGACACTTGGACGTTATCCAAGATGATGTACGCCGTAACGAGAGGTACGAGCGCATCGAGACGTGCGACGACATTTTGGTCTGATGTTTCTGCGCCGAACACGCGGTCGGCGAGGACGTAAAACCCGAGAGCGCTGAGTACGGCGACGCACAACGCAAAGGTCAACGTCGCTCGAGCCAACATCGCGGCGTCTCGCGCTCGACCGGCGCCGACGGCATTTCCCACCGCGCTCGATGCCCCACGCTGCCATACGCACGCCAATGAATAAAACCAAAAGTATGCGTTTTGTACGAGCGTCATGGCGTCCAGTTCCAACGTTGCGTTCGCGCACATACCGGCTAAAAACGCCATGACGTCCCACGCGACCCATTCAACGAAATTCAACGCCAACGCCGGCAACGCCAACGCGAGGAAACTTTTCCACCCTCGAAACGCGTCGCGAAACTCAACGTGCTTAAACGCCCGTCGACACTCAGCATCTAAAAACATCGCCGACACGTAGCACACCATTGTGCTAAAGTCAATCACGACGAGAGACATCGCCGCGCCTTCAAATCCCAAATCCAACGCTTGGATGAACAGCCACGGCGCGGCAAACTTCATAAAACTCGTAATCACGCTCAGCGTTCCAACCCGCGCGCTCTTCTTCATCGCCATCATTGTTTTCAAACACACGCACGTCGCGGCTTGCGCGAACAACCCTGGGCTACGAATCCGCGCGAATCGTCCCGCCATCGCGCTCGTCGTCGGCGTCTGTCCCAGCCGCGATAAAATCCCCTCCGCGTTGTTCCATATCACCGCACCCGGCGCGCACGCCAACACGACGAGCACCGCGAACGCGCGCACCGCAGTGGCGCCCACGACGTCGAGGTTCTTCGCCCCGTACGCTTGCGACGACGCGGTATCCACGCCCGCGCCGAGTCCCCAGAGCGCGACGTGGCCGCTCACCGACGTCAGCACGTTGGCCAGTCCAAACGCCGCCAGCGCGTCCGCCCCGGCGTGTCGCGCCACGAGCGCGAGCTGAAAGGTAATACACGCCGCGGAGCTGAGATATTGCAGCGAAATGGGCGCGCCCAGGGCGATGATGTCGCACACCGCGCCAATGAGCGTCAACTTTTGTGATGTCGATGACGCCACCGTCGACGTCAATAAGTGTTCGCGGAGGCGCGTGTATTCGGGAACGTCGCCGTCGCTGTCGCTCTGCGCGTCGAACGAGACGTCGCGCCCGGCATCGGCGCGCGGCGTGCGCGCGCGCGGCGACATGGCGACGAGAGCGCGACGAGCGAGCGTCGCCGCGTCACTGTCTGACGCTCAAGAAATGTCATTCTTTGACGTTCCCGCCGGAGCGCTGTCGTCGTCATCGAGCGAGGACGACGACGGGGACGAGGGCGACGATGCGGTCGACCGTGGCGATGCGATGGCGCGCGCGCGCGACGCGAGCGGGCGCGACGCGACGACGACAGATGGTCACGACATCGATGCGCGACAACCCAGCGAACCAGCAGACACACGCCATCCGACGCGCCTCCCGAGCGCTGCCGACGTCGTCACCGCGCTCGAACGATCGCAAACGGATGTGCACGATCTTCTGCACGCTGCGTCGTTCGATGCGCGCATGCGTGACGCGGCATTGGGGCGTTTAGGTGCGGATGCGCGATCGACCTACTACGCGCCGAGCGTCGGGGACGCCGCCGAAGTCGGCGAGCGTCGCGCTGCGACGATACGCGTCGATGTCCATCGCGTGCGTATCGTTCCTCTGCGCGTCGCGCGTAGGATGGAGCGGAGCGAAGGGAATGGGATGTTGGCAGAGGTGAAGCGAACGGGCGCGCGGGCGTCGACGTCGCGCGTGGACGAAGACGCCGCCGACGAAGAAACCGACCAATCCAAAGCGCGCGTATCCATCACTGGCGCCGCCGAAGATGTGGAAAAATGCGTGCGCTTACTCGAGGCGTTGGTACGAGAGGATGAAAACTCGAGCATGAAGCGGTTTTATTGCCCTAAAGTTGTCATGGGCGCGTTTATCGGCAAGGGCCGGGGACATTTGAATAAAATTGAAGGCGTATCCAAGTGTAGGATTGTGATTTCTGACGAGCAAAAGGTGCACGAAGGGCAGACGCACGCGGTGGTGCAGGCAGTGGAGGTTCATGGCACGCCCACGCAGGTGGCGTTGGGGTATAAGCTTGCGTTGCAGAATTTAGACGCCGCGTTGCAATGCGCGCCCGACGTCGACGAAGCCAAGCTCGCGGTGCGCGAGAGCGGCCTGGACATTGATGATGCGCGACGCACGAGGAAAAAACCGAAACTCAACGCGGCAAAGGTGGAGTAGAATTGTTATGTAGATGATGACTTGTTGTAGTAGCCACGCATTGAGTCGTAGTTGACGCCGCGCGCGCGCGCGACGAGACATTGAAACGCGCGCGACTCACAACCGCCGCCACATTATTCGACGCGCATCGGCAGATATGGATCTCAAACACAAACCCCGATCGGATCGCGAATCGAGAAATTGCACGCTTGAGTTCTTTTGGAAGGATCGAAACGTCGACGCGCTCGTCGCGAGACTGTTCGTCACGCGCACGCTCCCGTTGGATTTGAGACGTCGCATTGAACATGATGTTGAATGCTTAGAATGGCGCGAGTACTATTCGAAGATGAAGCACTACGACCAGACGATCAAAGAACGACGACGGGATTTGATTTATGAGCTGCGTCGGCTCGGGTGCGAGCCGCGCGCGGACTCCGCGCTGTGCAAGGGGTTCGTGTATTCGACGCTCGAGCCGAAGACGTGGACGGCGAAAGCCGTTGCGCGACGCATGGCGGAGATGAAATACGTGCATTCGTACTGCGACACGTTCAAACGAGAGGTTGAGGATATGAGAGAAAAGTTTGAAAATCTTTGTGACAGGTACATGGATGAATACGACGACGAGTATGACGAGTATGATGACGAGTATGACGAGTATGATGACGAGTACGACGACTACGACGAGTTCGATCGATTGGACCGCGCCGACGCGAGAGAGGCGGCGTGCGAAGACACCACTGGATACCGCTATTTTGGAACGTACGTGAGCGAGTTGGCTAAAAATTGGAAGAAATTTCCCAAGAAGTGGCCTTGGTCGATCCCAGACGACATTCCAGAAGAAGACGTAGACGAGGCAGGCGATCCTCGCGAGGCGCTCGATGTGGAACGTTCTGAACTCGATGAAGACAACAAGGATGAGGGCACTGGCGCCGATGAAAACGATGAAAACGATGAAAACGAAGAAAGAACTGAAGGCTCCGACGAAGACGATTTCGATGAGGATGGTTGGTCTGAAGATGAATTTCATGTATGGTACGAAGACTCCTCCGACTGAGACGCGATGTATCGAAACCGCTGGCTCTGTAAGATGACAACTTTTAACAATCAACCACACATCACAGCACTGCATCTCCTCAACGATTACATCACACTAATTTCCTAGCGAATTTGGGTTTCACCCCACCGATATCCGCGACGATGTGCGGCGACGGCGCTCGCGAGTCGGTCAACTACTGTGCCGGGCCACGTGTATCTCCACGTGTGTTTTTGGACATTTGACTTCAACGGATGGTGATATTGTACAATGGATGCTACTGTGTGTTTTATGCTACAGAGAGTATCTACGGCGTCATAAGCGCGTGTCCCAAATGCCAGTGGATTCGTACTTGCGCAAGTTGCGCACGTTGGCGTCGACGTCCCAATTCGGCGAGCGCGCGCGCGCGCGCTCAAATTCAACGGCTTCATCGCCGCGCGCCATCTTTGATGGCGCGTCGTTGTACTCAATGTCGATGAATTCGTGCGCTCGCGTTGATGGTTCGACGAGCGGTTGCTGCGCCACGATGGTGGGCTCGAGGGTCTTTTGCGACACGGCAAGGCTCGAGCCGCCACGCGGCTTGGCCATGAACGCATCCGAAACGTCAAATTCTTCAAACACGGAATCTTCCACCGACGCTGGCGTGGCGTTTTCGTCGTGGGACACTCTGGTGTCGTCAGTGCTTGAAATTTCACTCACGCCATCGTCAGCGTCGGCATTGGCGGTGTCGCCGTCGCCGTCGCTCCCATTCGGCCAAAACACGCCCGCGACGGCGATTCGGCCAAAGCTTTCATCAATGACTAAATAATTTTGATCAGCGCCATCTTGCAAGTGTTTGACCATGGATGCGAGCGATGCGCCACCGTCGCGGCCATCCTTACGTTCGGTGATGCGAATAGTGATGGAATCCACGAGTTCGTTCACTGAGCGCACGCGCACGCGTCTCGCATCGACGCCGATTTCCGCGGCTATTTCTTTACAGAAGAACACCTGCGTCGCGTGCTGCTTAAACTTCACCGCGGGCATTTCCGAGAGAATTTCAATATCAACAGTGTTCACTGTAAGGCCGGACGCGACGGTTTGTACGCGCGCTCGACGCGCGGCGGCGCGCACGCTTTCTTCTGGCGCGAGCACCGGCGCCGGAAGCTGAATGCTCACATCCTCCATGGCGAGCTTCTGCCTCGGCGTGAGCGACATTGTCGCTTTACCGACCGTTCTCCACGTAAGCTTACTGCTCGCTTCTGTGTCTTCGATCGCGACAAGGCCTTCGCGCGCGGCGTCGGGAATCACCTTGTGTCTGCGCGCGGCTTGCGGCAGACTGGCCCACGTCTTGAGCGGCGTCATGTCAAAGTATGCCGCGCACGCGCGCGGACCGCCATCCGCACCCTTGGTCGTGTTCACTTGCTCGTCGCGCAATGCGTAAATTTCAGGAGATTCCATCTTGTCCGAGCACGACACTTCGCACTCGAATCCGTGCTCGTACTTGATGGCGCGCAATAGCGCCACGTTTTGTTCGAGCGCGTAATCGAGCGTCAAGAAATCAAGCCTCTTGCCGCGCCATTGCGCGCGTCCGAGGAGCTTATTCAAGCCCTTCAAAAAGTCCGACACGTCTCCTGGTTGTGTAGTCGTCTCGCGGGTGATGACCACGTCTTTACCTAGGCATACGCCACCTGGAATCGTGGGGCACACGATGCCGATGCGGTCGACTTCCTGTAAACCGGCGGCGCTCGTGAGCTCCTCGGTAGCCTTGTCGATGAGGTTCTTGCACAGTGTCACGCTATTGACGTCGTGTTCGTACACAATAACCAATGTGTCGTCGTGTGCGCTGTCACCAAGCCTGGCGGGGAACTTGACGGCGTCTGAAATGAACACCACGGCTGGATACACTCGTTGCATGTTGGACCGAAGCGCACGCTCGTCGAGCGGAGACGGGACATTGGCCGCCGTCGTCTTGTTCGCCGCGGCCGTTTCCACCGTCTTCACCGTCGTTGCGAGATGGTTCGAGCTACCAATTCTAGAACTCTTCAATGTTCTGCCGCTCTTCACGCTTCGTCCGTCGTCCGGTTGGAGTTTCATCGCCGCCATCTTGAGCAGCTGATACTCGATGTTGTTTGGCGTGTATTCGGGCGGAACCTCGTTGTCCGCCAACTCATCGAGTTCCGCAAGCGCCATGCCGAGATTGAACATTTGCGTCTTGACAAAAGGTGAGGTGTTCGCGCACTCGAGCGCGCGGCGGTAGTATCGCACCGAGTCCTCGACGCGACCTTGAGAAAGACGCGTGACGGCCAAGTTGTACAGCGCCGGGTAGTAATCCGGCTTGATGGTCAACGCCAGTCGTAATTGTTCGTTGCACGACGTCGATGCGCCTTTGCACCAGTCCAACATGGCTAAGTTTGTTAATGCTTCGACATCCAGTGGGTCATTTTCGATGGCGAGTAAATAGAGCGCGGCGGCACGCTGATGTTGACTGCGGCGAAACGCCAAGTTGCCGAGCTTCACTTTGCTCTTGGCATGTTTGCCGTCAATATTCAAAATCGCTTTGAATTGCGTCTCTGCCTTGACCCATTGCCCGAGTTTGACGTACAACAGCGCCAATGCGTATTGCGCGCGCGTATCTGTCGGGCGCGTGTCGACGGCGCGTTTCATCCATTCCTTTGCCTCGGCGACGGATCCTTGCGCCTCCATGACGATGGCCAAGTTGAACATGCACTTGAAATAGTGCGGTTCCCGATCGAGCGCGGCGAGGTAGCCCAACCGCGCGCTGGTGTAATCGCCCATGTGAAACGCCGCGGTGGCGCTGTTGAAGTGACCAATTGCGCTCACGGGATCTCGACGAATCGCCAACGCGTACGCGGTACTCGCCTTTGACATTTGGCCCTCCTGATAGCAAATGTTCCCCAGCGCAATCTGACGTTGCGACGTCGCCGCGAGCGAGCAAGCCCGCTGCGCAAACGCGCGCGCGAGTTTTACTTCACCAGTTAACGCATAAGCGATCGCCAAGCCATGTATGGCGTCGGCATGGTTCGGATTACGCTCGGTAATACGCTTGTAAATCAATTTTGCCTCGTCAATTTTGCCGTTGCGCATGGCGTCGGCGGCGTACGCTATATCATCGTCTTCGTACTCTCTCATCGTCCCACGCGTAAGGAACGAGTTATCCATTACCGGTGTGATAGAATCCATGAATATATCATCTTCAGCGAAACGAAGGGTGAGCTTTTCACGATCCCAAATGCGACGGCTAATGTAACCGACGACGATGAGGTACGCGAGCGTAGAAATACCCGCGACAGTCCATGATGTTTTGTCCGCCTCTCGACGACCGGGCGGCGGTGGAGCGGCTGCGGGTATTTCGTACGTGCCATCAGGGATACATCGCACGTGATCGATGGCTTCCTGAACTTCGACGCTCAGTTGTCCGTCGGCGCGCATACGAGGCGTCTCTCCAATCCAAGCGGGATCGCCGCTGACGGAGCCCGATGGACACGCAGTACACGCCACCGAACCGAAAGAGCTCGCAAAGAAGTTGTCATCGCAGCTTATGCATTCAAATTGACCCGTAAGGGGTTGTTTCATGCCCCGCGGACAGGAAGAACATGATGAAACACCAGTGGTTTGCGCTACGGAGCCCGCGGCGCACGGCGAACAAAATGTCGCCCCCGTCACCGGCGCTTCTGAACCTCTCGCACACGGTGTGCACGCCACGGCGTTATATTCAGCGGAATATGAACCAGTTGCGCACAAAGTACACACGGATGGAGCCGAGACGTACGATCCGGGCGCACAATTGATGGCCGGAGGGTTGAGAATCGTCGCGCCGACACTGAGCGTGTTCGCAGTCACCGCCGCAGATAGTTTATCGAGCGTCATTGTCAAGTACGTTTGGTTCCATACACCACCGTATGAAGCAGGTTGCATCGCCGGTGTTGTCACCCAAAACGCAACGATGACAGAACCTTGCGTGATGCCAATGACGTCAATGTCATCCGCGGTGGTGCCGTCTCCAATCGACGCCGCGATTCCAGTCTTGAAAGTGTCCTCCTTCGTGCTCGTCCAACCTGCGACGCTGCCATCCAAGCGTAAGGTGATCTCGGGAGGTTTTATATTCGCCGTCACGGGCGGCGGTGATGGCGGTGCCGGCGGAGGCGGAGACGGTGGAGGTGACGGCGGTGGCGCCGGCGGCGGCGGCGCAAGCCCGCACGCTGTCTGCCCAACCGCGCCGAATGTCCCTGTGCCTTCTGCACACGGTTGTGCTTCGGTATTTCCTTCGTCGGGACAATACGTGTCGACAGGACATACTAAGCACACATCACTGGTCGATGCACCGACGTCAGCGCTATACATGCCTCGAGGGCACTTTGTGCAATCGTCCAATGATACCGCTTCGACGAGTGTGCTGTACGTACCGGCTGGACACGATGTACATGACGTTTGACCTCCTCCGCTGTATGTGCCGGCGCCGCAAATATACTGCGCTGCCGAGGAAGTCACGTCGTCGCAGTACATACCAGGAGGACAATACGTACATCCAGTCTGACCACCGTCGCTAAACGTCCCCGGCGCGCAATCCGCGTTCAACGAACCGTCAATCGCTGGACATTTTCTACCAGCCGGGCACTTTGTACATTCAGACACCGTACCGCCAAAACTAAAGTAACCAATCTCACATTTACGCTGCGAATTTTTCGTAATGTCTGTGCAATACCGTCCAGCGTCACACGGTGAACATGAAATGGCGTTGCCGACGCTAAACGACCCCAGAGTGCACGTTCCTTTGGATATTGGCGTCGGACAGTAGGAACCTGCAGGACAATCATCACACGCTATCGCGCCGTCTAAAAGGGCGATTTCACCAATTTCACACAGTTTTGGGGCTTCACCGGCGACGGGACACGAATAGCCCTTGGGACACGGGAGACACGACGTCCCGGATGACGCCACCGGTTGCCTAGACGCATCCGTAGGATCATAAGGCAAGTCAAACGCGTTTGACTGCAACGTGTAACCGCTATAAGTTCCTACTCCGCACTCTTCGTATGCAACTAGGCCAACTGTGGGGCACGACTTACCCGGCGGACACGACTTACACGCGCCTTGACCGGCTTCATCCTGGTACGTGCCAACGCTACACGGGGTACACGCCGTCGACCCTTCTTCAGCGAATGACCCGGCGTCGCAAATTACGGGTGATATCGTCCCCGAATCCGTACACTTAGAGCCTGCCGGACACGCGGCGCATACCGCGGTACCTGCGACCGGCGAGTACGTTCCGGCGTCGCACACGATACATACGGAACTTCCTTCAGCGGCGGCGGAACCGGCGGCGCAAATCTCTGGCGTATGCGTCCCTGAATCCTCACATTTATACCCCGCTGGGCACGCCTCACACACTCCTGCGCCATCTAGCTCGGCATATGTACCAATACCACATACCGTACACGCTGTACTCCCCGCCGCAGCCGCGGAACCTTTGGAGCATACAGTGGGATCCACCGTCGACGCAAACGCGCAGGCCGCACCCGCTGGGCAAATCTTACACAGCTCTCCAGCGACGTCGTTGTACTTACCCACAGCACAAGGCACGGGAATTGTCGATGTTTCCGACGCGCATTCAGTACCCGTTGCACATTGCTGACACGTCGACTGGCCGCCGCCCCACGTACACGTCACCGCCGTCTCCGCCGACACCAATGCCGGCCCACATCCCGTCGCAATCGCCGCCGGCTGCTGCGACGCATCACATGCCACAGAATACACGCCAGTTGTCGTTATCGACGGCACGCACGACAAAGACATCGTCGCCGCATTTCCACCCGTCTCCATCGGGAACACGCACGGCCCAGACGTCTCGCTCAAAAATGCTGCACCACCCGCCGCAAACGTACATGTCCCCACCAACTGCGTGCCGTCATACGTACCATCCGTATACGTTGCTAAAATCGTATCCTGCCAATCTGTGCCCGAACACGTGCTCGCGATGGCGTACTCGCACGTCGCCGTCGGCCCCGTCGCGTACGACCCCGCGCCGCACTGCGTACACACCGAATTCGTCCCCGACACCGTGCTATACGTCCCTTGCGCGCACGGCAAACACGTCTGCGACACATCATCGAGGTACTCGCCATCCACGCACGTCTCCTGCGCGCGAACACGGCGCGACATCGCGAGAGATGCGATGAGCCAGAGCCACGCCATCGCAAAAGGCCGCGTGCGGTTGCGCGTCCGCGCGCGCGCGCCGACGCGCATGGCGCCTCGCGAATGGTTCCGAGACGTCTAACGCGGACGTGTGCGTGTGAAACCGCGCGCGAGAGGCGCGTTGGCGCCCGATGCGGCGCACGGCGGGGGCGTTTGTGACGTCGATTGGTGTCACGCGAGGAGAGAGGGGGACGAACTTTTTTCTTTTTTCTAAACCCTAGTTAGGGTTTAGGTCCGTTTTATACGATTTGATTATGGATAGTATTCCAGATGGGCTAAGTACGTCTAACGTCACTATCGCTCGTCCCACGCGCGTTCGTCGACAGCGACGCCGGTGTGTCGCGCGACATCATTCACGGCGACGAGCACGTCATCGCCGATGGTGAGCTGTGCCACGGATACGGGTTGGCGGTCGTCGGTGGCGCGAATGAGACGGACGGTTTCGGCGTTTTGGAGGAGCACGGCGAGGCGAGCGCCGGTGGTTTTCACGCGAGCTTCGATGAGGACGAGGGAACGGCGTTCGATTTTCACTCGAGCGACGTTGGCGACGCGCGTGCGACCGTGAGAGTCGCAGCATAGGATTTCGCTTCCGGCTTTGAGCTCGCTGAGGTAGGCGGTTTTGTCGTCGGGCGCGGCGCAATACGACGCCGTCGGTCCTGCGTTGACTCGAAACGGGCGCGTGTTTACGTACCCGCATTCGACGTTTTCGGCGTGAACCAGAAACAAACCCGAGGCGAATGAGCCTACGAGCATGCCTTCACCTTGAGCGAAATTCACGCACGCATCGACGGCGCATCTATCGCCAGCGCCGACGCGCTTGACGTCTGTAACCGTCGCCGCGACCAAATCGACTCGGCTGTCGTCTCTCGACGCAAAGTGCTCGCGTAGTATACCATCAATCGCGCGCACTTCCTTCGGGTCTGAAGTACATAAAACCACGCCGTCCACGCCGGTTTCCAACGCCTCAAGCATCGTCCGCGCGCTCGTCGCGTCTCGAACGCGGGCGAATAACCGAGTCGACGACGACGACGCGTACGCCGCCACGAGATTTTCCGCGGGTATGATGCCCCAATCTTCATTCGCATCCATGACTACTATATCAGGCGACGACGACGACGATGCCGCGCGCACGGCAGCCTCGCACTCCTCGGGCGTGGAAATCCTCACCACGCGCGCGCGCGATGTCGACGTCCCGCTCGCGTCCACCACCCTCAACCCATCCTCGCTCACCTTCAACACCTCCACCGCACACGCCGCGCGCACGCGCGACTCAAACGCATCATCCGCGCCCGACACCACCACCGTGCTCGACACCCCGAGCTCCACCGCCGTCGTCACGCACTGTAAATTATCCGTCTCAATCCACACCTCTCGCACGCGGTCTCCCGCGCGCCGCGCCGCGCGCAGCACCGCGCCATCAACATCGCCGCGCGCGCCGCTGCGCGCTCGAACTCCCTTGCGCGCGATCGCGCGCGATGCGGGCGCGACGCACGCGCGCGAAGACGCCATGGCGCGCCGCGGAATGGCGTGCGCAACTGTTTTTGAGTGTCCCATGTGAACACATGTGGCCCGCGCGACATTTCGCGCCGCATACGACGCCGCGCGACGACCGAACGACGCTCGCGATGCGCCGAACGATGATGATGATTGTGCTCGTGACGCTGTGCGCCGCGTGCGGGGCGCGAGCGATGGATGACGACGATAGCGCGCTAGACATGTTGGCGGATTTCATTGCGAGCACTGGGACGGTGGCGTTGTACGACGAGAACACGGGGGAAAAGATTGAAGGATCGATGGCGATCGTGAGCCCGAGTTGGGAGCGCGGGTCGTCGCACGTTGGGGTGTTTTTGCCCGCGGCGGCGATTGATAAGAAAGGGATGACGACGACGACGGTGACGTTGTGCGAGTTCTCAAATCCAGACGCGTGCCTGAACGAGAAACCGTACGCTGGAGCTACGGATGAATTCGCGTGCGGCGAGGATGATGAAGCGCGGGATGATACGGGGTTCGATTGTGATGAAGTCGAGGTTCCAATTGAGCCAGATGGTGACTTGTCCGTGGACATTGAGCTCGAAGATCCGGAATCCGAGGTGGATTACGATGACGGGCCGGCTCCAGCTCCAGCTCGGAAGCTGCTTTCTACCGCGCGCCTCGGCCGCGCGAATCCACGTCGATCGCGTACGCTTCGCACGACTGGTGCGCGTGGAGCAATTCGTGGGTGATTGTGGTGACACCACGCATTCGCATTCAAGACTGTGAAACACCGCGAAAGGACGCGCGCGTGTATCGCGACACGAAACAATGCACACGATGTGTGCCTACATTTGTTTTACAAAAACACTGACACTGC
>Ga0181596_10001305_pt1 | contig 25520 bp, 19 predicted proteins | sample 041ome_6_FD_148655 | JGI IMG/M metagenome (GOLD analysis project Ga0181596, IMG submission 148655) | Coastal salt marsh microbial communities from the Groves Creek Marsh, Skidaway Island, Georgia - 041402US metaG (spades assembly) | ecosystem: Environmental > Aquatic > Marine > Intertidal zone... | reverse complement strand
CTAAGAGGTTTAGAAGTAAGTGAATTGAAGGAAGAAGGTATGAGTTGAGTTTAATTAAATTTATGGATTCTCGTTGATAAATAACTATTAATTAGCTCAACCTCTCCTCGTTCTTCAATAAAGGTTTGAAATGCTTTTGTGTTTTGGATCTCTCTTTCAAGTAGAATAAGATTATTTAAATCTGTGCCATTTAACCAAGATCTGTGCGTTCCTCCATTACCCCCAAGATCAATAGACTCAACAGCAGTAATATGATCTCCTAAAACATTATCAATGGCCTTTATAAACTTATCATATGCTTTTAAAAACCTAATAGGATCTTTAATTTTCATTTCCCAATTCTTAGACACCTTATTTTTTTCTGAATCACCTTTTCTCCATCTAAGATTAGTCATAACAACTGAAGGTTCTGCATTATTAAGCAACCTTCTCATCTTACCCCTGTAAGCATCCCATTCAGCTGCTGTTTTCTCAGTTTTTACACCCCAATTGGATGGGTCTCCCACAAAAACTGCTCTGTGAGTCACATTCTTCAAATAATTAATTTTTTGCAAATGAGCACCACCTGACTTTCTTTCTGAATTGTGATAATCAGCAAAGAGTCTGGCGACCTCCTCTTCAGCCCCCCATTTTACATCAAAATCTACAATTCTAATAGATGCTTGACCAAAAGTATAATTAGAAAATACTAAGCTGAATACTAATAATAATTTTTTCATTTTAATTGATTTAATAATTAATTAACCCATTTTATATTTTCATAAATTATTTGATGCTGAAATCCGTTTGGATTGTATTCATTCATTTTAGTTTTTTCCAAAACATCATTTAAAAAAGCTGGGTAATTAGCTTTGAAGCTTAATGCTTCCATTGCGTCTGCAAGACTTTCAAAACCATCTCTTGTAAATACACTAAATCCTGCATCACTCCCTTTTGGATAAACTCTTGTCCCAATTCCCCAGTTAGTCTGCTTAGTTCTATTCTTTTTTATATTGTCTTGGATTAAAGGTTTCCATAAATTTAAATTCTCCTCTACAAAACCTGCTAAATTTTTTGGTGTAGCATAATTGTGAATATTAAATTTTGAAGGACCTTCAATTACATCTTCTATCTGGTAGTAATGAAGAGCAAGGGTTTCTTTTATATTGTTTGTGTCTATATCCTTCAATTCCATATTTACTAACGATGGGTCCCAAATACTCATTGCGTTTGATGCATCTTGAAAATTTTCAAATATATTCACCAAAATATAATTTGCATCACTTCCTGCTATTCCTACTTTTTTCATTAATCCCCAAGCGATCATTTTTCCATCATCTATACCTTTTTTTGCTACTTGTGACCAGTAAGTTGTTTCTAATCTTTCAAATTCAGCTTGATTCTCAGGAGCTACTTTCACATACATAAATGATGATACCTGTGCATTAGCAAATAAGCCAAACATTAATAATATTAGAAATGTGGTGGTTAATTTTTTCATAATAAGTTTATTTAGTTGATTTTCTTAAAGATAATAAATTTTTTATTGCAACATAACATTTATTTTAAATCTTCAAAGAACCCTACATTTATACCCTGCAGTAAATCTCAATTTCAACAACTTAACAAAAAAGGGCAGGGGTTTAAGCCCCTGCCTATTGGTCTATAAATTAATGCAACATCTATAGGTTACCTTAGTTGTAACTCTCTTAGGGAACTACAAGTGAGGTAACTTAATTTCTCAGTCAATTGGGAGTTCCCCCTCACAAAGGGGGACGACCTGATACTAAATACTGCAACTATCTTTAATAGATTGCTTCGGTTTGTGACCTTCGCAATCAGCTCTCTGGATCATTATCTTACCAATACTTAAAAGACTCCTTCTTGAGACATATATTATATATAATGGAGCGGTTTAGCCATTTTACTAATACTTAATCTACTGATTTTATTGAGCTTAAGAAGGGTTGTTATTTAACCAAGTAAAGCGATTAGCCATTTTACTAATTTTTGGCCTGGTTGTATTTTCTATTTAGTTGTTGCTTTTCTGTTCCTGATAGTCTGTTAACTTGCTTAAAAGCCTCATCTAATTCAGGATATTCTTTTAAATAGTTTTTTATAGTTGCATAGGAGACACCTGCAAGAGATTCAACTATTCTCTTATTAAGTCTTTTTTGGTTTAAATCGTAGTCTACTATTGCCTCATAGATTGCGTCATAATTATCTCTTCTTTTCTCTAAACCAATTGCAACATTAATTATCTCTCTTTGTAAAATATGGCGTTCCTGATAGGGAACGCCTGTATAATCGTATTTTGGATTAATGATGTACCTAATCGTTTTATTTGGCACTACTTCAATTGTGTCTTTATTAATTATAGCTGTATTTATAAAGTGTTTATACATCCCTACTGGTATTACACCACCTAAAGACTTCTTTCTGAGCTTCTCTGCAAAATCTGAAAGCATTGAATAAAGATCATCTTCTTTAATCCATTTATATGCATTAGCCATTAGATTAAGTAAATTCTCTGTAACATACTTAACCTCTTTTTCCTCTAAATAGCCAGGCGGTAGAAACTCTTGGAAAATATCATACTTCTTTCCAAGGTCTATAACCAAGACATCAGGTATTGAAATAAAAAGGTTATGAAGTAAATACTCAATGGCATACTTAGTTAATACTATGGGATTTTCAAACTCTTCTTTTAGACTCCAAATTTTATACTTCATTACACTCTATAATTTTTTTTACATAGAGGTAACTGAAAAGAGTAGTTTCTGTTTTTAAATGATATTAACTGTCAGATATAAACAAAATGGTGCAGCCTAAGCAAATCCATTTTGGGTTAAATTTGTAAGAATGGATAGATACAATGGAGATTTATTCAATTTACGTTAAATGCAAAATTAACTGCCTCACAACTGCCAGTTGAGGCTTATTAATACAATTTTTTGTACTTTTATAAAGTATAATGAGTCCAAGGGATATTTTAGCGAAGAATACTAAAATGTCTGTAAACCCTTGAATATAGGAAACAAAAAAGCCGACTCATTTCTGAATCGGCTTTGGCTTCTGCGGTCTGGACGAGACTCGAACTCGCGACCCCCTGCGTGACAGGCAGGTATTCTAACCAACTGAACTACCAGACCTCGCGTTAGCGGTTGCAAATATACACCGCTTATTTAATTGTGCAAACAAAAAAACATAAAAAAGTAATTTATTTTTTATTTAAAATATTGGCCATAAAAAAAGGCCGTTGCTACCGCAACGGCCTTTTTTTATATGGGTTTCAAAACCAATGAATTACATAGCTGCGTCAATGGCGTCTGTATATACCTGCTTAGGAGAGACTCCTACTTGTCTACTCACAATCTCACCACCTTTAAATACTAACACAGTTGGAATGTTACGTACACCGTACTTAGCTGCAAACTCTTGGTTAGCGTCTACGTCTACCTTTCCTACGACAGCCTTACCCTCGTATTCATTACTTACCTCATCAATGATAGGTCCTACCATTCTACAAGGTCCACACCAAGCTGCCCAAAAATCTACCACAACTGGCTTGTCACTTTTTAAAACTACCTCTTCAAAAGTAGCATCTGTTATTTCTAATGCCATGATTATATGTTTTTAATTGTATACAAATTTACATATTTATTTTACCATTTTTCCCTCTAGTGCATGCCTTTTCTTATCCTACTATAAAGAAGCTTTATATTAGTTTAGACTGAAATGCACGTCTGCAGCTTCTAAAGCTTCTAAAAGCGCCGTAGTCACACCTATTTTCTGACTGCGAGAGACAAAATCTACTTTAATACTCTCTTCCATTTCATACAAACTAAAATGGAGTGGCAAGTCTCCAGGATGGCCTTGAATAATTTCCTTAATTCCCCTAATCTGGGCCTCTTCCAAATGATCTACCCGTAACTTCAGGGTGAGCTTCTTAGTAAAGGATTCTAGAATTTCTTGCAGCATATAAAAACCATTGTACTGCAAACGAGGCTCCCCTTGTTTGCCAGTCTCTTTATTAGTCCATCCTTCTTTTACGAGGGCTTTACAAAATATAAAAGAATTTACAATCAAGAAATGCCTGTACTTTAAATAGTCTTCTCCGAAGATTCTAAACTCATAGGAGTCTGCATAATCTTCTACCGTAAAGGCTGCCCAGCCCTTTCCGTTTTTAGAAATCCTGTGCTGCACCTCAGAGACTACGCCAGCAAAAGCCAGCTCTCTGTTAACATAAGTTGGTAAGTCATTAAAGAAAGACACATTGGCGTTGGTGTATGTATTGATCTCTGTTTTGTAGTCGTCTAAAGGGTGACCTGAAATATAAATCCCCACCACTTCTTTCTCTTGCTTTAACTTCTCCATGGTTCCCCACTCTGGACAAGGAGGCACTTCAGGCTCCGGAATTTGAATATCACTAGACTCCCCAAACAAGCTCACCTGTGCGGAGTTTTCATTTTCTTGGTATCTGGCACCATAGCGAATGACTTTTTCGAGGAAAGTGCCAGCATCGCCCAGCGGGTGAAAATACTGTGCCCTGTGAACTCCTCCAAAAGAGTCAAAACCTCCCGCAAGGGCCAAGTTTTCAAATGCCTTTTTGTTGGCTGCCCTTAGGTCAATACGTTTGGCCAAGTCAAAGACAGACCTATAGGGGCCGTTCTCCTTTCGCTGGGCCACAATGGTCTCTACTGCGCCACGGCCCACTCCTTTAATAGCGCCCATACCAAAACGAACCGCTCCTGCTTGGTTCACGGCAAATTTGTAAAAAGATTCATTCACATCTGGTCCCAATACTTGGAGCCCCATGCGCTTACACTCTTCCATAAAGAAGGTCACCTGCTTAATGTCGTTCATATTATTAGACAGTACCGCTGCCATGTACTCCGCGGGGTAATGCGCTTTCAAATAAGCCGTCTGATAGGCAATATAGGCATAACAAGTAGAGTGACTCTTGTTAAAGGCATACGAAGCAAAGGCTTCCCAGTCTTTCCATATTTTCTCCAGAACCTCCGTAGGGTGGCCTAATTTTTCTCCACCTCCTAAAAACTGGGGTTTTAATTTTTCTAGTAGGGCAAAGATTTTTTTACCCATAGCTTTTCTCAGTACATCTGCTTCCCCCTTAGAGAAACCGGCCAGTTTCTGAGACAGTAGCATTACCTGCTCTTGGTACACGGTAATTCCATAGGTTTCTTTGAGGTATTCTTCCATTTCAGGAAGGTCATAGGTAATTTCCTCGTCGCCGTGCTTACGGGCAATAAAACTAGGAATGTACTCCATAGGTCCCGGTCTGTAAAGGGCGTTCATGGCAATGAGGTCGTCAAAAACGGTAGGTTTTAAATCTTTGAGGTGCTTCTGCATTCCTACAGATTCGTATTGGAACACCCCAACGGTATCTCCGCGCTGGAAGAGTTCATAGGTCTTGGCGTCGTCCAGAGGAAAGTCGTCCGGCACCAATTGAATGTCGTGCTTGGCCTTGACAATTTTAACGGTATCTTTGATTAAGGTAAGGGTTTTGAGACCCAAGAAGTCCATTTTTAAAAGTCCAGCGTCTTCTACTACGGAATTGTCGAATTGGGTCACATACAAATCTGAATCTTTGGCGGTGGCCACAGGCACATAATTGGTAATATCTCCTGGAGTAATAATCACCCCACAGGCATGAATACCTGTATTCCTTAGTGATCCCTCTAATATACGCGCCATATTCAAGGTCTGAGCCTCCAGGTCTGGTCCGTCTGCAATATTGAGTAGTTCGTTCACCTTATCTAGGTCTTCTGCCCTAAAGTTTTTCTTCAGCTCTGCCTCTGTATAGCTAAATATCTTAGCCAGCTTAGACATATTAGGCAATAATTTGGCTATTCTGTCTGCCTCATTAAGTGGCAAGTCTAACACCCTAGCGGTATCTCTAATAGAAGACTTGGCCGCCATAGTTCCATAGGTAATGATTTGGGCTACCTGATTGGAACCGTATTTTTCAATTACATAATCCATAACACGGCCACGACCTTCGTCGTCAAAATCAATATCAATATCGGGCATAGACACCCTGTCTGGATTTAAGAAACGCTCAAAAAGCAAATCGTACTTTAAAGGATCTATATTGGTAATCCAAAGACAGTAAGCCACTACAGAACCTGCTGCAGAACCCCTTCCAGGACCTACAGACACGTCCATATTACGCGCTTCTCTAATAAAATCTTCTACAATAAGGAAATAACCAGGGTAGCCGGAATTTCGAATAGTATCTAATTCAAAATCCAAACGCTCTTTAATCTCAGGGGTAATTTCCCCATAACGTTTTTCTGCCCCTTGATAGGTAATGTGTCGCAAATAGGCATTTTCTCCGCGTTTTCCGCCATCTTCCAAATCCTCTGCTACCTTAAACTCGGCTGGAATCTCGAAAGCAGGCAACAGTACCTCTCTCGCCAGTTCAAAAGACTCAATCTGACTGGCAATTTTATGGGTGTTTTCAATGGCCTCAGGAAGGTCTGAAAACAGGGATTTCATTTCCGCTGCAGACTTAAAATAATACTCTTGATTGGGCAAACCGTAACGGTAACCTCTACCCCTTCCTATAGGGGTGGCTTGTTTTTCTCCATCTTTTACACAGAGTAAAATATCATGGGCCTCTGCGTCCTTCTGGTCTGCGTAATAGGTGTTATTAGAGGCTACCAAAGACACTCCATGCTTTTGGGCCATAGGAACCAGTACCTGGTTCACTCGGTCTTCATCTTCCTGACCGTGTCGCATAAGCTCCACATAAAAGTCTGGACCAAAGGTATCTTTCCACCATACAAGGGCCTCTTCTGCTTGGGTCTCTCCAGTATTGAGAATTTTAGCAGCCACCTCTCCATACATATTCCCAGAGAGCACAATCAAGTCTTCCTTATACTGTTCTACAAGTGTCTTGTCTATTCTGGGCACATAATAAAATCCTTTGGTATAAGCAATAGAAGACAGTTTAGCCAAATTATGGTAACCCTTTTTATTTTTGGCCAAAAAGACCATCTGATATCCATAATCTTTTACATTTTTGTTGGTGTGGTCTTCACAAACAAAAAATTCACAACCCACAATGGGGGTCATGATCCTACCCTCTTTAGGAGTTCCAGCTTCTTCTGCCTCCTTATGGGCCTGTTTTATTCTTGCGTTATGCCCTTTCACCTCTTTTACAAAGTGGAAAGCCCCCATTAAATTGGCATGATCCGTTAGGGCCACCGCCGGCATATTGTTTTTAGCTGCCTGAGCCACCAAATCCTTGACACTCATGGTAGACTGCAAGACAGAAAACTGGGAATGGTTGTGCAGATGCACAAAAGCAGTGTCTTCTAACTGGGCTAAATTTTCTTTAATGTCTTGTTTGGTAGGCGCCGATATTTCTGGTTGGGCGTGCGCTTGCAGCGCCGCCGATGCCTCTTTTAAATTCACATGCTTTAATCCAATACCTTCTATAGCTTCAGGATTCGCTGCCACAAATTGATTGTAATAGTCTGCCGGAGCACCCAGTTTGTCTAAAGGATAATGTTTTAAACGAAGTAATTCTAAAAAGCATCGGCTAGTAGCCTCTACGTCTGCCGTTGCATTGTGCGCTTCTCCAAAGGGTTCACCAAATAAATGCTGATGCAATTCTGTGAGCGTAGGCAATTTAAACTTGCCTCCCCTACCCCCTGGAATTTCACACATACTAGCAGTCTGCTCGGTACAGGTATCTAAGACAGGTTTTTGAGTGAGTAGGTTTTCTAACCCAGCCCTGTGAAATTCTGCCCCCATAATATTGAGATCAAAACCTACGTTCTGCCCCACCACAAAATGACACTTCTCTAAGGCTTTGGTAAAACGCTCCAAAACTTCCAACAATGGCAGTCCTTGATCTTGAGCCAGTGCAGTAGAAATTCCATGTATCTGTTCTGCCTCAAAAGGAACGTCAAAACCATCTGGTGCCACCAAATAATCTTGATGATCCAAGAGGTTTCCCATAGCGTCATGCAATTGCCAGGCAATCTGTATACAGCGAGGCCAATTGTCTGTATCTGTCACAGGAGCATTCCATCTCTTGGGTAAGCCGGTGGTTTCAGTGTCAAAAATTAAATACATCTAGGTTTTTTCTTTGGGTGCCTATTTTACAGGGAACGGTAAAATTAACCAAAAGCAAGCGTATAGAAAAAGAGGGTTTTAAGAAGTTATTAACCCCTTGAAAAATACGCTTGAGCACCAAAGGAATATCCTTGAAAGTAAAGGGAAAAATGACCGTTTATAGACCCAGAGATACCAGTTATCGGAATTTTAAATCAATAATTTATAATAACAAATCTTTTAAATAGCTTTAATACAAATGCATGAATTTTTTCACCCTTAATTATAATATTATGAAAAACAAGCTATTATTTTCCGTGATTGGCATTATGTTTTTTTTAGGCATCAACAAAATTTTTCATCTAATTAATCTTAATAAATGGGTTGTTTATACCTTAGTATTGACCTTCATATCTTTTATAGTTGTGTTAATAGTTAAAACGATTGGCAATACGAGCAATTAATCTCATTAAGATTTTCTTTAAAAAGCTGATTATTTTCAGTTGTTGAATAAGGGATTCTTTAACAAATCAAAAGCTTAATTTGCTCCTAAATAAGTTAATGCGTCAAAATATATCTCTCAAAGTGCATATTTAATATTAATCTTTGCATTTTGTTGAAAATCACAAAAAAAAGCTATATTTGCACCCTCTTAATTGAGAAAACTAAAAAGAATTAATAACCAAGGGTCGGGCACCCTACAAATTAATGTGATATGCCAGTAAAAATTAGATTACAAAGACACGGTAAAAAAGGAAAACCATTTTATTGGATCGTTGCCGCAGATGCAAGATCAAAAAGAGATGGTAAATTTTTAGAAAAATTAGGAATCTACAATCCTAATACTAACCCAGCAACAATTGACTTAGATGTAGATGGAGCCGTTAAGTGGTTAGGAAATGGAGCACAACCTTCAGATACTGCTAAGCGTTTATTGTCTTACAAAGGCGCATTATTAAAGCACCACCTTTTAGGAGGTCTTAGAAAAGGCGCTTTAACTGAAGAACAGGTAGAAGAAAAATTCAACGCATGGGTTGCTGAAAAAGATGCTGCTGTTGCTGCTAAAATATCTGGTCTAACTCAAGAGCAAGAAGCAGAAAAAGCAAAAGCATTGGCTGCTGAAAAAGCAGTAAACGAAAAGCGTGTTGCTGACGCTAAAGCATTAGAGGCTGAAGCTGCTGCTGAGGTTGCTGCCGCTGAAGCTGCAGAAGTTGCCGCTACTGAAGCTGCCGCTACTGATGCTGCTGCAGAGGAAGCTGTTGCCGAAGAGGCACCTGCAACGGAAGAAGTAGTTGCTGAAGAAGCGCCTGCTACTGAAGAAGCTGGTAAAGAAACTAAAGAAGCATAATTTAAAACAAGGATGCGTAAGGAAGATTGTTTCTACTTAGGCAGAATTGTTTCAAAATATAGTTTTAAAGGGGAAGTGCTCATTAAGCTAGACGCAGATGAGCCCGAACTATACGAAAATATGGAATCAGTGTTTGTCTCACTTAGAGACAGCCTGGTTCCATTTTTTATTGAAAAATGTTCCCTTCACAAGTCTAGCTTACTCAGGGTGCGGTTTGAAGAAGTGGAAGATGAAGCCGCCGCAGATAAAATCATGGGCGCAGAACTCTTTTTGCCCTTAAGCCTTCTTCCAAAACTTTCGGGAAATAAATTTTATTACCACGAAATTATTGGCTTTACCCTCTTAGATAAAATCCATGGCAATATTGGTGAAATCACTGCAGTGAATGACAGTGTCAGCCAAGCTTTATTCATTGCCAAAAAAGGAGACAAAGAATTACTTATTCCCATTACAGACCAAATTATCACTAAAGTAGATCGGGAAAACAACACCATTGAGGTAAACACTCCAGACGGACTTGTAGCTTTATATTTGGGTGATAATTAATGGTGTTGGACTTAAAACCCTAAACCCATTTAAAAATATTGCGTAGCTTTAAGTGATCAATATTGCACTTATGAAAACGCGAATTTCCTTTATATGGCTTTTTCTGTTTTTTTTAACAGGCTGTAAACAAACACCTGTAGAAGTAGCCAACATCTCTAATAACCGAGAAAAAAGCCCCAATATTATACTAATTCTGACAGATGACCAAGGTTATGCAGATCTAGGTGCTTTTGGTGCCAAAGATTTTGAAACACCTCACATAGACCAAATGGCCAAAGAAGGGGCATTACTCACCCAATATTACGCTCCTCAAGCCGTGTGCTCTGCTTCTAGAGCTGGAATTCTTACTGGCTGTTATCCTAATAGAATAGGGATTCACAACGCTTTTATGCCAGAGGCAAAAAAAGGCTTAAACCCAGCAGAACTCACTATAGCAGAAATGCTTAAACCACTGGGTTATGCCACTGCAATTTATGGAAAATGGCACTTGGGAGACGCTCCTGAATTTCTTCCCAATCAACACGGATTTGATGAATATTTTGGTATACCATACTCTAATGATATGTGGCCTTTACACCCTCAACAAGGCACTGTTTTTAACTTTAAAGCGCTGCCATTATTGGAGAATGGAAAGGTTTTAGACACCCTTACAGACCAGTCTCAGCTCACTACCCAAATCACCCAAAAAGCTGTATCATTTATAAATGCTAAAAAAGACCAGCCATTCTTTTTATATGTGGCACATCCACAGCCTCATGTACCCCTTTATGTTTCTGAAAAATTTAAAGGCAAATCCAAAAATGGACTTTATGGAGATGTTATTATGGAATTGGATTGGTCAGTAGGAGAAATATTAAATGCCCTTAAAGTAAACGGACTAGAAGAAAACACTATGGTTATATTTACTTCAGACAACGGACCTTGGCTCGCATACGGCAATCACGCAGGTAGCGCAAGACCTTTAAGAGAAGGAAAAGGTACCGCTTGGGAGGGGGGGCAAAGAGAACCTTTTGTAGTGAAATACCCTAGAAAAATTCCTGCAGGAACCCTGGTAAACACTCCTGTTATGGGAATAGACATTATGCCTACTGTAGCCGCATTGACAGGTGGGAAATTACCCCATTATCCCATCGATGGAAAAAGTGTCATGCAGGTACTTAGCGGAGAAAGACAAGAAAGCCCTCAAGAAGCCTATTTCTTCTATTACAGGGTCAATGAGCTTTTTGGAGTACGCTATGGGGATTGGAAAATGTATTTCCCCCATCGCTATAGGACTATGGCTGGACAACCACAAGGAGCAGACGGCTTACCTGGACAATACGCCTTTATTGATATACAGGAAATTGAATTGTATCACCTACCAACAGATGAAGCCGAACGCACCAATGTGGCGCAATTTCATCCAGAAGTAGTGAGCAAAATACAATCTTTAGCTGCAGATATGCGACTTCGTTTAGGAGACGCGCTTACTGGCCAAATAGGCAAAGAAACAAGGGCCCCAGGGATGCTCAAATAAGTCCTGATATTAAATTTATTTTACAGTATTTTTGTACTATGTCTGCCCCTTTCATTTTTAAAGAATTTAGTGTGAAACAAGACCAATGTGCCATGAAAATTGGCACTGATGGGGTTTTACTAGGGGCTTGGGCGCCTATTGCTCATGAACCTAATAGTATTTTAGACATTGGAGCGGGAACAGGTGTAGTAGCCCTTATGCTAGCCCAACGAAGCTTTGCAGAAACCATAGATGGGGTAGAACTCATTCCAGAGGCCTATGAGCAATGCGTAGCCAATTTTGAAAATGCCCCATGGGCAGACCGATTGTTTTGCTATCACGCCCACTTGGAAGAACTTTTAGAGGAGGCAGACGATCTGTCTTACGACCTTATGGTGAGCAACCCTCCTTTTTACACTGAAAATAATTTGGACAATGAAGCGAGGGCGGCAGCGAGAGAAAGCAGCACGCTGCCTTTCCCGCTCTTGGTGCAAGCGGCCGCCACATTATTGAGCCCAAAAGGCGTCTTTGCGTTGGTACTCCCTTTTAAAGAGGAGCAGGGTTTTATTTCGCTTGCCGCCAAAGCAGGGCTTTTTCCTCGTGAAATTATGCAAGTGAGAGGGCATGAGAACGCTCCATTTAAGCGATCTTATATGGCTTTTGGATTTGAAAAAACCCGTTGCCTCCACCGTGAGCTCACCATTGAAACCAGCAGACACCAATACACGGAAGACTATACCGAACTGGTTAAAGATTTTTATTTAAAAATGTAACTTTACTATGTTGTAATGTTATATTTCTTTAGTTAATTTAGAAGCTAGAAAGCATCGGCTTGTTTTGTGAAAAAAAGCCATCCAAAAAATTAGCTATGAAACCAGACTTATTTGAAGCCCCAGACTATTATGCCTTAGATGATTTGCTGAGCCCAGAGCACCTCTTGGTGAGAGACGCTGCTAGAGCATGGGTCAAGAGAGCCGTGAGTCCGATCATTGAAAAGCATGCCCAAGAAGCTACTTTTCCCACGGAAATCATCAAAGGATTGGCAGAAATTGGTGCCTTTGGACCCTATATTCCTGAAAATTACGGGGGTGCAGGTTTGGATCAAATTAGTTACGGCCTGATCATGCAAGAAATTGAAAGGGGCGACTCTGGAGTGCGCTCCACCGCTTCTGTACAATCTTCATTAGTCATGTATCCTATTTTTACTTACGGAAATGAGGCGCAACGCCAAAAATACCTCCCAAAATTAGCCGCTGGAGAAATGATGGGTTGCTTTGGGCTCACGGAACCAGACCATGGGTCTAATCCGAGCGGCATGACCACCAACATCAAAGACATGGGAGACCATTATCTTTTAAACGGAGCAAAAATGTGGATCTCTAACGCACCTTTTGCAGATATTGCCGTGGTATGGGCAAAAAATGAAGCCGGAAGAATTAAAGGCGTGATTGTAGAACGCGGTATGGAGGGCTTTTCTACACCAGAGACGCACAATAAATGGAGTTTAAGGGCGTCGGCCACCGGCGAGCTTATCTTTAGCGATGTGAAAATTCCTAAAGAAAATATACTCCCTGAAAAAGACGGATTGGGGGCACCACTGGGCTGCCTAGACTCTGCCCGATACGGCATTGCTTGGGGCGCCATTGGAGCAGCCATGGACTGCTACGACACTGCATTGAGGTATGCCAAGGAGCGTATTCAATTTGGAAAACCCATAGCAGCCACCCAATTACAGCAGAAAAAATTAGCAGAAATGCTCACCGAAATTACCAAGGCGCAACTCTTGGCTTTCCGTTTGGGACAACTCAAAAACCAAGGAAAAGCCACTACTGCTCAAATTTCTATGGCCAAGAGAAACAATGTAGACATGGCTATTAAAATAGCCAGAGAAGCCCGACAGGTATTGGGTGGCATGGGTATTACTGGAGAGTATTCTATTATGAGGCATATGATGAATTTAGAATCTGTGATTACCTATGAAGGCACCCACGACATTCACTTACTCATCACCGGAGCAGATATTACAGGACACCCTGCATTTTCTTCTTAAACGTCCGCACTTTGTGCTGCACGGCGGTTTTATTCTATTTTTGGGAGTAGCCAAATTTTCTTCATAACTTCTTTAAAGTGACTGCTGAAAATTGAGGCAAACGAATTAATTTTATGTCGTGTTTGCCTTAGTAGATTGTAATAATTTTTACGCTTCCTGCGAGCGGGTTTTTAACCCTGCACTGGAGGGAAAGCCCATAGCCGTATTGTCTAACAATGACGGCTGCTTCATTGCGCGCAGCAATGAAGCCAAGGCCCTTGGCCTTCCTATGGGCGCCCCAGCATTTAAATACGAAGCCTTTTGCAAGGAAAAGGGCATAGAGGTGTTTTCTTCCAACTATCCACTCTATGGAGACATGAGCGCGAGGGTCATGCAAATTCTCTCTCAATTCACCCCTGAAATAGAAATCTACAGCATAGACGAGGCCTTCTTACTCCTCAAAGGCTTTGATTATATAGACCTGGCCAGTTATGGCAAAGAAATGCAACAGCGGGTAGAGAAATGGACCGGTATTCCGGTGAGTATTGGAATAGCCCCCACCAAAGCACTGGCCAAAGTAGCCAACAAAATTGCCAAAAAATTCAAAGAGCGCACCGGTGGCGTACACGTCATAGATACAGCAGAAAGCATTACAAAAGCGCTAAAATGGACCCAAATAGCAGACGTTTGGGGCATTGGGCGCCAGCATGCTAGACGCTTAGAAACGGTACAAATAAAAACAGCTTACGATTTTACTAGACTACCAGAAGATTGGGTACGCAAACAAATGGCTGTAGTAGGTTTGCGCTTACAACAAGACCTCAAAGGTATTCCTACCCTAGGGCTAGAGGAAGGGCAGAAAAGTAAAAAAGGTATTGCCACCACCAGGAGTTTTGAAGGAACCATTAGCAGCCTTCCCGAACTGGAAGAACGCATAGCCACTTTTGCCAACCACTGTGCTCAAAAAGCACGCGCCCAGAAAAGTGCCGCTAACATACTGATGGTTTTTCTGCGCAACAATCCCTTTGATCCAAAGGTCCCTAGAATCAGAAAATACCTGGCCATTCCCCTAGCCTATCCTACAGACTCTAGCATTACACTAGGACAGGTAGCCATTAAAGGGCTCAGGGCTTTATACGAGCCTGGAGTGGCCTATAAAAAAGCAGGGGTTATGATCAGTGGTTTGGTGCCTGTAAACGGAAAACAATTGGACCTCTTTCAAAGAGAGCAGCCCAAACACGACGCCCTAATGGCCGTGATGGATAAAATGAACAAACGCTACGGAAATGCCTTAAAAGTAGGCAATCAAGACCTGCAGCGTACCTGGAAAATGAAACAAGAACACCTCAGCAAGCGCTATACCACTTCCCTGTCTGAGATTATTACCGTAAACTCATGAGACTCGTAAAAACAAAAGAAACCCCCAGTTTAAGCTTTTACACGCCCTTGACAGAGGGTGGGCAAAAACAACCGATTATTGAAGGGGGTATCTCTGCTGGTTTCCCTTCTCCTGCAGACGATTTCAAAGAGATTCGCATTAGCCTAGATGAGAATCTGGTGCGAAACAAAGAGGCCACCTTTTACGCACGCGTAAGTGGAGAATCTATGACTGGTGCAGGCCTAGACCATGGAGATTTATTAGTTATAGACAGAAGTCTAGAGCCTAAAGACGGCAAAATAGCCGTCTGTTTTATAGACGGTGAATTCACCGTAAAAAGACTTAAAATTACCGAAGGGGTGCTTTATCTCATGCCAGAAAACAAGAAATACAAGCCCATTGCAGTCACAGAAGATAATACGTTATTGGTGTGGGGGGTAGTTACCTATGTGATTAAAGCCATATAAATGACAAAACACTCAAGAGCCTTTGTCCGAATAAACAAATGGCCCAATTATTTACAGTGTGTTTGTAAGGCCTGATCTGCTGCTGCGTATCTGTACTTTTTAGCAGCTTTAAACAGTTCACAAGCTGCTTCATTCCTTCCTAAATTAATGAGGGCTAAGCCTTTAATGTATTCAGATTTCCCGGATTTTGGGTTGAGCTCCTGAATCACTTTGTCAAAATAAGGAAGAGACAATTCATATAAACCAGCAGAAAAGTAAGCCGCTCCCGTATTTTCAAAATAAGAGAACTCTAGCGGGTCTAAAGCAGCAGCCTCAGACAACTTCTGTGCGGCATTCATAAAGTCTTGCTGCTGAAAAAAGGCAGATCCTTCTTGAGAGATGGCAAAAGCGCGGTCTACATTTTCCTTCCCTAAAACAGCTATTTTCCTAAGCACTAAAAAGTCCTTGTCTGCCGGAAACAGCTCAATGGCTCTGTTAGCGACTGCTACAGCAACAGTATCTCCTGTAGGCTTTAAGGCATTACTCGCAATCATATAGTTCTTCCAAACCATAGGATCGTGTTTTACAGAATCTTTAACAAAAATACGGTCTATTTCGGCAGTGTTGCCCTCTTGAATTAACAAGTTCAAATAGTTCGCAAAATGCGGTGGAATAGGCAAGTGCTCATAGGCATCCTTGGCATAATAAGTAGCTGAATCTCGCTGATTTTTCTTAGTGAAAATTTGGCTCATCAATGTTTCACTAAAGCCTAAATAGGGATTGGCGGTAATCCCTGCTCGGAGCATTTCTAAAGCTTTGTCGTCCTGACCATTTTCCATATAATACCTGGCCTTCATAGAGGCAATGGGTAAAGTGGTCACTGAGATATTTGGAATGCCTGGCACTACCTGATCAATCTTGTTTAAAGGATAAGTGAACTTCCCAGCATTGTATTCCCCCAAAAGCACCTGTTGCCCTTTTAGGGATTCATTAGTCAGATAAGTAATGTAAGTTAAAGGGGCTAATAAAATCAAACACACCACAGATACCCAATAGGCATTTTTCATAGGGGTGGGTTTGTGGTCTTTATTAAAAGCTTTGGCGTCTAAAAATAACAAGACTATTAAGGCCATCACTAGCAGCCATACCATTTGCATAATAGGCCTAGCAATAGGAAAGTTTAAGGCGCCATCTACCATATAAGTACTGAGGGACATGGCCAAAAAAGCCACGAAGAACTTGGTGTTCTCCGGCAATTTAGATTTGGCTATATAAACGATATAAGCAATGAGCATACCAAAAAGTCCTAGATACATTAAGAAGCCTGGTATGCCGAGTTCTGTGCCTATCTGAATAAAGTCGTTGTGCATATGATAGGGCACCACATAGCCATTAATAAATTCTTTGTCGTATAAAATAGAAATGAGTTTCCAATTCCCAAGACCAGAACCTACTACTGGATTATTTAAAATATGCTCCACTCCTACCATATAAAAACGAAGTCTTCCTGCAATAGATCCATCAGTAGTAGCCTGCACAATAGTTGCAGATCGTTCAAAGAAAGTAGTGTTATTTTTACCAATAGTACTGAGTTCACTAATCCCTACTGCCACCACAAAAGGCACCACAAAATATAAAATAGGAATAAGCAAACGTTTAGGTTTACCCGCCCTAAAATAGTTGAATAAACAAAAGGCCACATACAGAATCAAACTCAACACCAAAGCCACATAAGAGGCCCTAGAGGCAATGAGCACCAAACAAAAAATGGTTAAGGTAATAAGCACTCCATAGGCCATTCGCTGCCATGTTTTCTGTGCTAAATTCATTAGATAGAGTGCAAAAGGCATTTTGATCACCAAAGATAGTGCGGCAATATTAATATTTCCCGTGGTTCCTTTCAATAGCGAAGACCTAGAGGCATTTGCCCCCTGCTTTAACAAGCCCAACAAAGGGTCTAAGACCATATACATCTCTATCAACAAGGCTCCAGTAGCCACCATAGCTATGAGCTTGAATTTGTTGGGTATTTTCTGAAGTAATACAAACACATTCACAAAAGCTATTGAGGTCCCCACCACTCTAGCCAAATTCACCAATACTTCTGTAGGGTTTATGGCATAAAAATACGAGGCAGAAGCCCAAACAATAAAAGCGGCATACAACCAAGAAAATTTAGTCTTAAACAAACTGCCTACGGCCGATGAAAAATACGCGTGATTTTTCAAAATATAAATCGCTGCCAACACACTCACACTATTCAAATACAACCACTGAGGGGCTATCTGGTCTACCGCACCTAGATTGGGTACAAAACCAATGAGCAAGTAAGCAATTAAAAAAGCACTGCTGTATAAATGATGAACCGTTTGACTGTTAGATTGGTTTGGTGGAGTGTTATTTTTTGCCATTCTATGGAAATTATACTTTTAAATCATAGGTGAAAATACTCATAAAGCAATCATTGGGCAAATTTAAATAGAATGACTAACGCTAATTACTAATCAGGACAAGTGCCCCATTGCGGCAGTGAGGTCTCGGAAATGGAAGACCCAGTAGAAAAATTAGTGGGCGCTTTGTCAATCAATGACACGCACCATCCACTGAGATTTTGACTAAATGAAGTCGCATTAGAGAACATTCCATCCATTTGGGTCACCTGGCTGGTATTCCAGTCTCCAAGGTCTTGATTGTACTCCAAAGCATTGGCGAACGCATAGGACATATTGGTCACCTTAGCGGTATTCCAGTAGCTCAAAACACCATTGTAGACACTAGCCCCAGCAAATAAATAACTCATGTCTGTAACATTGCTGGTATCCCAAGCAGCAATATTAGGAGTAATGGTTTGTTTGTTCTCAAATAAATTACTTAAATCAGTCACATAAGTAGTGACTAAGAGCGAAATATCTTCCCTGTCATCGGTGATAATGTCTCGAAGCATTTGATCGTTTACCACCAAATATTCAACATCCTCAAAAACCAAAATATCTCCTGGCTTTGCTGCTGAATTGGCTATTAAAGTTAGTCCGTTTGCACCCAAATAAAGACCAGGAGTTTGGACACCCTCTTGCGAATTTGACTCCTCTCCTCCAGTTTCATCTCCTGATTGTTCTTCTGTTTCTCCAGATGTTCCTGTAGTATCCGTTGGTTCATTTTCACTTCCTTCGTCAATTTCAATGGCATCAGAAACTAAGTTGTCTTCTACCAACAAGTCGCCCAATGCGCCAGAATTATCTGAAGTACAGGCAATAGACATAGCCACAAAAAAAGAGAGGAGCATTTTTTTCATTGATAGAAAACAATTTTTACTTAAATATAACACTTTGTAACTGCAAGAAAAAAGCCTTATGAAATTTGAAAACAAAAAGAGATTATATACATTTAACGCACAATGATTTTATCTAATGGAACAAAACAAACAAGCCATTAATCTTACGAATCTATTTGGCAGATTTTCACTTTTAATTATTTATTTCTGGTTTGGAATTTTAAAAATATTAGGCGCCTCTCCTGCAGAACCTTTGGTACACCATCTTTGTGAAATTACCATTCGCAGCTTTATTAGTGATGACATTTTTATTCCAATTTTTGGAGCTCTTGAATGTTCTATAGGAATTCTTTTTTTGTTTAAAAAGTTTACTAAAATTGCCTGTTATATCCTTTGGATACATATTTTTATGACACTAGCTCCTTTGTTTATTTTACAAAATGATACCTGGCATGATTTATTTACGCCCACTTTAATAGGCCAGTATATCATTAAAAACTTGTCTCTGGTAGCGGTTAGTTTATTTATATACAAAGAGAATTCTCATGACTGAGCATTTAAACAAATATGCCCTGATTGTTTTTTTAATACTATTTTCTTCTTGTAAGAAAAAAGAAATAAGAATATATCCTGTGTCATATGCCCATTTTGAAAAATTCATCAATGAAACTAAATATATTACAGATGCAGAAAAATATGGCTGGTCAATTGTGCAGTTGGATGTGTACAATTTTAAAAAAGTGCCAAATGCTACTTGGAAAAAACCAGACGGAATTAACCAGGTCACTTCTGTAAGTCTACCTGTAACTCAAGTGAGTTACAATGACGCTTTAGCCTATTGTAAATGGGCAGGAAAAAGACTCCCAAATTATAATGAATATTGGGATATGGTCAGAAATGATCAAAGAATAATAGTATCCGAAAATACACTTCCCATATCAGAAATTGGCAACGTTAATGTTGTTGGAAATGTATGGGATATAACTGGAGATTTAAATAATGGAATGGTTAGGTTAGCAGGAGGCTCACTATTTTGTTCAAAAAACACCTGCCATGGAACAATCAAAGACAGGGCGTTGTTTGTGGATAGAGAAACAGGTAATATACATATAGGATTTGCTGTAATTGACCTTTAAATCTCACTAATTAAATACCTAATAGGGTTTTAAAATAGTCAATTGTTTTATTAAAGACGCTAAAAATAAAAAGTCAATGTAATTGCTATCAGCTGTAGAATATATACATTTAATTAATAAAACACATTAGTGATACTTATCACTTACAAACGCTTTTTTTAAAATGTTAGCACGTATTATCCAATATAGTATTCACCACAAACTTATAATACTATTATTTACTGCTGGAATTGTAGGATTTGGTATTTATTCCCTTTCTAATATTCCTATTGGAGCGGTACCAGATGTAACCAATAATCAAGTTCAGGTTATTACAACTTCAAGGAACTTAGCAACAGAAGATGTTGAAAAGTTCATAACATACCCAGTAGAGTTAGAAATGGCAAACTTGCCTGGTGTAAAAGAAATTCGTTCTATCTCTAAGTTTGGTTTATCGGTTGTAACCATTGTATTTAATGATGAAATGGGGACATATTTACCGCGTCAGCTCATAGCAGAAAAAATAAAAAGTGCTGAAGAAAAAATTCCTTCTGGTTTCGGTAAACCATTTATGGGTCCAGTCTCTACAGGTCTGGGTGAAATTTATCAATATGTCATTGATGTAGACGCCAAACACAAAGACCAATATTCACTATCAGACCTTCGTACTATTCAAGACTGGGTAGTAAAAAGACAACTTTCAGGTATTCCTGGGGTAGTAGAAGTAAATACTTGGGGTGGCTATTTAAAAACCTATGAAGTGGCCATAAATCCAGAGCAACTTCGTGCTATGGATGTTTCTATTGTTGATGTTTTTTCTGCTCTCGAAAAAAATAATAGTATTGCGGGAGGGGGTTATATTGAAAAAATTAATGAGAGTTACTTTATTAGAGGTGAGGGACTAATAAGTTCAATAAAAGACCTTGAAGACATTGTAGTATTAAAAAAAGGAAGTGTTCCGGTTTATGTTAGGGATGTTGCTGTTGTTGGATTTGGTCACGCAAATCGTTTTGGAGCAATAACAGGGAATGGCGAAGGTGAAAAAGTTCTTGGACAAGTAATGATGCTTAAAGATGCTAACTCAAATGAAGTTATTCAAGCCGTTAAACAACGTGTAGCAGAGATTCAGTCTTCTCTACCGCCGGGTATTACCATCAATCCATTTTTAGAGCGTAGTGAGCTTATTGCAAAAACAACGTTTACCATTGCAGAAAACCTAATTTTAGGCTGTTTAATAGTAATTTTTGTAGTGGTTTTGCTTTTGGGAAACTGGCGCTCTGGATTGGTAGTTGTTTCCGTAATCCCCTTATGTCTTTTATTTGCACTCTCAATGATGTACATTTTTGGTGTAGATGCCAATCTAATGAGTCTGGGAGCCATTGACTTTGGAATTATTATTGATGGCGCTGTAATTATTGTAGAGTTCATAGCCTTTAAAATTACTAGTCAACGCTCAAAGTTATTCTCACTTCCTGAAAATGAAAGGCAAGGTTTAATTGATGAGATTACATATAGAGGCGCCTCTAAAATGATGAATTCTGCTGTTTTTGGACAATTGATTATTATTATAGTTTTTATCCCAATTCTATCTTTAGTAGGTGTAGAGGGAAAAATGTTTCGCCCTATGGCATTGGTATTCTGTTTTGCTCTAATAGGTGCTATGATACTCTGTTTCACCTACATACCTGTTATGTCTTCTTTGTTTATTAAACCAAATAATCCTGAAAAGAAAACCATTTCATCTCGATTGATCTCTTTTTTAGAAGATAAATATGTGCCCACTATTGCATGGGCTTTGCGTAAAAAAGAAATAGTATTAAGTATAGCTGTAGGCTTACTATTTTTCACTGGGTTTTTATTTACAAGAATGGGTGGCGAGTTTGTACCAACTTTAGATGAAGGCGATTTTGTCATACAGCCCGTATTAAAAACAGGAACTTCATTGAGTAAAACCATTGAGGCTACTACCCAGATGGAAAAAATACTGAAGAAATTTCCAGAAGTAGAACAAGTAGTGAGTAGGATTGGTGCTGCAGAAGTACCAACTGACCCAATGTCTATGGAAGAAAGTGATGTGATTATAAAACTAAAACCAAAAGACAAATGGACCTCTGCTGAATCTAAGGATGAACTGGCAGACAAATTTAAAGAGGCATTATCTAACCAGATAGCAGGAGTAGATTTTGAATTTACCCAACCGATTGAAATGCGATTTAATGAATTGATTACAGGTGTTAGAGCAGATTTAGCCATTAAAATTTTTGGAGAAGATTTAGATGTCTTATATAGAAAAGCTTTAGAAATAGAAAAAGCAATTCAGAACGTTGAGGGAGCTGCAGATATTTCGGTGGAAAAAACAGCGGGCTTGCCTCAGATGTCAGTAACATATGACCGACAAAAAATTGCTAAATACGGAATGAATATTGAAGACTTAAATAAAGTCATTACTATGGGATTTGCAGGAATGAACGCAGGAACAGTGTTTGAAGGCGAAAAACAATTTGATTTAATGATACGCTATGATAAATCACACAGAAAAGATATTGAAAATATAGAAACAGCGTCTATATCTCTACCTAGTGGAATAAAATTACCACTCAGCGAATTTGCCACCATAAAATACACCAAAGGACCCGCAAAAATTTCGAGAGACAATACCAAACGTAGAATTGTGGTTGGCGTAAATGTTAGAAATAGAGATTTAGAGTCAGTTGTAAAAGATGTACAATCAATTATTGAAAAAGAGGTGAAAATGCCTACAGGATATTCTGTAAGTTATGGGGGGCAATTTGAAAATTTAAGAACGGCAACAGCCAGATTAAAAATAGCCGTGCCAATTGCATTAATCTTGATTTATGTTTTACTCTATTTTGCTTTTAATTCAGTTAAAGAAGCTTTAATGATTTATAGTGCCATTCCTTTGTCTGCTATAGGTGGTGTAATGCTGCTTTATATTCGAGATTTACCTTTTAGTATTTCGGCAGGTGTAGGTTTTATTGCACTCTTCGGTATTGCGGTACTCAACGGTATTGTTTTAATTGAGGAATTTAAAGAATTAAAAGCGCATGGTATAAATAATATCAATAAACGAATATTAATGGGGACAAAAAATAGATTGCGACCTGTATTGCTAACCGCCGCTGCTGCTGCCTTAGGCTTTTTACCTATGGCTATTTCTACATCTGCGGGAGCAGAAGTGCAAAGACCTTTAGCTACCGTAGTGGTTGGAGGGTTAATTACCGCAACTGCACTAACACTTGTTGTGCTACCAATTTTATATGCTATGTTTGACAGAAATGAGCATGCTCCAAAGCTAAAAGCCAAAATTAACTCCAAACTTCTAGTTATTACAGCAGTCTTACTTACACCAATAGTTGGTAGCGCACAGCAAAATTCAATAGGGGCAGATCATACAGTGAAATTGGCCATTGAAAATAATAAGGAATTAAAAGCCAACGCAATAAGAATCAATCAATCCGAACAATTAGTGGGTAGTGCCTTTAACATAGATAAAACACAAGTTTATTATGGTTATGACCAAAATAATATAGCTGAAAATGGCCTTCCCCTTCGTGTTTTTGGAGTGAGTCAATCACTTAAATTTCCAACTATTTATGGTGCACAACACAAAGTAGAAAAACAAAAAGTAGCATTAGCCATTCAGCGCTATGAGTTAAACAAAAGGATAGTTACTAAAGAAGCTTTAAGGTCTTATTACAATGTGGTTTTCAATCAAAATTTAGTTGATCAATATAGGTCTTTAGATAGTTTATATAGACAATTTGCTAGTGCAGCTAAAAAGCGATACGAAGTAGGAGAAACTAATTTATTAGAAAAATTAACCGCTGAAACAAAACAAAAAGAAATTAGCATTTCACTTGCACAGGCTAAAGAAGACGTTTTAAAAGCATATACAATACTCAATCAATGGGTGCAAAGTGATTCATTAATTATTGTCAGTGAAAACACACTACCAAGACTGGCTTTAGACAAACCAAACATTACAAATAACCCAGGGATTTTATATTACAATTCTATAAAAAATTTAACTAAATACACCCTTTCGCTGGAGAGGCAAAAGCTCTTGCCAGATTTGCAATTTTCAGTTTTTCAAGGCACTAATAATGGCATTAATACAAGAAATTATAATGGTTTTCAGATGGGTATTGCAATACCTTTATGGTTTGGGTTTAACAAATCAAAAATCAATGCAGCAAAAACCGAAACATTTATTGTAGCAAACGAATTTGAGAACTTCAAAATTCAACTACAAACAAAATATAATAGCTTAATTTCTGATTTGAAAAAATATCAAGAAACGGTTGATTATTACGTAACTACAGGACGGCAACTCTCTTTAGAATTGAAATTAACCGCTTCAAAAGCATTTCAAAACGGTGAAATAGATTTCTTGCAATATGTGCAACTATTAGAGAGTTCAAGAAATATTGAAATTAGCTATCTACATAGCCTCCATAAGTATAACAACACCGTGTTGGAATTAAATTATTTAACCAATTAAATATGAAAAACACCCCCAGCATTATATCAAATTCTATGCACTTCAGAAACCTTTTATTAGTGGCAATAATAGTTTTCAGTTCTTGTAATTCAAATGAAAAGAACAAAACAATTGAAACAGGTATTATTGAAACAACCCAGAATGAAGATTTAATTACTATTACAGAAAACCAGTTTTTATTTGGTAATATGAAGGTTGGTAAAATTACAAGACAATCATTTAATACCATTATAAAAACGAATGGAATGTTTGCTGTTCCTCCAGAAAATCAGTCAGATGTAAGTACTTATTTTGAAGGATATGTAAAAAATATTAGTTTATTACCTGGTGACCCTGTCAGAAAAGGACAAACCTTATTTACTATTGAAAATCCCGCATATGTTACAATTCAGCAAGAATTTCTAGAAGCTAAAGGGCGTCTAAACTATCTAAAATCTGACTATGAACGCCAAAAAGAATTAATTGATGACAATATTACCTCTCAGAAAAAATTATTAAAGGCAGAATCAGAGTATGCGATAACTTTAGCACGCTTTCAATCTCTAAAGAAGAGATTGAGTTTAATGAACATTGATCCAAACCTATTAACTGGAGAAAACATTCAATCGATTATTAGTGTTACATCTCCTTTAACGGGTTATGCCACCTCCATTAACGCAACAAAAGGGGCATTTTTAAATCCTTCAGATGTTGCTGTAACGGTAACTAATACTGACGAGTTACATATTGAATTGAAAATATTTGAAAAAGATTATTCAATGGTTAAAGAAGGGCATTTAATCAATATTAAACTACAAAATCATCCTAAGATTTATAGCGGTAAAGTCCACTTAATAAATAAAGCAATAAGCAATCAAGACAGAACAATAGCGATACATGGAGATTTGTTAAACGAGAATGAAACAAAACTATTTGCTCCAGGCATGTACATAGAAGGTGAAATTGTGACTTCTTCTCAAGAACATTTAGCACTACCTATAGATGCTGTTGCCCAAATAGACAATAACTTTTTTGTGCTAGAAAAAGAAAATGAAACAAATTTTAGAAAGGTAATGGTTAAAATTGGAGCTACAAATAGTGATTTTATTGAAATCTTAAATGCAAATGATTTTAAAGAAGGCACAGAATTTTTAACAAAAGGTGTGTTTAATTTAATCACCGAATAAAAGGAAGAAAAAGTAAAAAATTAAACACAGGAGAAAAACCTATTACGGGTTGGATGTATATAACCTACTAATAGAAATGTTATCTAAACAAAAAAAACCCTCAGCTATTTAGTTGGAGGTTTTTTTTGTTTAGATAAGGA
>Ga0181596_10001303_pt1 | contig 25528 bp, 21 predicted proteins | sample 041ome_6_FD_148655 | JGI IMG/M metagenome (GOLD analysis project Ga0181596, IMG submission 148655) | Coastal salt marsh microbial communities from the Groves Creek Marsh, Skidaway Island, Georgia - 041402US metaG (spades assembly) | ecosystem: Environmental > Aquatic > Marine > Intertidal zone... | reverse complement strand
GGAATCGCTGAGGATGATGAGGCTCCCTGACAAACGACCTGACAGGTATTACCCCAGAGTAGTGAGGAAAAGACCGACTAAATACCCCACAAAGAAAAATGCCAGTCAGCTTAACTGACTGGCATTACGCAAAGTTGCGGGTTTTTTTGTACCTAAAATTCACGTTCAGATTTCGTCATGTTTCGTTCAGAAACCGTTAAGTTTTAATACCTTATCTTACATGTCGTTCCCAACACATTTTTTAAGGACAAAAGACATGAACTTCAAATCCAATAAGCTTTCAACAACGCTAACTGCACTATCACTCATTACGGCTTCAGTATTTACAGTCTCAGCAGCGCATGCAGCTACGCAAAACGAAGTACAAGTAACTGCCGTTGATTTTGAGGGGCTTGATGACAACCTCTATGGCGCTAAATATATTCGCTACCTCGATGAGGTCAGCGGAGACAGCGGTGCGTACTTAATTAACCCCTATCTACAGCGTGTATCGAGTTTGTCGGGTGGGTACGCTAATTTAGACGGTATCGATGTTTTCAATTTAGGTAGCACATTTTATTTAGACGATACGTGGATGCTGGCCATTGAAGGTGCACATGGCAAGTTCGATGATGAGTTTGTTGACGAAGAGTATACCAATGTAGATTTAAAAGTCGGGTTCAACTTGTCACGAGAATGGCAAATAGGAGCAGGCCTAATGTATCAGCGCCTATCTTATGATTTTAATAACGACGAAGAGCGCTTTAGCGAAAGCGAAAATGAAACTTCGCCGCTTGTTTTTACGCGCTATACAACAGTAGGCAATACAGGTACTGGATGGGACTTTACAGCCCAATACATTGCTGACGATGTTGATGTTCTGTCAGGCAGTGCGCGTTATTTCTTCAGTCCGGGTTTAAGTGTTCAAGGTAGTTATAGCTATACAAACGCCCCAGAGGGTTTTGACAACCTCAAAACGGCAGCCGTGGCGCTTGATTATTGGTTCAATGATCAGTTTTCAGTCTCGGCAAGTTATGAAACGGATATTGATAGCGATATAGACAGCGATGTTGCGTCATTGACAGCGTCGTACCGATTCTAATTCAGGCATTTCATTTTATTTTTATAACGTTGAATAACTGTGAGCTTCCAACTGAGGTTGAAAGCTCATTTACTGTTTGATGTGACAATTCTTGTTAAAGTAGATGCCCCACTATTGGCATTGTAAAAAGACCGTCTTTGATAGCACGTTAGTCACCATGTTGTAACACATCCCAAATTTAAACAAAGGTCCCAATCTATTCGGGATAGGGAAGTGATGATGCGAATATCAGATGCACCCCGATGCTTCAAAACTGCATTTCATCGATAAAAGCGAAGTTTAATTTTGCAACGCTGAGTGTTTTTTAATCTTTTTTATACGCCTTATCATACACTTCCTCAATGCACTGTATATCTAACCAGTTTAAACCCAGTATTTATGCGGCTTTCACGCCTTTTTTCTACTTGACAGTGGGGATCATTGATACCTAAACTGTATCTCAGTGGGTAAATGTGGCGAATTGTGGATCAAATCATCATCACTTTGCAGATTAGTACTCAAAAAACAAGAAAACCAAGAGCAAATAATAAAAGGCTAGGGGAATGTTCCGCGGCGCTAACGCAATCAATCTGGATACAAAAGGCAGGCTGGCTATACCGACGAAGTATCGTCAGTCGCTGCTGGATGATTGTCAGGGACAACTGGTCTGCACAGTCGATACACAACAAAGTTGTTTGCTACTTTACCCACTTCCCGAATGGGAAGAGATTGAGCTTAAACTATCTAAACTTTCAAGCATGATCCCAGCCGAGCGTCGCTTGCAGCGATTGCTACTAGGTTATGCTTCGGAAGGTGAGATGGATAAAAGCGGGCGCATTCTTGTTCCTACTCCACTGCGAAGTTTCGCAAAACTCTCAAAAGAAGTCATGTTAGTTGGTCAGTTAAACAAATTCGAAATTTGGGATGCCGAAATTTGGGCACAACAAGTTGAAGCTGATATAGACACCGAACGCAAAGGCGAATTTGAACTTACCGAACGATTACAGGACTTCTCGCTATGACGCAGCCCAATGAATTTAAACATATTTCAGTACTTCTTGACGAGTGTATTGAGGCGCTTGCGATCAAACCAGACGGCATTTATATCGACGCTACATTTGGGCGTGGCGGCCATTCAGCGCATATTTTAAATGCATTAGGTGATAACGGTCGACTCATCGCTTTCGATCGTGACCCTCAAGCTATTAAAGCGGCAGAGCGCTTCGCCGATGACAGGCGCTTCAGCATTATTCACTCACCGTTTGGGGATATGGCAGAAGAAATCGAAGCGCTGGGGCTCACCGGTAAGATTGACGGTGTGCTTATGGACTTAGGCGTATCTTCACCTCAGCTAGATGATGCAGAACGTGGCTTTAGTTTCCTTCGCGATGGCCCGCTTGATATGCGTATGGATACGTCCCGTGGTCAAAGTGCGGCCGATTGGCTAGCGAGTGCCGAGGAGCAAGATATTACGCAGGTAATCAAAGAGTTTGGCGAAGAAAAGTTTGGCAAACGTATCGCCCATGCCATTGTCAACACGCGCAAAGAGACGCCAATTACCCGTACCGCTCAGCTGGCTCAAATCATTGATGAAGCCGTTCCCGTTAAAGATAAGTTTAAGCACCCGGCTACTCGCGCGTTTCAGGGGATCCGCATTTACATTAATGCAGAGCTTGAGCAACTTCGTGTGGGCCTTAAAGCGGCGACTCAGGTATTGGCGAAAGAAGGGCGTCTTGCCGTCATCTCGTTCCACTCTCTTGAAGACCGTTTAGTAAAACGTTTTATCAAAGAGCAAAGTAAAGGAAAAGTGGTTCCCCACAATCTTCCCATTACGCAGGCTGAAATAGACGCCGATAAGGTACTTAAAGCCTTGGGCAAAGCGATAAAACCTTCAGAACAGGAGATTGCGAACAACGTTCGCTCTCGCAGTTCGGTATTACGTGTGGCAGAAAAGCTATGACCAAAGCCACGCCAGACAGGGCGAGCACTAATTTTAAATTACTGCTAATCATTGTTTCAGATTTGACCCGCAACAAGTTGCGGGTTTTGTTGTATTTAATGGTTATTGCAAGTGCCATGGCGGTTACGCTGAGTAGTCACCATAATAGGCAGCAGGTCATCGCGCTAGAAGACCTTATGCAAGAGAAAGATGAACTAGATGTTGAGTGGCGTAATCTCGTACTTGAGCAACGCGCGTTGACCGAGCATAACCGCATAGAAAGCCTCGTTGAAAAGCAGTTAGGTATGTATCGTCCAACTGCCGATGATGAAGTAGTAGTGAGGTTGAAATGAGCGTAACAAACACTCGACAGCGTAAGGCCAGCGGCGCGAAGCAAAATGTTACGCCCAGCCTGGTACATTGGCGCTTTGTGGTTGTTCTGATTGTTATTATGCTGGTGTTTAGCGTACTGGCAGCTCGGGCCGCCTATATTCAAGTTATTGAGCCAGATGAACTTATTCAACAGGGCGACAACCGCACGCTGCGAACCCGTGACATGCCAACTTATCGCGGGCTTATCACCGATAGAAATGGTGTGGAACTGGCGGTAAGTGTTCCCGTTCGCGCCATTTATGCTGATCCGAAAATTATTCACGAAAACAACGGCTTTGATGAAGAGCGCCGTTGGGAAGCGCTGGCTGATGTACTACGCCAAGACGTCAACGAATTGAAAGAAAAAGTGGCAAATCCTAAACGCCGCTTTGTTTATTTGCAGCGTCAGGTATCGCCTGCCATGGCAGAGTACGTTGATAAATTAGATATTCCGGGTATTTATCTTCGGCGAGAAAGTCGTCGCTACTACCCAACCGGGGAAGTTTCAGCGCAGCTCATTGGCGTTACTGATGTCGATGACACTGGCGTTGAAGGCTTAGAGCGCATGTACAACGAGTGGCTAACGGGTACACCAGGCTCTAGAAAAATTCGTCGTGATGCTAAGGGGCGTCAGGTTGAAATTTTGGAAACAACTTCAGGGGAAAAAGCCGGAGACTTACAACTAACCATCGACCAGCGTATTCAGGCACTTGCTTACAAAGAAATAAAAGAAGCGATGATTTACTATCAGTCAAGCTCCGCTTCGGCCATTGTTATCGATGTGAAAAGTGGCGATGTGCTAGCCATGGTTAACGCGCCGTCGTTCAACCCGAATGATAGAAGCGATATCTCTGCGCACCGAATGCGTAACCGAGTGATTACTGACGCATTTGAACCAGGTTCGGCGTTAAAGCCTCTTGCGGTACTTACTGCATTAGAGTTTGGTGAAGTAGAGCCGGAAGATTCCGTAAATACCCATCCCGGCTGGATGCGCTTAGGCGGTAGCTTAGTAAAAGACTCGCGCAATTACGGCGAGCTGACGCTAGAAGAAATCATTCAGCACTCTTCAAATATGGGGACGTCAAAGCTGGCATTGTCTGTGCCTAAACAGTTCTTGCTTGATACTTATTACAACATGGGATTGATGAGTGACACCGGACTCAACATGGCTGGCGAGAGCAGCGGCATCTTCCATGAGCGCAGTCGCTGGTCTGAATTTGAATTAGCCACACTGTCGTTTGGTTACGGGATTTCTGTGACTACGGCACAGCTAGGCCGTCTTTATGCCACATTAGCAAATGGTGGAATTAAAACTCCGCTTAACATTATCAAAACGCCTGAGCAACCTTCATGGCAAGGACAGTCTGAGCGCGTGATAAGTGAAGAGAATGCAAATGCCATCGTGCAAATGATGGAGAGCGTAACGCAGCGCGGTGGTACAGCAACGAAAGCTGCGGTACCTGGGTATCGCGTAGCAGGTAAAACGGGCACAAGTCGCAAGGCGGTGGCCGGCGGTTACGGTGAAGAGTACGTCAATATTTTCGCCGGTATTGCACCCGTGTCTGACCCAAGGTTAGTCACCATTGTATTGATAAATGAACCAGGCGGCGATTTGTATCACGCTGGGGATACCGCAGCACCTGTTTTTTCTGCGATCATGGGGGGAGCGTTACACATGCTAAACGTTACGCCAGATGATAAACAGGTGACCTCAAGTCGCTTATTGAAGGGAGGTCAAAGTGGTAGTTAGTGCCTTTGTTCAGAGTATAAAAGCCTTGTTGGCAAAATTCGGTGTCGACGCCCCTGACATCCGCATTGAAGGCTTAACGCTGGACAGCCGAGAAGTGAATACGCGATTAGCGTTTGTTGCAGTAAAAGGACATGAACGCGATGGCCGAGATTTTATACCCCAAGCAATAAGTTTAGGGGCCCGTGTAATTCTGGCGCAAACTGACGACAGTAGTGCCCATGGTCACATGGAGATGCGAGATCACAGTGTCATCATTTCACTGTATGAACTTCCGCAAATGCTTTCCGCGCTGGCAGCTGCGTTTTATGACTACCCTGCACAAAAAATGACGACGGTAGCGGTAACGGGGACGAATGGAAAAACCTCTACAGTTCAACTGCTTACGCAAATAAAAAGCGCGTTGGGCACTCGGAGCGCAAGCATCGGAACCCTGGGAAGCAGTGTATTTGAAGGTGATGAAACCCAGTGGTCAAACACACCTGCTGCAAACACAACGCCCGATGCCATACGTATGCAGTATTTGTTGGCAGACTTTGTGCAGAGTGAAGTGCGCCATACTTCCTTTGAAGCCAGTTCTCACGCGTTGGTTCAAGGGCGACTAGGTACAGTAAAAACGGATATAGCAATTTTCACGAACCTAACGCGAGACCACCTCGATTATCACGGCACGATGGAAGAGTACGGTAATGCGAAACGTTTGCTACTTCGTCAACCGGGTTTAAAAACCGTTGTGTTAAACGCAAATGATGATGAGAGCGCAAAGTGGGATGGTGCTGCAGATGAAGCAATTGTGCGGGTGTGGACCGGCATTGATAACAGTACAGATGCGGCGTTATTAAACGCCCACAACACTCCTCAATGTCGCCATTGTTTCGCCACAAATGCGTCTTATCATGCCGGTGGATGTGGCTTTAAGCTTGTCAGTTCGTGGGGAACTGCCGCTATTTCGCTGCCACTCTTTGGAAAGTTCAATATTAGCAATGTGCTTTGCGCTGTGGGTGCATTATTGGCTGAAGGTGAACGTTTTGACGCAGTCGTTAATGCTGTAAACGCTATCACTCCGGTACCTGGGCGAATGGAAGTATTTCCTGTCACCGGTGCTGCCAATATCGTGGTGGATTATGCGCATACGCCAGATGCATTAGAGAAAGTGTTGCTGAGCGCCAAATTCCATACAACAGGCAAAGTTTGGTGTGTATTCGGATGTGGTGGAGACCGGGATAAGGGGAAACGGCCTTTAATGGGGCAAGCTGCTGAGTCAGGTGCTGACGCTATTGTGATCACCACAGACAATAGCCGTAGTGAGAGTCCTGAGTCTATAGCAAAGGATATTGTAGCGGGCTTAAAGAACGCCGACCTGGCGGTGTCTATTCCTGATCGCGAACAAGCAATCCGCTATTGCCTTGAGCATGCACGAGAAAGCGACATCATCATTGTGGCCGGCAAAGGCCATGAAGATTATCAAATTATCGGTGACAAAAAGACTAACTATAACGAACGTGCAGTTGTGGCGCGATTGCAACAGGAGTACAGCAAATGATAACAACAACGCTGTCATGGATAGCCGAAAAGGTTAACGGCAAATTAATTGGTAATGCCGCTGAAATAGAAGTGTCTTCGGTGAGTACCGATACACGAACGTTAGAAGAGGGCGCGGTATATTTAGCGCTTAAAGGGCCAAATTTTAACGGCCATGACTTTATCGAAACCGCTGAAAAAGCGGGAGCAAGTGCGGTTATTGCAAGTGAAGACGTAACGACCACGCTACCGGTCATCATGGTGAAAGATACCAAAGAGGCATTAGGTTCGTTAGGTGCAGCGGTTAAAGCCCATGTTGCACCTAAAACCATTGCCATAACCGGAAGTAGCGGTAAAACCACGGTCAAGGAAATGTGTGCGGCTATTTTGGCCCGCAGAGGCAGTGTTTTGGCGACAAAGGGCAACTTCAATAACGATATTGGTGTACCTCTCACTTTGCTTCGTTTAGAGCCTCAACACGAATATGCTGTGATGGAACTGGGCGCCAATCATTTAGGTGAAATTGCTTATACCACCCAACTGGTGAAGCCAGATGTCGCGACGATTGTAAATGCTGCAGCCTCACATTTAGAAGGCTTTGGCAGCTTGTTTGGTGTAGCACGAGCAAAAAGTGAAATATTTAACGGGCTGGGTAGCGATGGCGTAGCCGTTGTCAACATAGACAGTCAGTTTGCCGAGTTTTGGCAAGGTAAACTCAAACACACTAAAACGATGACGTTTTCGCCTCAGCAAAAAAACGACGCCGACTTCAAAGCGCAAGATATTACCATTGGGTTGGATGGGTGTGCCGCATTTCTGCTGGTTTGCCCGCAGGGAGAGATGGCTATACAACTCACTATTCCCGGTGTTCACAATGTGGGTAATGCCCTTGTTGCTGCTGCGCTAACGCTACACGTTGGTGCGACACTGGAAAATGTGCGTGATGGCTTACTTGCCATGAAGCAAGTTAGCGGTCGCTTAAATGTAAAACAACTCACCGAACAAGTGCGGTTATTAGACGATACGTATAACGCTAATGTGGCGTCAGTAAACGCAGCAATTGATACGCTTAGTAGCTTTTCAGGCATTCGCATCCTCGTTCTAGGCGACATGAAAGAATTGGGTGAACAATCCCGTTTTTACCATGAGCAAGTGGGTGAATATGCAAAACAAAAAGGCATAGATTACCTGTATACCATGGGCGTTTTGAGTCAGTCTGCCAGTGCGGTGTTTAATGAAAATAGTGGCCATTTCAGCGATGTTGAAAGTTTGTTGGCCGCAATGGAGCGTGATTTGTTAGTGCATCAGCGCGATATTTCAATATTAGTTAAAGGTTCACGCAGTTCCAAAATGGAGCGCGTGGTAGAGGCGATTGAGGCCTCTACGCTGGGAAAGCACGATAGCCGTCGGGAGCGAATAGCATGTTAATTTGGCTCGCCGACTGGCTGACACAATTCGATTCTGGATTTAACGTATTTTCATATCTCACGCTTCGCGCTATTTTGAGTACGTTAACAGCCTTGCTTATTGCCATACTCATTGGCCCTAAGATGATTCGTTATTTGCAGCGTATGCAAATAGGGCAAACCGTGCGTGACGATGGCCCGCAAAGTCATTTATCAAAATCAGGCACGCCTACTATGGGCGGTTTGCTCATACTGGCAGCCATTGTTGTAAGTGGTCTACTATGGGCAGACCTGACCAACCGTTATGTATTGGTCACCCTTACTGTGGTTGTGGCCTACGGAATAATTGGTTTTGTTGACGATTATCGAAAGGTTATACGCAAAGACTCAAAAGGGCTTATCGCCCGTTGGAAGTACTTCTGGCAATCCGTTGTCGCGCTAGGCGTTGCGTTTTATCTATACAGCAGTGCAACGATAAGCGCTGAAACCTCGCTACTGGTGCCTTTCTTCAAAGAAGTGTTTCCGCAACTCGGTGCGTTTTTCATCATTATTACTTACTTCGCTATTGTAGGTACAAGCAATGCAGTAAACCTTACGGATGGCTTGGACGGTTTGGCTATAGTGCCTACTATTTTGGTAGCAGGGGCATTCGCCATATTTGCCTATGTGACCGGCAATGCAAACTTCGCTGAGTATCTGAATATTCCTCACATTCCGCTTACCAGTGAATTGGTCATCGTGTGTACCGCCATGGTGGGTGCGGGTTTAGGTTTCTTATGGTTTAACACTTATCCCGCTCAAGTATTTATGGGTGATGTTGGCTCACTCGCGCTTGGCGGCACCTTAGGTGTACTTGCTGTATTGGTGCGCCAAGAACTGGTGCTAATCATTATGGGTGGTGTATTTGTTATGGAGACTCTGTCGGTCATTCTTCAGGTGGGCTCTTATAAATTGCGAGGCCAGCGTATTTTCCGCATGGCACCTATTCACCATCATTATGAGTTGAAGGGCTGGCCAGAGCCGCGGGTTATCGTGCGCTTTTGGATCATTTCTATCATTTTAGTTTTGGTGGGTCTTGCCACCCTCAAACTCAGATAAGCGGTTAAGAGATAAACAGTAATGTCGTATAACGTACGTGAGCATAGTTATGTAGTCGGTGGCCTGGGTATAACAGGTCAGGCTTGCGTGCGCTTCTTGTTGCAAAAACGGGCAACAGTGAAAGCGTTTGATACCCGTGCTAATTTTACCGCGCCTACAGACCTTGATACTGACATGCAAGCTTTCATGGCAGAGAAGGTTACTTGCAGTACGCTAAGCGAAGCTTACTTTGATGGCGTTGACACTTTGGTGTTAAGCCCGGGTCTTGCGTTAAACATTGAACAGGTTGCTCTGGCAAAATCCTGTGGCGTAGAAATCATTGGTGATGTAGAGCTCTTTGCCCGTTTAAATACATCTGAAAACAGCAACACGCGTCCTAAACGTGTTGTCGGCATAACCGGGTCAAACGGTAAAACCACGGTCACCTTATTGGTGAACCACTTACTTAACGCCTGTGGCGTAAAAAGTATTGAAGCGGGTAACGTAGGTCGGCCTGTGCTTGAAGCGCTGGAAAGCGATGTAGATGTGGTGGTGATGGAGCTATCGAGCTTTCAACTAGAAACTACGTCCAGTCTAGTACTTGAGGCTGCCACTGTGCTCAATATTTCTGATGATCATCTAGACCGCCACGGTACCCTTGAGGCCTATATTGATGCCAAACATCGCATTTTTGATAACGCAAAATCTGCGATTGTATGGCGAGACGGTGAGTTTGTGGCACCTGATGAGCGCGTTGTAGATGAAGCGTCAGGGAATGCTCTACTAGGCAGAGACTTCCAGACGCCTCAAAATATTATTGAGTACGGTTTAGGCGAGTCGTCTACAGGGTTTGCGATTGCGCCATGCGATAGTAGTGGCGCTGCCTTTGATGATACACAACCCCTTTGTATGACGTTTAACGGCGAAACGCTTATCGCCCTTAGCGATATTCATTTAGCCGGCATGCATAATGTGCTAAATGTCATGGCCGCATTAGGCATCTGCCTTCAGCTAGGTGTCTCGCCAGAACTCGCCGTTAAACATATTCATAGTTTTCAATCTGCACCTCATCGCTGTGTGGAAATAGCCTGCATAAACGACGTTCGCTATATCGACGATTCTAAGGCAACCAATATTGGCGCTACCGTAGCGGCCCTTGAAGGAATAGGCCCTACCATAAAGGGTAAGCTTATTCTTATAGCTGGTGGTGACGCAAAAGGTGCTGATATGGGGAATCTTACACCTTATTTAAACCAGCACGTTTCCCATGTGTTTGCCTTGGGCAAAGATGCGCAGTTGTTTGAAAAGAGTTTTGCACATACTACGCGTGTGGCAACCATGAAAGATGCCGTTGAGGCAGCAGCAAGACTTGCTGCGCCTGGCGATGTCGTGCTGCTTTCGCCTGCGTGCGCAAGTTTAGATATGTTTAAGAACTACATGCATCGCGGTGACGTGTTTAAACAAAATGTACACGATGTTCACAATGTCGCTATGGAGGACGCATCATGATGGCTGCCTCTACCAAACTTAGCGCATTATTTGCCGCGAAGCACGATGGGCAGCCTTCTGCAACGCACCCTTACGACGTGACGCTTATTTTAATTGCGCTCGCATTAATGAGCATTGGTGTTGTTATCGTAACCTCCGCGTCTATGCCGGTGGCCGACAGACTGCATGACAACCCTTTTTACTTTGCTATTCGCCACGGTATTTATATTGTGGGAGCGATAATCGCGGCCATGGTCGTGCTTAACTTACCTATGCAGTTTTGGCGCATGACCAACCCTTATCTTCTACTCGCTGCAATAGGGCTTTTACTCGCTGTATTGGTGGTAGGTAGAACAGTCAACGGCAGTACCCGTTGGTTGGCAATTGGACCAATAACCATTCAAGCCGCCGAACCGGCGAAGCTCTTTTTCTTTGCGTATTTGGCAGGCTATTTAGTGCGCCGCTATGAAGAAGTTACTGAAAACTTAAAGGGGTTCATCAAACCGCTGGCTGTATTTTTTGTTCTCGCGATGTTGTTACTGCTGCAGCCAGACCTAGGTACCGTTGTGGTGATGTTTGCTACCACAATTGGGCTGTTGTTTTTAGCCGGTGCCCGGCTATGGCAGTTTTTTGCATTGGTGTTTGCGGGCATATTGGCCGTTGTAGCGCTCATAGTATTTGAAGAATACCGACTAAAGCGAGTGACTTCATTTTTAGATCCGTGGGCTGATCCATTCGGCGCAGGCTATCAGCTAACGCAGTCTTTAATGGCTTATGGTCGAGGAAACTGGTTTGGCCAAGGCCTCGGCAACAGCCTGCAAAAGCTGGAGTTTTTGCCAGAAGCACATACAGACTTTGTTATGGCTATCTTGGCCGAGGAGCTCGGTTTCGTTGGTGTACTCGCAGTGCTAGGGCTAATTTTATGGATGGTGCTGCGCGCGTTAAGTATTGGCAACAAGGCCTTAGAAAGAGGACGCGCGTTTGATGGCTATCTCGCCTACAGTATTGGCATCTGGTTTAGTTTCCAAACGGCGGTAAACATTGGCGCAAGCGCCGGTATTCTGCCTACTAAAGGGTTAACGTTGCCGTTAGTCAGTTACGGCGGATCATCACTTATCATCATGTCTGTGGCGGTGGCCATATTGCTTCGTATCGATTTTGAGCTGCGTGTTGACGGTGTACAGGCGATAGGGCGAGGCGATGGTAAAGACGGCAGGAATAAAGCGCGCAGGAAAAAACCGATATCGTCAAGCGCAGCTCAATCTAAATCATCAGCCAGTCCTCAAGATAACGCCGATGAAGATGATTTTTCCACGGCAACGGTTGTAGCTAAGCCTGCGCAAAAAACAGCGAGCCCGGAAGATGAGGGCAAAGCTGGCATCAAGGCCATACTTGCGCGTGTAGCGCAGGAGGCAGACAATGGCTAAGCGTTGTTTGATTATGGCGGGTGGAACAGGCGGACACGTTTTTCCTGGTCTTGCGGTGGCCACGGCCCTACGAAGTGAAGGATGGGATATTCATTGGCTTGGCACCGCCGAGAGGATGGAATCGCAAGTTGTGCCTAAACACGACATTCCGATTCACTTCATTCCTGTGAAAGGACTGCGCGGCAAGGGAATATCAGCACGTTTAGAGGGCGCAGTTGCCTTAGTGAAAAGCTTGTTTTCGGCAAGACGAATCATCAAACGCGTTCAGCCGGATATCGTTGTCGGATTTGGAGGCTATGCAAGCGGTCCAGGTGGCGTTGCAGCAAAAAGCTTGGGTATCCCCGTGATTGTGCATGAACAGAATGCAGCGGCAGGCATGACGAATAAACTACTCAGTAGAATTGCAAGCCGCGTGCTGCTTGGTTTTAACGATGCGAAAGAACAATTTCCAGGTGCTGCTGACAAAGTACATACTGTCGGCAACCCTGTTCGCGACGAAATTTGGCAAGTTATGCCAAAAGCTATGGACAGTAACGCAGACAGCAGCGCGACGAAACATGGTCTGAATATGCTTGTTGTAGGCGGTAGTTTAGGCGCGCAGATTCTCAATGAAACCGTTCCTGAAACCTGCGGTGTTCTAGAAGGGTTATCAATAAAGCATCAGTGCGGAAAAGGTAACAGTGAAAGTGTCATCAAGGCTTATACATCGGCAGGGGCTGATATGTCGAAAATTGATGTAAGCGATTTTATCGATGACATGGCAGAAGCTTATGAGTGGGCAGATTTTATTGTATGTAGAGCCGGTGCGCTTACGGTGAGTGAGGTCGCAGCATCTGGACGCGCGGCTATTTTTGTCCCGCTACCGTTTGCGGTTGACGATCACCAAACGAAAAATGCGCAGTCGTTAGTGAAGCAAAATGCGGCACTGATGATTGCACAGTCAGTGTTAAAAGAAAATTTAGGGCAGGCAGTGCGTCAGTGGTTACAACACCCTGAAAACTGCTTGAAAATGGGGGCTATTGCGAAAACATGCGCAAGCACTCATGCCACGGAAAATGTAGTGAGCCACGTTAAAAGCGTGGTAGGAGTAGGGGACTAATGGTTTTTAAAACCCCATTTGAAAGCCCGCAAATGCGCAGGGTGAAAAATATATTCTTTATTGGCATCGGCGGTGCCGGTATGGGCGGTATAGCTGAAGTATTGCTAAACGAAGGTTATGCAATTGCTGGCTCTGACATTCAAGAGGGGCCAATGACTCAGCGCTTAAGTGAGTTAGGTGCAGATGTCAAAATTGGCCACCGTGCGGAAAATGTCGAAGGCATGGACGTTATTGTGGTGTCTAGCGCCATTAACGAGCATAACCCAGAGATTATCGTTGCGCGTGACAAGCGTATCCCGATCATACGGCGCGCAGAAATGCTGGCTGAGTTGATGCGATTCCGTCACGGTATTGCGGTGGCGGGTACCCACGGTAAAACGACCACAACCAGTTTGATTTCGACGATTTTTGCGGAAGCAGAGTACGATCCTACGTTTGTGATTGGTGGCTTGCTAAATAGCGCCGGTACGAATGCACGCTTAGGGAAAAGTCGTTATCTCATTGCCGAGGCTGATGAGAGTGATGCGTCGTTCCTTCATTTGCAGCCAATGGTATCGGTAGTAACCAATATTGAAGCCGATCACATGGATACCTATGGCGGCGACTTCTCGAAGGTAAAAGATACCTTTGTTGATTTCTTGTCTAACCTGCCGTTTTACGGTCAGGCCATTGTGTGTGGTGACGATGCAAATATTCAAGAGATTCGCCCGCGTATTGGCCGAAGTATTCTCACCTATGGCTTTGAGTCTCACAACGACTATCGCGCAGAGAATGTTTCACTGTCATTCGGTAAAGCGAATTTTACCGTGATTCGGCCAGAACATGAGCCGTTAGATATTACGTTGAACCTCACCGGCAACCACAATGTGCTAAACGCCCTTGCAGCTATCGCGGTAGCGACAGACGAAGGTATAGACGATGATGCTATCATTCGTGCGTTGGCCAGCTTTGGGGGAATAGGTCGCCGATTCGAGCAACTAGGTACGTTTAATACCAGTAAAGGTGAGGTTTGTTTGGTTGATGATTATGGCCATCATCCAACTGAAGTGAAGGCGACGATTGCTGCGGCCCGGGCAAACTGGCCTGATAAGCGCTTGGTCATGGTGTATCAACCTCATCGCTTTACGCGTACCCGCGACCTCTATGAAGATTTTGTCGATGTGCTTTCCAGCGTCGACGCACTGCTGTTGCTTGATGTTTATGCCGCTAGTGAAAAGCCTATTGAAGGCGCTGACAGTAAAGCGCTATGCCGTTCCATTCGTCAGCGCGGTCAAATAGAGCCTGTATACGTGGGTGACAAAGACGCCTTACCGGCTATTTTGGCGAACATCATGCAGGACGGCGACATTGTAATGACGCAAGGCGCAGGTAATATCGGACAAATTGCTAAGCTTCTAGCACGTCACGCGCTGGAGCCGACAACACTTGCACAGGAAGGAGAATAAGATGTCTATACCTTCAGTAAGTCTTCGCTCACAAAAAACGCATTCGCCTAGCGAATATGGAAAAGTTGCGGTGCTGCTTGGCGGCGACTCAGCAGAGCGCGAGGTATCGCTGAGATCGGGAAGCGCAGTGTTAAATGCACTGTTAAGACAAGGGGTCGATGCGTTTGCGTTTGACCCAGCAGAGCGCCCGCTTACCGACCTTCTCGAACTAAATGTTGATAGAGCGCTCATTATGCTCCACGGTCGCGGCGGTGAAGATGGCTCTATGCAAGGAGCCCTTCAGTTCCTAAAAATACCCTACACGGGAAGCCGTGTTTTAGGTTCTGCACTGGCGATGGACAAAATTCATACTAAGCAAGTATGGCAAAGTTTGGGCTTACCTACTGCAAAATATGAAATTGCTGATAAAAGGCACTTTGAAGCTGGTAAGTGCAGCGCTATAATGGATAAATTGGGGAATGAAGTCATGGTAAAACCGGCCAGAGAAGGGTCGAGTATTGGCATGGCAAGAGTGACAAGCGCTAAACAGCTCGAAACTGCCATTCAGGACGCCTTTAAATACGATAACCAAGTCCTGTTAGAGCAGTATATAGATGGCCCTGAGTTCACTGTTTCTGTACTACAGGGGCAGGCGTTGCCATCTATTCGCATGTCCACTCCACATACGTTCTATGATTATGCTGCCAAGTATCAGGATAATACAACGGAATACTATTGCCCAAGCGGCTTGTCAGATGAGCAAGAGACGCAGCTAGCAAAACTAGCATCCCGCGCTTTCGACGCTATATCTGGCAGTGGCTGGGGTAGAATTGATGTCATGCAGGACAACCAAAGGCAATTTTATTTGCTAGAGGCAAATACGGTTCCTGGCATGACAGAAAAAAGTTTGGTGCCAAAGGCGGCCAAAGTTGCAGGGTTGACCTTTGACGAACTGGTACTAAGTATTCTTTCTACCAGTTTCGATGACGTTGCAAACAAGGCGTAAACGTGGCTGATACCAATGCTAATCAGAATAAGCCAGCTTCTGTGAAGGGCGGCAAAAGCAAGGCAACAGTGTGGGGCGGCGTCGCTTTCTTACTGTGTGTTATTGCGGGATTAGTATTTGGTGGGTTGAAAGCAAACCAGTATTTGCAAGACGAACAGCAAATGCCGGTGCAGGTTATCGATTTTTCTGGGGACTACCAGCACATCGATATTACTAAGCTAGAGCGTTTAATACGTAAAGCTCAGCCTGGAAGCTTTTTTGCACTTGATGTCAACGAAGTGTTTGAACTTGTTGAGGCGCAGCCTTGGGTTTATCGCGCGTCAGTAAGAAAAAAGTGGCCAAATACATTAAAAATTTATTTGGTCGAGCAACAGCCGGTTGCGCAGTGGAATGACGATTTGTTGTTGAATCCCTATGGCGATACGTTCAACGATGAGGGCGTGAAGCTTGAACTTCCTCGCCTATACGGGCCGGGCGGCAGCGAAAAAACCGCGCTTGAAGGGTATAACGCCATGCATTCGTTAATGGCGACAACGGATATGACGTTAGATGAGTTGTCGCTGAGCGAGCGGTTTGCATGGCAAGTGCAGTTGAAAAACGGCATTAAATTGAATTTAGGGCGTCAAGAGTTTATCGATAGGCTACAACGGTTTATTGATGTTTATCCACTTTTGGCGCAACAAGAGAAGGCGGTGAAATACGTCGACCTTCGCTATGACACGGGCGTAGCTGTTGGATGGAAAGACGACAGCGCCACAGATGAAGAGAGTTAAGGAAACCATGTCAAAACCTGCTGAACGCAATTTGATTGTAGGACTAGATATCGGCACCAGCCAAGTCAAGGCTGTGGTGGGTGAATTACTAGAAGACGATCAGATCAGTATCGTTGGCGTGGGCACCCATGCATCAAAAGGCATGGATAAGGGCGGCGTTAACGATTTGAACTTGGTGGTGAAGTCGGTACAGCGTGCGGTAAACGAGATGGAGTTAATGGCGGATTGCCGTGTGTCTTCAGTTTTCATGTCTATCTCGGGGCGCCACGTTAAATGTCAAAATGAAAATGGCATGGTACCGATTAACAACCAAGAAGTAACACAAGAAGATGTAGACAATGTGATTCATGCGGCTCGCAGCGTGCCTATTGCCGCTGAACGTCGACTGCTACATGTGTTACCCCAAGAATTTACCATTGACGTACAAGAAGGAATTAAAAACCCGATAGGCATGTCTGGCGTGAGAATGGAAGCCGACGCGCATATTATTACTTGTGCCGACGACATGGCGAAAAACATGGTGAAATGCGTTGAGCGTTGTGAGCTTAATGCTGACCAACTCATATTTTCAGCGTTAGCTTCAAGCTATGCGGTACTGACTGATGATGAGCGTGAGCTTGGCGTATGTGTGGTAGACATTGGTGGTGGTACTATGGATATCGTTATTTACACCGATGGTGCAATACGTCATACGGCAGTAATACCGGTTGCGGGTAACCAAATTACCAGTGACATTGCAAAAATATTTAGAACACCTATCAGCAATGCGGAAGAGATTAAGGTGAATTATGCCTGTGCATTGAAAGATATGGTGAGTATGGAAGATAGCATTGAAGTACCTAGTGTTGGTGGTCGCCCGGCTAGAGTAATGTCTCGCCATACGCTGGCTGAGGTCATTGAACCTCGCTATCAAGAGCTTTTTGAGCTGGTACATGATGAAATTCGTGCCAGCGGTCTGGAAGAGCAAATCGCAGCAGGTCTTGTACTTACTGGCGGTACCGCTAAGATGGAAGGTGCCGTGGAATTTGCCGAAGAACTTTTCCAGATGCCCGTGCGCGTGGGCAAACCCATCAATGTAAAAGGCTTGTCCGAATATGTTGATGATGCTGGCTTTGCAACGGTCGTAGGACTGCTGCAATATGGCAAAGTACAATCTGATAATAAGAAGTCCAGTACGCAGAAAACCGGTGAAAGCTTATTTCATCGAGTGCAAAGCTGGTTTAAAGGTGAATTTTAATTTTATTTTGGGGGCGCTACAGCTACGGCATTAAGGCTAGCAGGAAGCAATTAGCCTAAGGGAATGACCTGGCGTAGTGTTTAAAAAGACGTACAACCGGAGAGTAAGTATGTTCGAATTAATGGATAGTCACGGCGAAGAAGCCGTAATTAAAGTCATCGGCGTCGGTGGCGGCGGTGGTAATGCCGTTGAGCACATGGTGTCTCAAAGCATTGAAGGCGTAGAATTTATCGCAGTTAACACTGATGCACAGGTGCTTCGCAGCTCAAGTGCAAATGTTACACTTCAAATAGGTTCAAGTGTGACCAAAGGGTTAGGTGCAGGTGCTGATCCAAACATCGGTCGTGAAGCGGCACAAGAAGACAGGGAAACCATTCGTCAGGCACTAGACGGTGCAGATATGGTATTTATCACAGCCGGTATGGGCGGTGGTACAGGTACGGGGGCTGCCCCAGAAGTAGCGAAGATTGCTCGTGAAATGGGCATTCTTACAGTCGCTGTGGTAACTAAGCCGTTTCCATTTGAAGGTAAAAAGCGCACTTCATTTGCCGAACAAGGCATTGTAGAGCTTGCTAACAATGTCGATTCATTAATTACTATTCCTAACGAAAAGTTGTTGAAAGTAATGGGGCCGGGCACACCGCTTCTTCAAGCGTTCAGTGCAGCCAACGACGTGTTACGCGGCGCTGTACAAGGCATTGCTGAGCTAATCACTCGCCCTGGTTTGATCAACGTCGACTTTGCGGACGTAAGAACGGTAATGTCTGAAATGGGTAAAGCCATGATGGGCAGTGGTGCAGCGAGCGGTCCAGACCGTGCTGAAGAGGCCGCTGAATCAGCGATTGCGAGTCCGCTTCTTGAAGACATCGACTTGTCAGGTGCGCGCGGTATCCTTGTTAATATTACGGCGGGTCCAGACTTTGCTATCGATGAGTTTGAAACTGTGGGTAACGCAGTGAAAGCATTCGCATCAGAAAACGCGACCGTAGTTGTGGGTACAGTTATTGACATGGAAATGACAGATGAGCTTCGCGTTACCGTTGTAGCGACGGGTATTGGCGCAGAGCGAAAGCCTGATATTTCGTTGGTCAGTTCTGAAGGTTCTCGTCTAACAACACCTGCAAGAGAATACGGCAGTTCACATTCAAGTGAACCGCGTTCAGCAGTAGGTGGTACTGAAGGCAACCAAGCGCTGAAAGCAGATGACAGTGCACAGCCAGACAACGACCTGGAGTATCTAGACATTCCAGCGTTTCTTCGCAAACAGGCAGATTAATTTAGCTGCCTGAAAGTGAAGGGAATTATTTTACGTTTGTGCTGTCTTATTGAATAAGGTGGACTTACATAACGTGAAAAATTCGCGTGAAAGCGTCAAAAAATGCGTACTCTGACAGAGTAAAATCCGTCAGATAGGCTATTTTTTGACATGTGAGTGATAACTCACTATAATTCGCGCCCGCTTTTTTAAAAGGTAAAAGCTTAAGCAAATGATTAGACAACGTACAATCAAGCAATCGGTACAAGAGACCGGAATTGGGCTTCATAAAGGGGAAAAGGTCACAATGACTCTCCGACCTGCGCCAGCAAACACGGGTATCGTGTTTAGGCGTGTTGACCTTGAACCACATGTCGACATACCTTCGCGTGCAAACGCGGTAGGTAATACCATGCTGTGTACGTGTCTTAATAATGAAGACGGTGTAACTATCCAAACGGTAGAGCACCTGGCGTCTGCGTTAGCGGGTTTAGGAATTGATAACATTATTGTTGAAGTAGACAGTAACGAGCTGCCAATTATGGACGGAAGTGCTAGCCCGTTCGTATTCTTACTTCAATCTGCTGGTATCGAAGAACTAAACGCGCCCAAGCAATTTATCCGTATTAAAAAGCCAGTTCGTGTAGAAGATGGTGATAAGTGGGCCGAATTAGTGCCTTACGATGGTTTCCGCGTTGATTTCCAAATTGACTTTGACCACCCAGTGATCAGTCAAACACGTCAGCATATGGTGATGGATTTTGATTCATGCTCGTATGTTAATGAAGTCAGTCGTGCCCGTACCTTCGGTTTTATGCGCGATCTAGAATATATGAATGCGAATAATTTAGCGTTAGGTGGAAGCATGGAAAATGCGGTGGCGCTAGATGAATTCCGCGTGCTTAACCCTGAAGGGTTGCGCTACGATGACGAATTCTTAAAACATAAGATCTTGGACGCTATTGGTGATTTATATCTTGGCGGCCACAGTCTAATTGGCGAGTTGCGCGCATACAAAACAGGCCACGGTCTGAACAACAAGCTATTAAACGCTGTTCTTGCTCAAAAAGAGTGTTGGGAGTTTGTGACCTACGACTCTCAAGAAACAGCGCCAATTCGCTATGCTCAACCGGCGTTAGCGTAATAATTTAGAAAAGCCGCCAAACGGGCGGCTTTTTTCATATGGCAATTACTGAAATAAATGATACAGTAGCCAAATAATTAATATAAATTTCACCCAAGCGACAAAAAAATAATCGGCCAAAGGTGCTGCCTAGGGCTAAAAATACATTTGCATTGGCGTGAAACAGCAACATTCTTCGTGGTATGAAATTAACAATTACACTGGCAGGTAAAAATAAACGCTACAGGCACAGCATTAGTGTCCGTACGCTTGTGAGTGCAACTGTGCTCTCTTCTATTTTTATGCTGGTGTCGAGTCGTTCAACCGAGTCTGTATCAGAAGACATTGCGCGGGTACGCCTAGCGCAAACTGAAGTCAGCGAAAAACAGAAAGACGTTGAAACGCTTAAACAACAAACCACAGTAAAATTAAAAGCTTTGCTTTCTCATGTAGCAGAATTATCGGCTCAGACCACGCTACTTGATGAAAAGAGCAAGCAAATAGCAACAGAATTAGGTATGTCAGCGGCTGACCTGGACGCTTTCGTACCGGTATCGATACCGGATAACCTTCAAGACGATCCCATCCTTCATGAAATAGCCAAGCTAGAGCAATCTCTCGATTTGAAGTCTCAACAGCTGTCTATGCTTGAAAGTTTGGTTCGGGGTCACCATATCAACGAACAGAGCCAATTATCTGGTCGTCCGATAGAGTCGGGGTGGTTGTCTTCTTATTATGGTATGCGGGCTGACCCGTTTACCGGCGAACCTACTATGCATAAAGGGCTAGACTTCGCGGGTAAAGCAGGGGAAAACGTGGTGGCAACTGCTGCGGGTATTGTGACCTGGGCAGGTGAGCGCTACGGCTATGGCCAACTAGTAGAAATTGATCACGGTGATGGCTTTGTTACCCGATATGGGCACAACGACACCCTTACTGTTTCAATAGGCGATGTGGTGACCAAAGGGGAACCCATCGCTAAAATGGGTAACACCGGGCGTTCAACCGGCGTTCACGTACACTACGAAGTAATAAGAAACGGAAAACAAATCGATCCTCTACCCTTCGTTTACAAAAAGTAGACAGAGGTAGCAGCCAGGTAATTCACGTTAACAATGTCTTTATTTATTAATGTCATTGATAACGACGAAGCATAATTTTAGAACATCGCAAAACACCCTATATTTGGGCAGTGTTTTATACGTTTAATTTAGCTGTGCACGATGTGCGGCGCCTCGACAAGTAGTGGAATAAAAAAAGCTAATGTTTTCAAGCATCCTTCGAAAAGTATTCGGTAGCAGAAACGACCGACTATTAAAAAAATTACGCAAAAACGTAGATGCCATTAATGCACTGGAAGCAGAATTTGAAAAGCTTTCCGATGAGGCGCTAAAGGCTAAAACCGACGAGTTTAAGGCGCGCATTGAAAAGGGTGAAAGCCTAGATGATATTCTTGTAGAAGCATTCGCGACGGTGCGTGAAGCGAGTAAACGGGTATACGGCATGCGTCATTTCGACGTCCAGATGCTTGGCGGACAAGTATTACATGAAGGTAAGATTTCTGAAATGCGTACCGGTGAAGGGAAAACCTTAACGGCTACCTTACCGACTTACCTGAATGCACTCTCTGGCAAAGGCGTTCATGTTGTTACTGTGAACGACTACCTTGCTCGCCGTGACGCTGAGTGGAGTAACCAGTTATTTACCTTCCTTGGTATGCGCGTTGGATGTAACGTGCCCGGCATGTCGCCACAGCAAAAGCGTGAAGCTTATCAAGCGGACATTACTTACGGTACCAATAACGAATTTGGCTTCGACTACCTTCGGGACAACATGGCATTTAGCCCGCAAGATCGCGTTCAGCGCCCGCTAAACTATGCCGTGGTGGACGAGGTTGACTCAATCCTTATCGACGAGGCCCGCACACCACTTATCATTTCTGGTCAGGCTGAAGATAGTTCAGAGTTGTATCGTCGTATCAACATCATTATTCCTAAGCTGGTTCAGCAGGAAAAGGAAGATGAAGAAGGCCAAGAGGGCGATGGCGATTACACAATCGATCTTAAAGCAAAGCAAATTCACCTTACCGAGCGCGGGCAAATTCATGTGGAAGAAATCCTCCATGAAGAGGGCATGCTGCCAGAAGGTGAGTCGTTGTTTGCTGCTGGCAATATTTCATTGCTTCACCATATCAATGCCGCACTTCGCGCGCACAAGTTATTCGCCAAAGACGTAGACTACATTGTTAAAGAAGACCAAATTGTTATTGTTGATGAACACACCGGTCGTACAATGGAAGGCCGTCGTTGGTCTGAAGGTTTGCATCAAGCGATAGAGGCAAAGGAAGGTGTTCGAATTCAAAACGAAAACCAAACCCTTGCATCAATCACGTTCCAGAATTATTTCCGCTTGTACAACAAGCTTGCGGGTATGACCGGTACTGCTGATACAGAAGCTTTCGAATTTAACCATATTTACGGTTTGGAGACGGTCGTTATTCCAACGAACCGCCCTATGCAACGTAAAGACATGGCTGACCTTATCTACCTCACTGCTGAGGAGAAATATGAAGCCATCGTTGAAGACATCAAAGATTGCGTTAAGCGCGGGCAGCCTACACTTGTTGGTACGGTGTCTATCGAAAACTCAGAACTCATCTCTCGTATTCTTAAGAAATCAAAGATTCCTCACAAGGTACTAAACGCTAAGTTCCACGAACACGAAGCAGACATCGTCGCCCAAGCAGGTAAGCCTGGTGCGGTTACCATTGCGACTAACATGGCAGGTCGCGGTACTGATATCGTATTAGGTGGTAATTGGCAGGCAGAAGTTGAGAAGATTGAAAACCCAACTGAAGCACAAATTGAGAAAATCAAAGCAGAGTGGAAAGAAAGCCACGACGCTGTGCTTGCCTCGGGCGGTTTACACATTATTGGTACAGAACGTCACGAATCTCGCCGTATTGATAACCAGCTTCGCGGTCGTTCAGGCCGTCAGGGTGACCCAGGTTCGAGCCGTTTCTACCTATCATTAGACGATGCACTAATGCGTATCTTTGCCTCTGAAAAAATGGGCAACATGATGAAGCGTCTGGGTATGGAGCGCGGTGAAGCTATTGAGCATCCATGGGTTACCCGTGCTATCGAGAATGCACAGCGTAAGGTAGAAGGTCGAAACTTCGATATTCGTAAGCAATTACTTGAGTACGATGACGTAGCAAACGATCAGCGTAAAGTTATCTACGAACAGCGTAACGAGCTTCTTGATGAAGGCGATATTAGCGAGACCATCGCGGCTATTCGCGAAGACGTTATTTCAACCGTTGTTGATGAATATATCCCGCCACAATCACTTGAAGAAATGTGGGATGTGAGCGGTCTTGAAGAACGTATGCGTGCGGATTTTGCCGTAGATTTACCAATCAAAACCTGGCTTGAAAACGACGACAAGCTTTACGAAGAGAAGCTGCGCGAGCGCATTTTAGGCGAAGTGGTTGAGGCTTATAAACAGAAAGAAGCCGTTGTGGGTGAACAAGTGCTGCGCCAGTTTGAAAAAGCGGTGATGCTTCAGAACCTAGACAGTCACTGGAAAGAGCATTTGGCGGCGATGGATCATTTGCGTCAAGGTATTCATTTACGTGGCTACGCGCAAAAAAATCCTAAGCAGGAGTATAAGCGTGAGTCGTTTGCCTTGTTCTCGCAGATGTTGGAAGCCTTGAAGGTCGAGGTTATCACTATCCTTGCCCGCGTTAAGGTACAAGCTGAAGAAGATGTGCAAAAAGTGGAAGAGCAGCGCCGTCAAGCAGACAATGTGCCTAAAAACTTTGAGCACGAAGAAGCGAATGCTGCGCCAGAACAAGCCAGTGACAGAGTACGTCCACAAGTTCGCGAAGGCGCTAAAGTAGGCCGTAACGACCCATGCCCATGTGGTTCGGGTAAAAAGTATAAGCAGTGTCACGGTAAACTTAAGTAATGAAAGTGGTACATGTTGCAGTGGGCGTTATCGCCCGCGGCGATGAAATATTTATTACCCTTCGCCCCGACAATGTCCATCAGGGCGGGAAATGGGAGTTTCCTGGCGGTAAAGTGGAAGAGGGTGAAACCGTGCTTCAAGCATTAAAGCGTGAGCTTGCTGAAGAGGTGGGGATTAGCGTGAACCACAGTGAGCCGGTGATAGTGATAACCCATGATTACGGCGATAAGCAAGTTAAGCTAGACGTTCACCGTGTGAATGATTTTATTGGTGAGCCTCATGGCAAAGAAGGTCAAGCATCTCGCTGGGTCAATGTGAAAGCACTTCATGCAGCAGACTTTCCAGAAGCTAATCTTCCTATTATTGACGCACTGCAGTGAATACATCTAAATAGCAAAAAACTAAAGCGGCCAAGGGCCGCTTTTTTATTATACGTAAGTATAAACTACTCATTTCCAAACATTTTCTCTATAAAAAAAGTATGCCTTTATTTAGGTTATTGTACTTTTTGACTTTGACAAAGTTATCGTTATCACCTTGCGTATTATCTTGTATATAAGTTTTTGTTTTTATATATCAATTCATAAATAGCGCCATTTACGACAATGGTGACATTTTGAGGTCGGCATGTACTAGCGAATATTTTGGGTACTTAACTTCATATAAACGTATGTAGATTTATACTTAATTCGGCTGAATTTTAACCGATATTTGACTTGTGTATTACTGCCATTTACATGTCGAGGTTTAACTATGGCGCTCAAAAAAACATCAGACCCAGTCGCTGCACCCACCGTTCAGGTGGATGCTAAAATGAGAAAAGAAGCTGAAGAGCAGCGCCGAAAAGCACGAACGCTGGCAAGGCAGCAACAAGCTGCTGAGCGCGTGGCGTCGGCTACGACCGAATTAGTTAGCGGTGTGAATCAAGCCTCTAGCGCAACAGACCAACTATCTACGGCTGTAAATGAAATTGCAGCGGGTGCCGAAGAATCAAGTAGCGCCAGTCAAGAAAGCCTAGCGGCTGTCACGCAGATATCAGGTGGCTTAGTTGCGCAGCTGGAGCTTGCAGGCGCAACCATGGATAAAACCAATGAACTACAAACGTTTTTAGAACGCGTAGTCGGAGATCTGGGCACCATGATGACCAGTGTTAAAACGGCTTCAGAACATCAATCTCGTTCTGTCGTGATGATGAGCGAGTTAGAACAACAGGCTTCTAACATTGGTGAGGCCGTTAAACAAGTAACGCGCATTGCTGATCAAACCAATCTTCTTGCCCTTAATGCTGCTATCGAAGCCGGTCGTGCCGGTAAGCATGGTAAGGGCTTTGCTGTAGTGGCTGACACGGTGCGTGCCCTTGCTGAGGTGTCTGATAAAAGCGCTGCCGACATCGCTAAGCAAATTGAAAAAATTCAGGAACAATCAAATCTAGTATCTGATGCTGTCAAGTCTTCATCGGAAGCCGCACTTGAAGAGTAAGCGATCTTAAATCAGCACTTTACGCAGTTTTTGGCACATTCCAAGGTAATAATGCTTCTAATTTTTCAACTGTCGTGGCATCGGCAATATTATCTAGCACATATTTGATGTAACTGGAGGGTT
>Ga0181596_10001276_pt1 | contig 25784 bp, 19 predicted proteins | sample 041ome_6_FD_148655 | JGI IMG/M metagenome (GOLD analysis project Ga0181596, IMG submission 148655) | Coastal salt marsh microbial communities from the Groves Creek Marsh, Skidaway Island, Georgia - 041402US metaG (spades assembly) | ecosystem: Environmental > Aquatic > Marine > Intertidal zone... | reverse complement strand
ATTCCAGAATCTGCGAATGAGGACTGTAGCCAATCACGGGGAACATGGAGTCTTGCAGTGCTGGTCGATCAATTTTGGTACGCAGTACAGGATACTGCCAGATGATGGCTGAATGATCTTCCCTTCCGATGAACAGGTTTTTGGGAACGAAAGTTTCCTGAACGAATTCACCAAGTATCAGATCGGCAGTCTCCATTTGTCCGGAAGAGTCCGCTGTTTCGGGGCTCTGAAAAATTAGGGGATAGCTTGCAGTGAAGACGGAAAAATTTCCAATCCGTAGACGAAACCGATGATTGCCGCTCCCCTGATATCGGATATCGGCCAACTCAATCGTGTACTCACCATCTGAGGGGAGGGTTGTCTTGAGCCAGCAGTCACCTTGCATGCCCGGCTCATCATCACTCCACGCGAGTTCTCGTCCGTTGGGATCAAACAATCGAACAATGGGATCGAGTGGCGATCCGAGCCGGCGGGCTTGGACTTCCAGCGAAAACGGCTGATTGGCCTTTCCTGGAAAACGAAAATACAACTTAGCGAGGCTGTCCACGTGACCTTCGACCGCACATGCCGCGGGAATGGACTGTGCCGACTCGGGAGCTTTGTTTTGATTGGTATGAGCGACAACCGGGAGTGTGTCTATGACAAACAGGGAGGGTTGTGAGACACCTTTGTCAGTCAACAATCTGAGTGAGTGAATGCCATTGGGAGCGTTTTGGGGAATAGAGAATTCGCATGAGATTTCATTTGGTTTCTGTTCCACCTCCGGTGTGAGCTTCACGACTTCTAAAGCTGGTATCGACACCGAGAAATCTTTGACATTTTCCAGGTTCCCTCCCGAGATCTTGACGGTCGTCTTTTGTCCTGGTGCGATCCCTTGTGGAGTGATCTTTGAGATTGAAGGAACTTGTGCCGATGCGAATGTCGAAGCGACAATCGAAGTGAGCAAGGCGAGGAGAAAAATTCTCATAATGGATAAGTCCGGTGTCTGGCGACAAGGAGGGTCAATTGGAGGGACATCAGGAAGATCTCCATAGTAATTCCCCATCACACAGCGGGTCAAAAGAAAACTGAGTGTAACCTTGGACTTAAATCAGAACTCTTTCGACTTTGGTGGCTGCTTACAGAGGAGATAAATATTTGGGAATCTTCGGGATGCAGTCAAAAAATGAGATTATCGAATTTATAATGTCCGGGATCGCCTATAATGCGGATAGACAGGCGGGATCAGGAGATCTTTTACGATGAAAATGCGTCTAACAGGGAAGCCAGCAATGCTCAAATATTCAATTTGTTTCGCAGCCTCTGCGATTCTGTCTGTCACTCAAGCCCTCTCAGCTCAAGAGGCGTTACCACCTGTCCCACAGCCTGAACAGTCAGGTCCGACGATCGGCGAGCAGCCGGAAGCGACCGAGTTAACCCGTGGACCTATTCACGAGGCATTTGCTCAACCGTTTCAGACGAAATCGGGAGGAGACTTTATCGTCACACAAACTCCGCCCGATGAGATCGCTGAGGTACCACCGCATCAACTACCAGAGAGTAGTGCCTATCAATGGGTTCCCGGTTATTGGGGATGGGAACCAGAGGATGAACGGTTCATCTGGATCAGCGGCACCTGGCGACTCGCTCCAGAAAATATGGTGTGGAGTCCCGGTTACTGGGTTGAAGTTGAGGGTGGATATACTTGGGTTTCCGGGAGTTGGGTGAAGGAAGACGAAGTTTATCTGTTGACTCAGATACCTCCCGATGCTCGCGAAGAAAATCCGGGAGAAGCACCTTCTGCTCAGCATTTCTGGGTGCCCGGTCAATGGATCGAAAATCAGGGAGGCTTTTCGTGGAAATCCGGGTTTTGGTCTCGTGGGTACGAGGGTCGTGTCTGGATCCCTTCCCGATATGTGTGGACTCCAGAGGGATATCTCGTCGTCAAGGGTTATTGTGATTATGCTCTGGAAGATCGCGGAGTGCTTTACAGCCCGGTCGCATTCGACCATGTGCCGACATCAACCTATCGCTATTCTCCTTCTGTGATCACCCGAGTTGATTACCTGCCGACTCATCTGTTTGTGTACCGTAACTACGGTCATTACTGCTATGGCGACTATTATAACTATCGCCGTCCCGGACTTTTCATCTCGTGGACAAGTCGCAGCTATCGCAATTATGACCCGTTGCGGAACTTCTTTTTCTCCTTCCGTCGTGATCGCTTCGATCACCATCGGAAGCGATCACGATTACTATCATGATCATTCCGATCATCGTCCAAAGCATACCTGGAGAGATCAGCGTGAGTATTCCGATCGACATCGCGATGACGATGATTTCAAAAAAGGGAAGTACAAAGACGCGGACCTCTCTGCGAAAGCCGATTCTCTGTTGAAAGGTGATCATGGGGGAGGGCGTGTTCGCTTCAAAAATGATGACAAGCGTTGGCAGGAAATCGTTCAAAAGAATGAACGAGATCAAAAACTGAAAAGGCAACATGAGGATGCGTTGAAAAAATATGGCAAGACGAAGACTCTCGATGAACGATTCAAAAAGGATTCGGATAATTCTCGTTCTAAAATTACGACCGTTGGTCCGTTGAATATTCGAACCAAAGAAGCGTCGAAAGAGAGGCCCTCTTCAGGCGATCGAAGCTCTGGGAACCGTATTGTTGTCACTCCCGGAAAAGGGGTAAACCCCACAACTAAAGATGATCGCTCGACATCGGGGCGATTTGAGCCGGGAAACAGAAACACTCCTATCTCGGGACGTGGGACACCGACCTCTGATACCTTGAAAAAGTTGCGAGAACAGAATGAAAAAATGCAAAGGGAAAACACCGACCGCGCACGGAAGGAAGCCGAGCAACGGAACAATTTCTCCCAGAAAGATAACGAACGTCGCATGGACATCCTGAAAAAACAGGCTGATGAGGCACGTCGTCGACAATCTCAGCCGTCGGGAAATCAAGGTAAGCCGGCAATCAAGTTACCGACTCAAAGATCTCCAGAACCAAAGCGCGAGATCAAATTACCACCTCAAAAGTCCAAGCAACCGGAACAGAGACAACCTGAGCAAAGACAGAGACAACCGGAACAGTCGTCGAAGAGGCCAGAACAGTCCTTCAAAAAGCCCGAACAGTCATCTTCGTCGTCCAGCAAATCGAAGAGCAGTGACTCGTCGAAAGGAAAGGCTCCGTCCCGACGTCCCTCGAACTCATCAAAGAAGAAGAAAGATTGACGAAGCAAGCCGACTGACTTCGGTCGAACCTGCTTTCCCGGTCGTTAAAACCCCTGATTAAGGTCGGGGGGTTCCATGTCGGGGGGTGGGCTGAAGTTGGTTTCTGGTCCCGAGAAGACATCGTCGGGGATGTCTCGGTTGATGTAATCTTCAAATCGCATGTACTGCTTGCGGAATGTCAGTGTCACCATTCCGGTCGGGCCACTACGGTGTTTGGCGATGATGAGATCGGCTTCCCCTTTACGGTCTTCCGGATCGTATTGTTCGGGGCGATGCAGGAACATGATCAGGTCGGCGTCTTGCTCGATGGCCCCGGATTCACGTAAGTCGGAAAGTCGCGGTCGTTTGTCCTCGCGAAGTTCGACGCCACGATTCAGCTGCGAAAGTGCGACCACCGGGACATCGAGTTCTTTCGCCATAAACTTCAGTCGGCGACTGATTGCAGAAATTTGTTGTTCGCGCGGCGCCCGTTTGTCTTCCGGTTCAATGAGTTGCAGGTAATCGATGATGATCACACCGAGTTCGCATTGGTGTGTGTCGGGCAGCCTTCGTTTGAGACGCCGAGCAATCGTTGAGATCTGCATCATGTTGCGACCCGGTTGGTCGTCGATGAAGACCGGCATGTTGTTCAGTTCGTTGATCGCATTGAGCAGCTTGTCTTGAGCTTCGGGATCGTCGCGGATTTCTCCCGAACGCACCTTACCGGCGTCAACCTTTGCTCGAATGCACATCAAACGCTCGGCAAGTTCCAGGTTGGATTGTTCCAGCGAAAACATCAATACGCCACGCCGTCCACCGATCGGTTTTCCTTGTTCGTCTTTCTTGATGTTGAGCCGGGCAACTCCTTCTGCAATGTTACAGACCAAAGCGGTCTTACCCATACTCGGTCGAGCGGCAAGAATCACAAGTTCCTGCGGATGTAGCCCCGATGTCTTCGCATCGAAATCGTTAAAGCCCGTTTGCAGACCGGTAATCTTACCCGTTTGCAACATGCGATCGTTGACGCGATCCCACGCCGAAAGAAGAATATCTTTGAGGTCAATATCCTCATTCATATTCTGCGATTCGAGAATACGAAAGATCGATGATTCCGCGACACCCAGCAAATCGGCAACCGGAACATTGGAATCGTAACACTCTTTGAGCACTTCGGTGCACGAATAGATCAGATTTCTCTGGAGCGATTTTTCGCGAACTATGTTGGCGTAATAACGAGCGTGAGCGGCGTGTGGAACCGTTTCCATCAACGCAACAAGGTAGGGGGGACCGCCTACGTCTTCCAATTGATTATGCGCAGAAAGGACTTCGGCAATCGTCACAGCGTCGATTCCCTGCGTTCCTTTTTCGTACAACTCTTGTGCCGCACGAAAAATCTTCTGATGAGCGTCGGAGTAAAAGTGGTCAACGTGAATGATTTCGCCGACTTCATCGAGCGACTCGCTGACCAGCAAAATACAGCCCAACAAAGATCGCTCGGCTTCGAGGTTTTGTGGTGGAACACGACCTTCGAGATCGAGAGTTTTTTTCTGGTTGCCGTCAAAACGAACCTGGCTCGACATTCCGTATGACTCCTTCAGGAAACCGGCGTATGATGTTTGCGATTTTCACTCATTGAAGATCGCCATCCTTCCACCATAAAATCAATGAACTCGAATAGACGTTGTATGAATTCCGTGGTTGGAATGACAGTGTGATTCGCTGAGATCTAAGTTATCGTCAGCCTGTCATCAGGTTTTGCACAAAACGATTCTCTGTAAATACAAAACACCGACTCTCTTGAAGAGAGCCGGTGTCGGTGAAAAATATTGTCAGCGTATGCTGATTATTCTTGTTTGGCTCCTGGAACTACCCAGACTTTGACTTCCCCTTTGATGTCTTCGTGCAGTTGGAACTTCACGGTGTACATCCCGAGTTCCTTGAGTGGTCCTTCGAGCTTGATTTGCTCGGGAGCCACATCGTAACCGGCTTGTTTCAACATGCGGCTGATGTCGGAATCGATGACGGAGCCGTAAAGGTGCCCTTCTTCGTTGGCGTTGGCTTCGACCGTCACGCTGTAATTTTCGACATCGTCTTTGAGCTTGCGCAGATTCTTGATTCGATCTTTTTCGGCATCGACTTGTTTGGCTCGATGAACTTCCACCATACGTTTGTTGTGTTCGGTGGCGACAGTCGCCAATCCGTGCGGAAGAAGATAATTTCGTGCGTAACCCGGTTTGACGCGAACGATATCACCTTGTTCGCCGAGATGAGTCACTTTTTCTGCCAGGAGGACTTCCACCTGTGAGTTTGTGGAACCGGTAACGGCTTTCCCTTTGACTCGTCTGACCATGTCTGTCTCTTTCTCTTTTTGCTCGTCTGTCTGTCGTTGATCTGAGGCAGGGAAATGAAGTTCGCTTCTGCTTCAGTGGGTTGTCAAAACTGATCGGAATTAAAACGGCACATCGTCATCGGGACCGTTATCGTAGAAGGCTTCGGAAGGATCGGGACCGCTGTTTTGAGGGGGAGCATTTTGTGGAGCACCGCCACCCTGATTTCCCTGGTTTCCTTGATATCCTCCGCCACCACCTCCACGTTGGCCACCACCACCAGACCCACCGCTACTCAACATCGTCATGTTATCACAGACGACTTTGAGTTTGCTGCGATTCTGGCCAGACTCTTTGTCCTGCCATTGGTCGAGTTGTAAACGGCCTTCGATCAATACCGGACGCCCTTTGGAGAGATATTCACCGGCGACTTCCGCGGTGCGTCCCCAAACGGTGACATCAACAAAGGTGGTGTCTTCTTTTTTGGAGTTTGTTTGCTTGTCGAACCAGGTCCGATTGACGGCCAGCCCAAGTTCGGTGACAGCACTCCCGGAGGGGGTGTAGCGAACTTGAGGATCTCGCGTGAGATTGCCCATCAAAATGACTTTGTTGAAACTCGACATGCTTCTGTCTCCTTACCCGGAGGGATGTTTATTCCTCTTCGTCGCTGCTCTCAGCACTGTCTTCTTCCCGATCGGAAGATGATGGTGCTGATGCTGATTGTGTAATCGATGCGACGTTGGCGTCGAACAGCGATTGTGGATGTTTGATAATCAGGTGACGCAAGATGTTGTCACTCAACTGACACAAGCGGTTAAGCTGAGTGTTGTTGGTGGGGGGCATGCGGAACATCACCAGGAAGTGAAGTCCTTTGCGTTGGTTTTCGATTTCGTACGCCAATTTTCCTTCTGTCCAAGGACGATGGGCGACGACTTCGGCTTCGCATTTTTCCAGAATCTCCATCAGCTCTTTGGTGATACCTTCCGAATCGGAAGCGAATCGACCACTGTGGATCAGGAACATGCCTTCGTAATAATTCATTGTTTCAGTTGCTGCAGACACGCGTTTCTCCCGGAGTTGTGTGGCGGATGGTTGAGATTCGCCGAGTATGGGATATAGTGTATAAAATGTCAGTTGTTGTCAAGTGTGTGATCAAACTTCGGTGCATCATCAGGGATCCTGGTACTCTTGCGAGTTGAATCGATTCATACAGGAATCGACTCCTTCCGAGATCCAACATTCGACGCTATCAGCCGCCGCAACCACAACTTGATCCATTGTGATCCGTTCCTGGGAGGTGAATCGTCCCAACACAAAGTCGGCGGGATTCATCCGACCGGGAGGCCGACCGATGCCAATTCGTAAACGGGGAAAATCTTCGTTTCCCAGATGGCGAATGATATCGTCCAACCCTTTTTGACCTCCTGCAGAACCTTTGGGTCGCCAACGGAGTCGGCCAATGTCAAGGTTCATGTCGTCACAAACGACAACCACATCAGTCAGTTCGGGTTGATAAAAATCAAAACATTTGCGGACGGCACGTCCGCTTTCGTTCATATATGTTTGCGGAGCAAGAAGAATCACCTTCTCACTGCCGATCATAATTTCCGCAAGTTCCGAATCGTATTTCAGACTCGGCTGAGAAGCCGAAAACCTGTTTGCCAATTCGGCCAAGACCTCGAAACCCACATTATGTCGAGTCCCTTGGTACTTTTGGCCGGGGTTTCCCAGTCCTGCGACCAGTATCATAATCCCGACCTCTCTCCTGTCATCCTATGAGAAGCAAACTTTAATGACGAGATTGTGTCTGGTCATTTGCCTCCATCTTCACTTTCTGCATTTTCCCCTTCGGCCTCATCAGAGTCCGAGACAAGTTCGGGCTCAACACCTTCAACCTCATCATCTTCCGGTTCTTCCGGTCGACGAGGTTCAACAACCTGCACGATGACTTCGTCAGGTGTTGCCTGAGGTTCCACATCCGGGTCGAGATCCAGATCTGCGACTCGAATGCTATCTCCCAGGTCGAGAGTTCCCACTCGAATCAGAACCGATGCCGGAATTTTGAAAACCGGGCATTTGACCAGTAATGTGTGCATTTGTGTGTCGAGAATTCCACCCGCAACAACGCCGGGGGCTTCGCCTTTGATGACGATGGGGACTTCCACTTCGACTTTTTCGTTGGGATCGACCCGAATCAGATCGACGTGAACGATGTGTCGACCAAATGTGTCCCACTGAACCTCTTTGAAGACAGCTTTATCGACTTTGCCATCAATATCGAGGTCGATGGCGATATGACCATCACTGACCATTTGAAAAACAGCGTCGTGGCCAATCTTGAACGAAACGGCACCTTCGCCGTGACCGTACAGATTTCCGGGAACCATTCCCTCTCGGCGAAGACGCCGACATTCAGCGGTCCCAAGACGTTCACGTTTTGCGGCAGATAAAATTGTTGCTTCCGACATGGTGGCGATACTCGTTCCAAACTCAGATATACGCGTGATTTCCGACAATAACGTCGGGTTTTGTGTCAGTCATTCTTTCAACATAACGGATTGTGTGAAATTCCACTTGCAAACCGGTCAGTATGCTGAGTCGGGCAAGGATACCGTGAACCCGTGATATCTTCAACTCAATGAAAGAGCTTGTTTCGTGGGAAATGTCGAGTTTTTTTTGGGTTGAACGCTTCTCCATTTCTTCAGGGCTCAACAAACAGGTTTCGTGAGGAATCTGAAGGGAAATATGTGGTATCACGGGCCGATATTCGCATAATCTGTAATGAGGAGGAGTGGTTACTCCTTTGATGGCTTCATGTTGGCAATGTTAAATTTCCATAACTACAGAAAACGAATGATGATACGATCATCACCAATCGGGAGTATTCGCACAATTTATGGCTTGAAAACCGTTCTGACCGTCCTTTTCGCTCTCTTGGCTGAGCCACATCTCTTAATTGCTCAACCAGCAGCGGAAACCGATGCGAAAGCTGTCATTCAAGAAGATAAAGAGCCCGTGAATCCTCTCGGCCGTCTCCTGGAAGGCATCTTGAAAAAGCCACAAGAGCGGTTAATTCCCAAGCCACAGTCAACGGAGCAAGCCGAAACGAGTGAATCCACCGAAGAGGAGCCTTCGGCCTCGACTCGGAACATGCGAGACTGGATCGATCGTTGTGCCCCACATAACTATGACCTTGAGAAGATGCTGGAGAAGGTCGAGCGAAATATCGAATTGAAGGCGTGGAAGATTGCCGTCGAGCAATTGCAACAGATTCTGGATCAACCAAACCAACGAATCAGTACTCAGCCCGGCGAGTCACAATTATCAAGAGATGCAATTCATCGCATCATCTCAGAGTTTCCTAAAGAAGCGCGTGAAAGTTATGAGCTCCAATTTGGTGCCGTTGCGAGACAACTCTTTCGTGAGGCAACCGAAGGTGGGCGGTTGACCGAGATTGCTGACGTTGCCACTCGATATCTCAATACCGAGGCTGGCCAAGAAGCTGCCGAGTTGATGGGGCGCTCTCATCTGGATCGAGGCGAGTGGGTGTCGGCGGCAATTTGGTATCAACGAATTTTGAGTGTTGATTCTCAGCCGGCACGACCTCCCGTCTGGTACTTGCAGGTTGCGTTGTCATTTCAGCGAGCCGGTCTGCCAGAACAAGCCGGCAAGATGATTGCTCAACTGAAAGGTTTACAGTCGTTGCAGATTGCAGATCAGCCAACCGATCCGCAAGAACTGTGGAATCAAATTTCGGTTGAACCCTCTCGCGAAACACCAGTGCTCTCGGATTGGAATCAGTTTCGGGGCCATGAATCGCGTTCAGCGCTGACCGAGGGTGAGCTTCCCGTCCTGATCCCTCAATGGGAAATCGCTTCGACATCTTCCATTTCTGTGCAGGAACAAATTCGCGAATTGTACACCGACTTGCGACGCGCCGGGCAAACGCTGCTTCCGGCCGTTCAGCCGGTGATTGCCAATCATCGACTTTTCGTACGGACAATGCAGGGGGTTGCCGTCATTGACTTAGCCTCTGAAAATCGCAGCAGTGCCTATCGTCCTGTCTGGCAAACTCGTCAGCGAAATTCCCCTGAACAGGTCGTTATGGGAATTCTCGACAATCAACAATCGTTATCAGCACCGAACACAGACCGAGTGTCGGTCATTCCCAAGTATCAGGGCGTTAATCCCGAAACCCATCCTCTGACCGGCTTGCTGTTCCGTAACGGTATGTATGGACTCATCAGTGTCGACGAAAAACGTCTCTATCTACCCGAAGATCATGCCTGGCTTTCTCAATATCATCCTGGTTATTTTTCGACACGTTCTAATATCGAATCCCGCGATCCTCTCAAACGTGAATGGTCGACCAACCGACTTGTCGCCTACCATCTGGAGACAGGTCGGATTGCGTGGGAGATTGGTGGTGAATCTTACGGAGAGCAGTTTGAGCTTCCCTTGGCCGGTCATTATTTTTTCGGTACGCCGCTTGTCAGTCGCGACTCTTTATATGTCGTTGGTGAGAAAGAAAACGAAATCCGTTTGTATTGTCTGGAAGCCGACACCGGGCATCCTCGCTGGAGTACCTTGATCGGCTATTCTCTCCACGATCCAACAACTGACCTTGGCAGGCGTTGGTGGACGGCACAACCGGCGATTCGGGATGGACTGCTCGTCGTTCCCAATACGACAGGTTGGTTACTGGGAATCGACCTCGCGACTCATTCAGTTGTTTGGGAAACTCGTTTTGAAAAACCGCTGAAGAAAGATACTCAAAGAAACTCTCGCGGTGCCCAAGCCCAGGAAGGGCTGGTTCAACGAGTCGAACTCAACGACCAATGGCATCTTTCGGCTCCCGTGATCCTCAGTGACCGGGTGCTACACACTCCACGGGAAAGTCAAAAGCTGCTTTGTTTACGTTCCGTCGATGGGCAGGTTCTTTGGGAAATGGAAAAAGGGGATCTGTTGGCTCTGTTGCACGCGGATGAGCGGCAATTGATATTTGTAACCAAGTATGGCTTGCAATGTTTTGACAACAAGGCTGCCAAGGTGATCTGGGAGCATCGCGCTAGAGAGGGTATTGACCTCTCCGGTTTGCCAGCAGTGACAGAATCGGATTTATATGTGCCTTGGAGTGATGGGACTTTGTCCCAAGTCAGTCGGGAGGATGGAAAAACTATCAAGACACTGGCTCAGCAAGCCGATGCGCCGCCATTGGGTAATTTACGGTTTTACAAGAATCTCCTGATCTCAGCCGAACCATTGCGAACAGTGGCTTTTGAATTGAAGTCATCATTCGATCGCAAATTGGTCGCTCGGCTCGAACAAAATTCCGACGATGCATGGAGTTTGATTCAAAAGGCGCAAATCGAGCAACTCAATAATCACCCGGAAGAAGCTCTCTCGCTGCTTTCTTCTCTCGATGTGGATTCGTTATCTCCACTTGATCGAGAGAAAGCCCAGGCATTGCGCTATGAGTCGTTGGTCGCTTTGGCGCGTGTCGATTTGGCAAATGCTGGACAATATTTGGAACAACTCCAGCAAATGGATTTGACGCGTGCTCAGGAATCCGAACTTCGTCAGTTGGAGCTGTCGAGTCTTGTGGCGGCTGGGCAGTATCGAGAGGCCTTCAATCGCTATCTCGGACTGGCAGATGAAGTCGATCTGGAATCGTTGGTCCCGGAGCAGCCGGGGAGTCAACTTCGGTTACGCTATCTCACACAGATCACGCGCGGCTTCAACGAGATTCTTCGAGACTCTCCCGCAGAGATTCGTGCCGAACACAATCAGCAAATTCAATCGATGGCGGAAGCGGTTGATCCGGCAGATCAGCTTGCCGTTGATCGGCTTTTGGCTTTGTTCCCCGGTCATCCCTCGATAGAGCAACTTCGTTTTAAAGTGGGGCGACTTTCGGAACAGAAAGGGTTGTTTAGCGAAGCGGAATATCATTATCGCAAATTGTTGAGTTCTTCTGTTCGTCCACACGTTGCAGAAGCAGCGTATGCATTGGATGGATTATATTTACGATTTGGTCGACATGTCGCCAGGCGGCAACATCGCCTGCAGATGGAGGACTTGTTTGATCGTACAGCAAGTTCAGAATTTCCGGCAGGAACTGATGGTGAAGCGATCAAAGGAACGGTATCTCCTGTTAAAGAGGAAGATCCCATCGATCTTTCTGATTGGGGAGAGTTTTCTCTCAACCTGAATCATCGACCGCTCAGCTACCAGGTTGTGAATCAGTATCGGTATCGAATGAAGAGCAATCCGATGCCGATGCTGACCGATTACCGTTTTGATTACAATAATTCCAGTTCACGACTGATTTTGCATCCCACATCCGACGAACAGGAAAACTGGTCCGTCCCGATGCGAGCTTCAGATACGATCTCGAATCGTTATCGAGGTTCTGTGAATTCGTTGGGCCACATAATGTTGGTGATTCAGTCCCGCGACATTACGGCTCTTTCTCCGGTAGAAAAGCGAGTCCTTTGGACTCGTTCGTTGCAATCCAATCTCAAGATCACTTCGGCAAATTCCTATTCCAGCTACGGCAGTAGTATTCCGGCAATGGTCACCGGCGATCAGTTTCAAGCAAAGTTTAACGCCGTTACACGACAAAAAGAGCAGGCGGTGATCGCGTTGACCGACGATTTACTCTGTGTGCGTTCGACCCGCGAGTTGCAGGCATTTCATCCGCTGACGGGGGAACTCTTATGGGTGATGGACAAGATTTCTCCCGACACGAATATTCTCGCCAATGACAAAGTGTTGTATCTGTTTGCTTCTTCAGATCAAAAACCCTCGATGCAGGTACGTTTAGCGGATGGCGAGACCAGTTCTCTTAGCCCGTCGCAAGCCAAGCTTCTGCAATCGGCAATTGCACTTGTCGGCGATGATGTCATTGTGATGGAATCGCGTACTCATCGAACTCTTTTTCTCCAAAATCGTACCGTGATGACAATTCGTCGCGTGAATCTTGCCTCCGAACAGACGGTCTGGGAATTTGAAAACAGTCGCGATGTCCTGATGCTGGCAAACGATCAAGAAATCAGCCTTCTTGACAGAAAAGAAAAATCACTTTCGACACTCGATTATAGTACAGGCAAAGTTAAAAAGATTGTTTCATTGGAGGGACAGATTCCAGAGTCTCTGCGTGAAGCGTTTGTCGTCTCTTTGGAAGGTCAACTTTATCTCGTCATCAATAGCGACAATGCAAACGGATATTATCGCAACTATTATTTAAGCTCCGTGGCCGTCAACGGTTCTGTTCTTGCGATTGATCCCCAAGCAGGAAAGGTGTTATGGAGTCGGAATGTCGGCCCCCAACACCTGCTTCTCGATTTGATCGATGATTCTCCTGTTCTGATGTTTGCCACTCGAAGGAATCGGCAGATCGGGAATATCTATCGTTCGGAACAGGAACTGCTTGTTCTCGACAAACGTAGTGGTCGAGAAATTATCTCACACAATTCACCTTTCAATTCTGACTTTCGCAGCATTCATCTCAATCATTCCGATCAACAGATCTCGCTCATGTCTTACAACTCGCGAGTGGTCCTCTCTGCTGTTCCTCCAATGAATGAGCCGTTGCTGGCACCACGTCCTCAGCCATCGGAACAGGAGAGTTCTGCAGCCGAATCAGCTCGGCCTGAAGTCGTTGAGACTGTTGATTGAATCTGCGTCAGACTCTTCTTTGAAAACCAACCATGCCGAATGTCATTATCCCGACGCCTCTTCGCGAGATCACTGGTGATATTGCCGAGCTTCAGGTGGATGCGTCCACTGTTAATGAAGTCGTTGACGAGTTGGAGAAGCAATTTCCCGGCATCGCCAAACGACTTCGGGTCGATGGAGAAATTCGCCCAGGACTTGCAGTTGCCATTGATGGTGCTATGAGCAGTCGCGGCTTGATGCAGAAAGTTCGGCCCGAGAGTGAAGTGCATTTTTTGCCAGCGATCGGTGGTGGGTGACGGTTTCCAGGTCCGACGATCATTTCTTCATTTCGGAAAATAGTTGGGTCGGTCGGAAAGATTGTATAGAATAGAGATTGCCCACCTGATGAATTCCTACCTCACGATAATGACCACCATGCGCTCTCTCATTTGGCTCACACTCTGCTGGATCGTATCGCCCATTCATGGCGAAGAGATCGACTTCAATCGCGACATTCGCCCGATCTTGTCCGATAAATGTGTCTTTTGTCATGGTCCCGACAAAGAGCAGCGACAAGCCGATTTACGGCTCGATACGCAAGAAGGTGCTCTCGCCGATTTGGGGGGATACGCGGCTATCAAACCCGGTGACCCAGCAGCGAGCGAATTGATCAAGCGAATTCAATCCACCGATGAGTATGAACAAATGCCGCCTCCCGATTCCAAGCGGTCATTGTCGGCAGAAGAAAAACAAATGTTGATTGATTGGATCAAACAGGGAGCCCAGTTTCAGGAGCATTGGTCGTTAGTGAAGCCAGGTCGTCCCGAGTTGCCTAAGGTGACCGACCCAAATTGGCCTCAAAATGGAGTCGATCATTTTATTCTGAAAAGACTGGAAGAGCAGGAGATGTTGCCTTCCTCACGAGCGGAAAAAGAAACATTGATTCGTCGGGTGACACTCGACTTGACCGGCTTACCACCCACGCTGGAAGAAGTCGATGCGTTTCTGAAAGACGACTCTCCCAATGCCTACGAAAAAGTCGTTGATCGATTACTCAAGTCTCCCCGGTACGGCGAACATATGGCGGCGATCTGGCTCGATGTGGCCAGATACTCCGACTCGAACGGCTATCAACAGGAGCGAACGCGAACGATGTGGCCTTGGAGAGATTGGGTCATCCGTGCTTTCAACGAGAACATGCCTTTCGATCAATTCACCATCGAGCAATTGGCGGGCGACCTTCTGGAAAACCCGACGCGGGATCAATTGATTGCCACCGGATTCAATCGTAATCACATGCTGAATGGAGAAGGGGGACGTATCGCCGAAGAGAGTCGCGTCAATTATGTGATCGACCGCGTCAATACGACATCAACGACCTGGTTAGGGCTGACGATGGCTTGTTGTCAGTGTCACGATCACAAATATGACCCGATCTCGCAGGTGGAGTTCTATCAGTTTTACGACTATTTTAATCATGTGGATGAAACCGGACGGGTTGATGCCGGCGGAAATGCGAAACCGATTCTCGATTTGCCAACCGAGAAGCAGTTGCAGAGAGAGACCGACTTGCGAACAGAGATTGCCGGGTTGCAATCAGAACGAAAAAAGTTGGTCTCCGCTGAGAAAATTTCCGCCTGGGAAGAAACGCTGCGGCAGAAAATCTCTTCGGGAGAGAGCCGGCAGCAGTGGAAATCATTGATTCCACAAAAATTTGTTTCCCGGAATGGCCAAAGTCACGAGGTGAAACCGGGCGGTTCGATTTTTCTCTCGGGAAAAAATCCCGACAAAGATATTTACGAAATTGTCTATCCACTCACGGAGACCACTCTAAGCGGTCTGCGATTAGATGCATTGCATCACGAATCATTTACGAATGGTGGATTAGCCCGGTCGGATAGCGGCAACTTTGTCCTGACGGATATTAGTTTGGTGATCTCGGCTCCGGATGGGACTGAAGTGACTCCCGAAATTGCCTCTGCTCAGGCCGAATTTGAGCAGGGAAGCCTCACCATTGAGAAAGCCTACGATGGAAACTCCAACACCGGTTGGGCGGTTTTGAATCCCGGCAATATGAAGATTGACCGCTCGGCAATGTTTCTGCTCGATGCTCCTATCGCAGTCGCCGAATCCTCAACCTTAACCGTGACACTCAAGTTCGAGTCGCCTCACAAGTTTCATCAGATGAACTGGTTCCGATTGTCGGCAACCTCAGACACAAAACCAACCCTTGATGGAAAGAATGAGATTCCTGCCGAAGTGTTGGCCGCCTTAAAACTCGAACCTCAAAATCGCTCGGCAGAATTGAAAGCGGCTCTCAATAAATTCTATACAGAAACCGCGAGTGAAGTTGTCCAATTGGATCAACAGATTGAAAAGACAAAAACGGCGCTGACAAATCATATCAAAGGTTACCTCGAAACCATGGTGATGCGTGAGTTGCCGAAGCCGCGCGAAACCTACCGTTTGCAACGCGGAGCCTGGGATAACCCGGATAAGTCTCTCGAATTAACGGCAGGTGTTCCCGCGGTGTTGCCAGCATTGCCCGAAACGGCTCCTCCCAACCGCCTCACGCTGGCGCGTTGGTTGGTAGACCGTGAGAACCCTCTCACGGCGAGAGTGACCGTCAATCGATTCTGGCAACAGTTTTTCGGGACCGGGTTGGTCAAAACAACCGAAGACTTTGGGACACAGGGAGCGCTTCCTTCGCACCCGGAATTGCTCGACTGGTTGGCCGTCGAATTTGTGGACTCCGGTTGGAATGTCAAGCATATGATCAAACTGATCGTCACTTCAGCCACCTATCAGCAGTCTTCGCGCGTCACTCCCGAGCAGCACGAACGAGATCCCTACAACCGATTATTGGCACGTGGGCCACGATATCGATTGTCGTCCCTGGCACTTCGCGATCAGGCGTTGTTTTTAAGTGGCTTATTGCACGAGGAGGTGGGCGGGAAACCGGTGAAGCCGTATCAGCCCGAAGGTGTCTGGCTCGAAATGACGCTCGGCAAGATCAAGTACGAACAGGATCATGGCGAGGATCTCTATCGCCGCAGCATTTACATTTTCTGGCGGCGTTCGGTCGGTCCCACGATGCTGTTCGATTCGTCAGCGAGACAGGTTTGTACCGTCAAGCAATCGCGAACCAATACGCCGTTACATGCACTGACGATGATGAACGAAACCGCTTATCTGGAAGCGGCTCGCAAGATGGCCGAACGTATCATGAAAGAGGGTGGGGCAGAAGATTTGTCGCGACTCAATTATGCCTTTCGTTTGGCGACAAGTCGGCAGCCCTCCGACAAGGAGCAACAGGCACTTTTGAAAACATTGAAAACGGTGCGTGAGAAAATGGTTGCCGAGGAACAAGCAGTCAATGACTTACTCTCGATTGGTGAATCGGCAGTCGATGAGACTTTTGAACGAAAAGAATTGGCTACTTACACGGCTGTCATGAATATGATTTTGAACCTCGATGAAGTGTTGACGAGAGAGTGAACTTACTAATAGTGAAGGATCAAGACAGAATAACAGCTCTTACATCAGAGAATTCCTGCGAAAAAACGATCAACGAGGTGCGTAAAATGTAGGCCGACTCTCCGAGTCGGCATCCTGAAACGATGAACAATATTTCCTCAGCCAATCTGGGTTTTGAAAAAATGGAACCGACTTGGAACCTATTCGATGCAGATCAGGAATTGTCTGTCGGTTATCGTCATCTGCCGCATTGGGAGCAGGCGGGTGCAACTTATTTCGTTACATTTCGATTAGTGGATTCACTTCCCCAAAATATCATCGAATCGTGGGCTGACGAGGCAAGGTCGGCTGATGTCGAAGCAGAATTAAAACCTACTCAAGATATGCTCTTGGAGGCCTCTCACCGTAAGTTGGATTTGCATTTGGATAATTGTCACGGTGATTGTATTTTGAGTGATCCTGAGTGTGCAGAGATTGTTAGGAATTCTTTGTTACATTTTGACAAAGAACGATACTGGATCAGTGATTTGGTGATTATGCCGAATCACGTTCATTTGATTTGTACGATGCAATCGGAGTGGAGTATTCGAAAGCAGTGCGGTTCTTGGATGAGATATTCTGCGACAGAAATCAACAAAGTTCGAGGTTCGTCAGGAGCGGTTTGGCAGGATGAAGCTTTCGATCACATTGTGCGGTCCGAGGAGCAACTACATTGGTTGCGTGGCTACATTGCCAACAATCCCATAAAAGCCAAATTGAATGAAAACGAATATCTAATGTATCAGTATGATCGTTGAGTATAGATCGAACATCGCTCATGCCGACTCGGAGAGTCGGCCTACAGTGCATGTCGAATGTTTAATGAATAGAAAATTGAAGTCAATATATTAGCTATGAACCATCTCCAACAATTACAGCATCAAATCGCCCGGCGAGATTTTCTGTCCCGAAGTTCTCTCGGATTGGGGGCGGCGGCACTGGCTCATCTTTCGGGAGGCAATCTTTCTGCCGCCGGTGGTCTTGAAGGTCTGCCGCACTTTGTACCCAAAGCGAAACGAGTCATCTATCTGATGCAATCGGGTGCGCCGTCGCATGTCGATCTTTTCGACTACAAGCCCATTTTATCGGAGCGACGTGGGGAACAAATACCCGAATCGATTCATCAGTCGCAAAAACTCTCGACAATGACCGCCAATGCCGGCAAGCCTTGCCTCGGGGCGATTGCACCATTTCAACAACATGGTGATTCCGGGCGTTGGGTTTCTGACTTTCTCCCCCATACCGCCGAGATTGCCGATGAGCTTTGTTTTGTACATTCCTTGAAAACCGAAGCCGTTAATCATGCTCCAGCGATGACATTTTTGCTGACGGGGGGAGAACAACCGGGCCGTCCGAGTATGGGGGCGTGGCTCGATTATGGTCTCGGCAGCGACAACGACGATCTGCCGACCTTTTGTGTGATGACATCCCGCGACCGAGAAGGAACGTGCGGGCAGCTTTTTTATGACTTCTATTGGGGGAGTGGATTCCTGCCTTCGCGACATCAGGGTGTGAAGTTTCGGGGAGGGGGAGACCCCGTATTGTACCTCTCCAATCCTCCCGGTATCGACAAAGGCCTGCGGCGTGATTTGCTCGATGGCCTGTCGAGTTTGAATCAATTGAAGTACGACGCGGTCGGCGATCCCGAAATTCAAACGCGCATCACTCAGTACGAGATGGCGTATCGAATGCAGGATTCGGTTCCCGAGTTGACCGATTACACCACCGAACCGAAACATATTCTCGACATGTATGGTCCTCAGGTCATGGAGCGAGGCACGTTTGCTTCAAACTGCATGATGGCCCGGCGCTTGGCCGAACGTGGAGTGAAGTTCATCCAACTGATGCACTCCGGGTGGGACCAGCATCAAAACCTGCCGACGCAACTCGTCGAGCAATGTAAAGACACCGATCAGCCAGCGGCAGCATTGGTGAAAGATCTCAAACAACGTGGTTTACTCGATGAAACCTTGGTGATCTGGGGAGGCGAATTTGGTCGGACTCCCTTCGGTCAAGGTGACATCAACAACAAGAAGAAGCATGGGCGAGATCATCACCCCTACAGCTTTACGATTTGGATGGCGGGTGGCGGCGTGAAGCCGGGGACATCGTATGGCAAGACCGACGAATACGGTTACAACGTCGTGGAAGACAAAGTTCACGTGCATGACTTCCAAGCGACCGTGATGCATTTACTCGGCATCGACCACGAACGCCTGACGTTTAAGTTCCAAGGACGTCACTTCCGTTTGACGGATATTCATGGTCATGTTGTTGACAAGATCATTGCTTGATCGAGACCATTCAAACCAATTCTTTGATCGGTTTGGCGTTATCGGCGACCAGATATTGAGGTCGTCCGTTGTGATCTGTGATGGTTGTCATGTTGGGATCGATGCCCAGACGTTGATAAAGCGTCGCAAAAAGTTCGGGGAACGTGACAGGTCGCGAAACTGCTTCACCGGCGTGACGATCGGTAGCCCCGATCACTTGGCCATGATTCATGCCGCCGCCGGCGAGGAGTGCACTGTTGACGCGCGGCCAGTGGTCGCGACCAACTTGCTTACTGATGACGGGAGTTCGTCCGAATTCTCCCCAGATGGCAACTGTTGTCGTCTCAGCGAGACCCCGTTCGTGCAGGTCTTCAATCAACGCTGACACGCATTGGTCAAAGACGGGAAAGTCTTCCGCTTCCCGTTTGAAGATGGAATTATTGTTACCGCCGTGCCAATCCCATTTGCTGTAGTTGAGAGTCACGACTCGCGCACCGGCTTCGACTAAGCGTCTTGCAACTAACAAACTTTGAGGCACACGCGGAGCGCCGTTGCCGTCCATATGTTTTCTGGGGTCGCCCGTGCCGTATCGTGCCACCACTTTGGGATCCTCATTTGAGAGATCGAGCGCTTCGGCCAATCGGGATGAGGTGAGGATCCCCATCGCTTGTTCGTTAAATGCATCCATGCCTTCCATCAATCCCCGATCATCGACCTGTGTGTTGAACAGATTCAGGCTGCTCAGTAGCGACTTTCGATTGCCGAGACGATCAAGAGTGATGCCGTTCAGGACCATATCATTCTTCGTCGGTCCTAGCGGTTGAAAGGGAGACAACGCGGGGCCGAGAAAACCGGGGCCGGGTTCGTTGTATGGTCCGTGAGTGCAGGGATAACAGAGGCTGATGAATGGAGGCGTTTCTTGTCGAGCGTGTCCCTGAACTTTGGCGACAGCGGATCCAAATTGTGGCCAGCCGCCGGATGGCTTTGGTTGTTTCGGATCGTAGCCGTTAAAACATTGAATGGCATCGTGTCCCGGCTGTGAGCCGACAATCGAACGAACGATGGTCAATTTGTCAGAAATTTTTGACAGCATGGGAAACTGCTCGCAGAGTTCCATGCCGGGAACATTGGTGGAAATTGGGTTCCACGGTCCGCGAATTTCTTTGGGAGCGTTCGGTTTGAGATCCCACATATCCTGATGCGGCGGTCCGCCGACAAGATAAATCAAAATCACCGACTTCTGAGACTTCCCGCTGCCTTGATTGGCTTCCGCCTGCAGGAGTTGCGGCAGAGAGAGTCCCGTCAAACCGAGACTTCCAATCTTCAACGCAGATCGACGAGAGATGCCGTCACAGAAGGACGAGGAGGAACCTTTTTTACCGGGAATCGTCAGCATGAAACTCTCCAGTGATCGCAATCGGGCGGTTGACGAGCGAATCAAATGTATCAAAAGTCACTTGCGCGTTCCAGAGGTTTATTTTGAGACTGGAATTTGCGCATAAAAAACTCCCCCGGCAGTTTCTTGCCGAGGGAGCGAGCATTACAACAGCTTCATGATCCGGTCGGACAATCCTTGTTCGCCCAGAATCACGTTCAGTTGACCCGATGCGGCAATCTTTTCCAGAACTTCCAGTTCCTTCATTCGCATCAACGCCGGGTTGTTGTCGAGCAACTTCGCCGTGTTGGCTTGCGAACGCATTGCCGCTGTTTCCTCGCGACGCGAAATCAGGTTGGCTTCCGCCGCCTTCTTCGCTTCTGTCACGCGATTCATCAGGTCCTTCATCTCGCCCGGCAGGATCACATCGCGAATACCGAGCGAATCGACATTCAGGCCGAGCGTTTCGGCACGTGAACGGACCAGGTCGGAGAGTTCCTGAACGATTTCTTCCTTGTCGCTCAGGAACGTATCCAGTTCCCGACTTCCGATCACAGCTCGCAGTGCGAGTTGAACTTCACGATACAGCGCCTGCGACGCTGACTCGCTTGAAGTCACTGCTCGTTGAGCATCGACCACCGAGTAAGTGACCACCGCGTTCAGACGCAGCGATACCTTGTCGGCAGTCATAATGTCCTGACCGGCGACATCGAGCAATTGCTCACGCAGATCGACTTCAACCATCTTGGCAGTTGCTTCACCCCTCCAGAACGCATAGCGTCCGGGAGTCAGTGTTTCGATATAGCGGCCGTCAATGAACAGTACACCCGCATGATTACGTTCAACGGTGCAGATATCGAGGACAGCATTTGCCTTCGGCCAATAATCCTGAAGTATTAGCTCCTGGTGATTAAATCGAGGATTTCGTGCATCGACCAGTTCGACGCGAACATCCTTCAGGTCCTTCCACCAAGCGTACAGTCCTGGTGTCAGAAATCTGTCGAATCGTCCGTCAATCCAGACGAGTGCTCGTTGATGATCCTTCAGGTCGATGTAGCCAATTCGGTCATCGAGCAGGCCCGACTTGATCATCAGGTCGAGTTGTTCTTCGATCAGCCAAGGATCGCGGCGATTGTAGATTCGCAAGTCGCGGCGATTCAGTGGATCAAAGATCCAGTGACGCCCCGCATCCAGCACGCGAACGAGATCACCATCCTTGAACAGGAGTCCTGTTTCAAACGAACGGATCAGGTAACGATTTAACATCTTGAACATCATTGTGCACCTCCTTTTGGTGCGAGTTTCAGTGGGTTCATCGAAGCGCATTGGACAAAGAACTATGACGGTCCTGTCGATGAACGAAAAATGTCTATTGTTGAATCTCTTTTTTCGAAGAGATAAGTATTTTGCCTTTGGAAAACGGAGCGAATGTCGATCACACGTTGTCGGACGGAGTTCATTTGAGTCGGCGAGGTCATCGAGTCGGAACGAAATTCTCGTCGAGAGTTGAGAGACTCTTGTCTCGTCGCATCATTTCAGAGTTGTTCGTTCGTTATCGAATTCATCACCGACGGCATCCATGAACTACAAAGTCCAACTTGGTGCTGCCGGTTTCAATTCTGCAGAGTGACTTCTCAGAGCGAGCCGCATTGCGACACGGTTTCTGAAAAGTTCACACGCAATCATTGAGACCAGCCGATCAAACAATCGACCGTTTTCCTCCAGCTTTTTGCGGAGATTCTGTCGAACCTCAGTGGGAGACGATTTTTCAATCGTCGGTCGTGTGGACGGGAGTCGAACCCGCAACTTTCAGTTCTCAAAACTGACGCTCTAAACCATTTGAGCTACCACAGCTACGGATGAGTGTTTTCGAAACTGTTTACGGGACACGGTCGGCAACTTGATTTGGCGTTCCGTGCCGCCAGCATAACTCTTCCGTCCTGTTTCCTTTATTTCTTTCCATTAAAAAACCCGGCTTCGTTTCCGAGACCGGGTTGCGACTGAATTCCTTCGAAGTTCACAACCTCAGCGCGGATTCTCCCCGGCGGGAAGAAGATCGAAATTCGCGAGATAATTTTGTCTGGATCGCATGATGTTGAACCTCATTTTGTGATTTCTGTTTTTTCTGCACAGGTAGACGCCGAGTGGCAGAGAGAGGTTCGCGGAGAGAACAGATATTTCCAAGAAAACAATCAATCACGTGTGTACTGATTGCGATAAGAATTAGGCGTCATGCCGGCCGCTTTGCGAAAAAACTCGCTGAAGCTGGCGGCGTGAGACATGCCGACCAAGTGTGCGATCCGTTCGAGAGTGAAGTCGGTGGTTTGCAATAATTCGCATGAACGATTGAAGCGGACTTCGCGAATTTCGTCGCTGACTGTTCTTTCAGTTCGCTCTTTGAATTCGATTTGAAATGTTCGGAGTGGAATCCGAACATGGTCGGCCACATCGGAAACGCGGATCCCTTCGCAGGCATGCAGACGAATGTATTCTCGGGCGCGGTCGATGTCTGTGACGAGAGCGCGTTGTTGCCCAATCGTTGATTCGCGGATGGAAATCTTCTCGGCGGGGACTTCCACAATTTTTCGTCCGAGTCGCTTTCCTTCAATCAGGCGCATTAATAATCGAGTCGATTCATATCCAATGTGAAGATTGGGGGGGTGAATGCTGGTAATCGGTATGGAGTGCAAACGGGATGTTTCTGAATCGTCCACGCCAATCAACGCAATGTCATCGGGCACAGAAAAACCAAGTTTCTGAATCGCCTTCAGAGTGGCGAGAGCATATTGGTCATTCAATGTCACAATCGCTGCGGGTTTGGGCAACTTTCGCAATAGCGTCAAAAGTTCTGCATCAGGCTCCATCGACTCGGCAAGGTGTGTATGGGAGATTGCCAAGGCAACGTCCATTTCGTACGAGTCAAAATGGATCCCCTGGAGTTTGCAGAAAGTTGCTAACGCATCTCGACGATGATGTGATCCATCAGAATCTCGATAACCGACAAAACCGACATTCCTTCGCCCAATCGTATTGATGTGCTGAATCGCCAAACGAGCGAGAGACTCGCCATCGGTATAAACACTGGGGAGACCACTGTCGGCGAGATCGCCACAAACCATCACCACGGGTACATTGCCTCGTTCCAGCCAGCCGACAATGCCGTTGGCCTTACCGACACTGGCTATCACGCCATCAACACGGTTCTTCCAGGGTGGTGTTGATGTGAAGTAGTCATCGGTTTCATTTTCTGAGTCTGTCTGGAAGAGGAAATCGCTTAACTGGATCCCGCTGTGTTCGTCCACATATTTGAGAATTCCTTCGATCACTCTGTGTGAGCGAAGTCCGGTCCGGTCCAGATAAAGTCCTAGGGTCGTCATATTGCACAATCAGTTTTCAGTTCTGCGCAGAATCTCTACAGCAAGGTCTGCGGTTATTGTACCCGCGCAAAATCGAAAGAATCAATGCGCAAAATGTTAATAAGCGAGATCTGGTTATTTATTCAGTCGCTAAGTTATCTATTTGAAAGGGCTTAAGTGGTTTCGTTCGAGGCAGCGAACACGACAAATTTGATGCTACTGAAATGTTTAAGAAGAAATTTCATTGGTTTGGTGCCATGAATGCCAAACAGGATCTGGAAGACAGGTGATGGACTCTTATCAAAACATTTTTATGTTCCCCCAATCCTGGAGATGAATTTCATGCAAATCAAAAAACCGAAAAGACAAAAAGGTTTTACTCTCATCGAACTTCTGGTGGTGATTGCGATAATCGCAGTGCTTGTCGCCTTGCTGTTGCCCGCCGTGCAACAGGCTCGCGAGGCTGCTCGCCGTTCAAGCTGTAAGAATAATTTAAAGCAGCTCGGATTGGCGATTCACAACTACCATGATGTTCATAACAGTTTTCCGCTTGGTATGGTGCATCGCATCAACTGGCGAGTTTCCGTCTTGCCGTTTCTCGAACAGTCGACCATCTTCAATCAGCTCGATTTTGACGAATCATTTCAAGGCAACGGAGTCAGTGCCAACACACAAGTTCTGGGTGGATTTGTACTCGATACAATGATGTGTCCCTCCAACATTGTTGAACCGTTAACGAACAATGCCTACGGCAATAATGGCCAAAGAATGCAGTATTCAAACTATTTGGCGATCGCTGGTGCGGTTGATACTTCTTTACCCAACAATGCCCCTTCTGGTACTTGTAAAAGTTTTTACGGTTGGCATTGTGACAACGGCCCGATGTTGATCAACGAAAGTGTTCGCTTTGCAAAAATTGTGGACGGAACTTCCAACTGTTTATTGCTTGGTGAGCAAAGTGGTCGTGATGAAGGCATGCTGTATGGAGACCGACGCAACGGCTACCACGGTGGCTGGCATGGCACCGGACAAACCACAACTGTTGCAAACACGGTGACCGGGATTGGAAGTGGAATCACACCGATTCAGTACCCACTCAACTCCCAATGTAACAATTTCTGGGCCTGTCAAGTTCCTTACTTGAATTCTGCAATTCTCAATTCAGAGCATACCGGGGGTGTTCAGTTTTGTCTGGCTGACGGTTCAGTTCGCTTCCTCTCCGACAATATTGATCTGGTCACACTCAAGCAATTGGCCATGAAAGCAGATGGTGAAGTCGTTGGTGAGTTCTGATCGTGGCACTCAAGTGGTTTGATTGAATGTCAATTCGTGGAAGAAGACTGGTAAATAAGAAGAGAGACTATGAAAAATATTTGTATCGTTTTGCTTCTGTGTGTCACCTTCTCGGTGACACAGGGATGTTCAAATAGTGCTGACAGCCTGGCTGTTGCTGTCACGGGAGAGGTTTATCTCAATGAGAAACCTTTCACAGGAGCTGCCGTCAGGTTTTACAATCCGCAACTTGGAGGCGGAGCCTTTAATCTGAATGAGCAAGGAAAGTTTGAATCGAATGATTCATTAGCACCAGGAGAATATATGGTTTCTTTGGATCGTCCCGGTCCAAATACCGGTGAAAGTCCGGCCGATATCAGTTGGCCAGACGATAATACAGCAAGCCTTCCCAAGCAATATTTGCTGGGTTCACAAAGTGGTCTCTCAGCTCAAGTTTCAGAGATGGGGGACAATCATTTTGTTTTCAACATCAAAGGTCCGCCACCCTCGTCGTCTCGTAGTGGGAGGGAAGGTCCCCAAGTATTTCAGCCTCTGGCAGGAGGAACTCAGTAGCTGCTGCTGAATCAATTTGCAAAATATCGATCAACAAGCCATGCCCGCGAAAACCGTTTACACGGTTGACAAAAAACGGAGCCTGTCATCAGAAGCAGGTTCCGTTTTTTTATCGTCGTTTACGGGCGCGTTCTTTGGCCGCTGCGAAGACATCTTGCTTTCTCTGATCGCTTTGCTCTTCGGCCTTTGATGGTGTGTCGTCTGGTTTCGACTTTTGTTCTGGAGATGCGACCGA
>Ga0181596_10001256_pt1 | contig 26012 bp, 26 predicted proteins | sample 041ome_6_FD_148655 | JGI IMG/M metagenome (GOLD analysis project Ga0181596, IMG submission 148655) | Coastal salt marsh microbial communities from the Groves Creek Marsh, Skidaway Island, Georgia - 041402US metaG (spades assembly) | ecosystem: Environmental > Aquatic > Marine > Intertidal zone... | reverse complement strand
GCAAGAACACTAATGATGGTTCCTGATAACCGCTGGTCGCAATCGCCACTGGCGGGGTTGGCAAATCGGCAATTTTGGCGGCAATTGCACTGGAGACATGAATGCGCGACAGCGCCGGAATAACGCCAGAAAAGACAACCATATGAAACAGCATTGCCGCGCCAATCATGCCAAAAAACGGTCGCCACAAGGCCTGTTTTATCCATAGGTGACCACACCACCCCGCCACCCCGGCGATAACTAGTGCCAGCAACGCAAACAGCATGGCCTCGCGGCTGGTCTCGCCGCCAAAGCGCATTGCGCCCCATAAACTTACCGCCGCCAATAGGCCGCCGACACCGATACCAAGATAGCGGCAAATCAATCCAGCAAGATAACGCCATCTAGCGCGCCCGTCTGATGGGTTTGACAGGGCTGTAACGCCGCCAATAAGCAGCAGAATAATCGCTGGAAAAACCGGCAGCGGATAATGCGGCAATTTGGTTGGGATCAATTCGATCATGACCCAGAACGGTACAATCCAGGCGAGTAAAAACCGGCTTTCGGCCCGTTTGGTGAATTGCCTGACCTCGGCCAATGCCCAAACCAGAAGCGGGGTCGCCGGCCAGATCAATAATCCAACGATCAGCGCATAAACCCCCGGCGGTGCGCCGTGTGATTCCTGCCCCGATTTCACCTTTGCCATAAGATCGCCACTTACCGCAGTTGATAAAAACGCGCCGTCGGTTGCGGCGGTGACCAGCACCGCCCACGGCAAACAGATGATCAAAACCAACATTAGCCCGGGCCAGAACCGGATGATCCGAAGCCAGCGATAGTGCCGATGCCACAGGCATAATCCGGCCAAAGTAAGCAAGGCCAGAACCGGCAAAACCGGCCCTTTAATCATGATCCCTGCCGCCATCGCAAGCCAGAACCATAGCCAGCCATATCGCGGTGCGGGCTGATCATTTTGCCAAGCGAGATAAAGCTGCATTAACGCCCATTGCTGGGCAAGTGCCAACGCCATCAAAACCGTGTCAGTTTTGGCAAGGTGAGCCTCGCCAAGCAGCAAAAACCCGCTGGAAAACAGAGCCGCCACCGCCAATGCAGCGCGCGGTTCGTATAAACGCAAACCAATATGGTAAAGCATGAAAACCGCAGCCAGCAGCGCGAATAGGTTTACCAACCGGTAGGATGAAATCGTTTCTGGCCCCAAAACGCGGGCAAAACCTGACTGTAGCCAGTAGATGCCTGCCGGTTTTTTTGCACGCAACTCATCTTGAAAACGAACCGTGACATAATCGCCTGACTGCAGCATCTGTTTGCTGGCCTGGGCGAAACGCGACTCGTCGCGATCCATCGGCGGTATCGAATGATGACCGAGTAAGATCATCACCGACAAGATAGCCATGAGGGCATATAAGGCCGCACGCGAATGAAAGAAGGGCAAAATTCGTTATCCTCTTATGCCACAAATGCAAAAAGCATAGCCAAGGCATAACAAGTTTCTCTGGGGTTAGGCAATGCGGATCGTCGATTATTAACCCTGATAGGGGCGTTAATGCATTTTCATCAGCAAAAATGAAATCTGTTTCACGGCGTGCTGGGGGTGCGTTATTCAGCAGCTTGGCGATGGCCGGTTTTTGTGCTGACATTGTGGGAACCCTCGGCGCAATCGAATAGGCATAAGATGCTGAAACCCACCCCGAAATCTGGCCCAAAATCTGCATCAAAATCCGGCCCGGTCTCCCAGCAGCACGACCATACCGGATGGCGTCATATCTGGCAGCTGGCATGGCCGATCATGCTGTCCAATGTCACCATACCGCTTGTTGGGGCGGTTGATGTGGCGATGATGGGGCGGCTTGATGATCCGGTATTTATCGGCGGTGTCGGGCTTGGCATGATCGTATTCAATTTCATTTATTTCGGGCTTGGTTTTTTGCGAATGGGCACAACCGGCCTCGTCGCCCAGATGTATGGTACCGGTCAGGATGATAAGATCGCGTTTTTGTTGATACGCGGTATTACCCTCGCTTTTGGTCTTGGCGGGGTATTTATCTTGGCATCACCGCTGGTCAGCACTATCGCGGTCAACGCGTTTTCTGCCAGTGAGCTGGCCGAACAGTTAATGGTCGAATATATCAGTATCCGCATTTTTGCAGTGCCGGCGGCCCTTGCCAATATGGTGCTTCTTGGCGGGCTATATGGACGCCAGCAAATGCGGCTTGGCATGGGATTGCTGTTTCTGGTGAATGGCATCAATCTGGTGCTGGATGTCATCCTTGTCACCGGCTTTGGGATGAGTGTGAATGGTGTTGCACTGGCGTCAGTGGCGGCACAATGGGGCGGCCTCGCCTTTATGATCTGGCGGATTACGCGCCGCTGGCCAGGCCAGCTAGGCCGATTGCTTCGGCCGCCGACCGGCGCGCGCTTGCCCGAATGGCTTGACCTTGCCGCCTATCGCCAGTTCTTTAGCCTTGGCCGTGATATTTTTATCCGCACAATCCTGCTGATCGGTTGTGAAGCATTATTGTTGAATGAGGCGGCCAAGCTCGATGATTTGGCACTTGCCACGTGCCAGATCATGCTGTCGCTCTTTGGCCTTCTGGCCTTTGCCATTGACGGGTTTGCCCATGCTGCCGAAGCCCTTGTTGGCGAGGCTATTGGACGGCGGAATCCGCTTATGCTTCGCATTGTTATTCGCCGGACAAATTATCTGGCAGGCATGATGGCATTGATGCTGGCATGTCTGTTATGGGCGGGTCAGGGCGTCATCTTGGCATTGCTGACCAGCCAAGAGGAATTGATTATCTTTATTGATGACTATTGGAAATGGGTAATTATCCTGCCTCTCGTTTCGTTTTTGGCGTTTCAGATGGACGGTATTTTTGTTGGCGCAACAAAAGGCACGCAGATGCGCAATGCGATGATCATTGCCTCGGCTGGCTTTGCTATAGCCATTTTCTATCTTGCAGTCGGGCTGGCAGGTTTAATGGCAAGTTTTGCCAGTTATCTTGCGCTTCGCGGCATCAGCCTTTGGTGCCTGATCGGCCATGTTCACGCCGAAGCAGAACCGTTAAAAAATGACACATAATCTGCCGGCTTGGTAACCGCTGGAAGGCGCGCTATAGTCTGGCGCTGGAGAAGAATATATCGCCCAACAAATCGCCCCATATATCGCCCAATATATCGTGGTTAATAGGGCTGAATTACGGACGGGATTTGAAAAAGGTTTTAAAGCGATGATTGAAAAATTTGGTTTGAAAAGCGCTGGCGCAAACGGCACTGAAATTCGCCTGATGACAGCAGATGATTTTGCCAGCTGGCTGGCGAGCGCCACTCCAGCCCAACAGAATTGGGTGACCGCGCAGGGCTTTTCCGCCAAGCCGGGCAAGGCGATCTATTTTGCAGCAGATAACGGGCAGATTGATTTTGCCATCGGTATTTTTGGCAATCATGCAGTGTGGGATGGGGCGGCATTGGCGGCCAGCCTGCCAAAAAACCATTGGCGATTTATCGCTGCATCGGATGAGCTCAACCAGAATCTGCTCGAAAGCCTCAGCCTTGGATGGGGCCTTAGCCAATATCATTTTCACACCTACCGCGACACGCCCGCACCGGTGATCAATTTCTTGACACTGCATGATGATGTGAATGGCTCCCGCCTTATCGGCCAGCTGGGCGGGATCTATCTATGCCGTGACCTGATTAACCAGCCACCAAACCATATGACTCCGGCGGCTCTGCAAGCGGCAATGGAAACCCTTGCCAAAACACATAACGCCGCACTGGAAACCCATAGCGGTGCTGCTCTGGAAAAAGATTTTCCGGCAATTAATACTGTCGGCCGTGCCGCCGAAATTGGCCCCAGATTAATGGATCTTCGCTGGGGAAAAAGCGGCCCTAAAATCACCCTGATCGGCAAGGGTATCACCTTTGATTCGGGCGGACTTGACCTAAAGCCGTCAAAGGCGATGGAGATGATGAAAAAGGATATGGGCGGTGCGGCAACGGTGCTTGGGCTTGCCGAGGCGCTGATGACCAGCAATGTTAATATCCAGCTTCGCGTTCTGGTTGCCGCCGCTGAAAATGCTGTTTCGGATCGGTCGATGCGACCACTTGATATCATCGATACGCGCGCCGGCATCAAGGTAGAGGTTGGCAATACCGATGCCGAAGGCCGGTTGGTCTTGGCGGACGCGCTGACCTATGCGCTTGAGGGCAAAGCAGAAGATGCCCCGGATTTTCTGATTGATTTTGCGACCTTAACCGGGGCTGCAAGGGTGGCACTCGGCACCGAATTGCCAGCACTATTCTGCAATGACGACAGCACAGCAAATGCAATTTTAAATGCGGCAGGCGACGTCGGAGACCCGTTATGGCGATTGCCCTTGTTTGATGATTATGACCGGCATCTTGACGCTGGCTATGCCGCATTGTCGAGCACTGGCTTGTCGGGATATGCAGGCGCCATCACTGCCGCGTTATTCCTGCGGCGGTTTGCTGGCAAAACCAGCAACTGGGCGCATATTGATGTGATGGCATGGAACCTTGCATCACGACCGGGCCGACCAAAAGGCGGCGAGGCAATGGGGCTTCGTGCGATCTATAGCTTTATCGAGTCTTTTTAAAAAAACCTAATAGCCGCGGCTCCAATCAACCCGATTGTCAGGCTCGTTACCGGCCATAATGGCACGGATTGCTGCGGCGACCTGCATCGCGGCAGTGTTTGGATTTGTTTGTGCCGCAACGTGAGGCCAGACGGTGATTTTGGGGTGCGCCCAAAAGGCATGATCGGTTGGCAGTGGCTCAGTTGCAAACACATCCAAGGCCGCACCAGCAATCTGCCCGCTGGCAATGGCCTCTAGCAAATCCGCGTCTACCAGCTGGGGGCCACGCCCGCCATTGATGATATAGGCACCCTTGGCAAGCTGGTTAAATAGCTGGCTGTTCATAATGCCCGTTGTTGCTGGCGTTAATGGCAGCACTGAAATCAGGATATTCAGCCCGTCAAGAAAGGCAGGTAAATTTTCCTCACCAGCAAAAATTTCAACATGATCGACCTGTCGCACGCTGCGCGCCCAGCCGCGAACATCAAAGCCCAAGCTGGCAAAGCGGCGTGCCATCACACTACCGATCGCGCCAACACCCATAATGCCAACCTTGGCACCAGTTGCCGGACGCTGCACAACCGGTGCCCATTTCGCCGCCGCCTGACAATCACGATAATAAGCGCCGTCCCGCCAGAAATCCAAAGCGGCCAGAATTGCCCAATGGCTCAGCGCGTTTGACATATCCGGGTCGACCAGCCGTACCAGCGGAACATCACGCGGCACGGTGGGATCACTCATCATATAATCAACGCCCTGACCCTGCATGATGATGCCGCGCAAATTCGGCATTTTGGCCAGCTGGCCCTTTGGGGGTGCCCAGACCAGCGCGATATCAGCACGCTCACCCTCAGGTGACATCAAATCGACAAGGGTAAAATCATCAAGATGCCGACCAAGCTTGGTACGCCATCCATCCATTTTTGAACTGCCGTAAAAGCCGATTACTGTCATGGGATAATCCTTGATTTCGATAGGTGATGCGAGGGGTGACGGGCGGCATCAGCCTGCCCTAAATAATCATGCCCTAAATAATAATGCGGATAGATTATCACTGTGCCGATATTAACGCCATTGCCGCCTGATGCAATTGCGGCGTTGCCGCCGCCAGAATGCTTGTTGAATGGCCCAGCCTGATCGGCGCGCCCTCAAGATCGGTAACCGTGGCCCCCGCAGCCATCATCAGCGCAACGACTGCCATCATATCATGGGCCGCAAGACTATCTTCCATCACAAGATCAATATGACCTGCAGCTAGCAACGCGTAATTATGGCAATCACCACCGTAATTTGTTACGGCAACCTGATCGGCTAGCCGGTCAAAATCAATCAGGCGTGCCGGGCTTAATGCACGCGGCGACGTGGTTGCCAGCTTGGCCGCAGCTAATTCGGTTTGCCGGCTAGGCGTCATCGCCATGCCATTACATTCAGCATGAACCGCGCCGGAAAAACCGTTAAGGCCAATATAGCATTCACCAAAAACTGGCATATCAACAAGGCCGGCAACCGGCCGATCATGATGCAAAAGCCCGACAAGAGTGCCAAAGGCCGGTTTGCCGCTGATAAAGGCTTTGGTGCCATCAATCGGGTCTATAATCCAGCTATAAGGACTGTCAGATTTGCCGGTGGTGCCAAATTCCTCGCCGATAATCATATCATCGGGGAACCGCGCCGCGATTGCCGCGCGCAATGCAGCCTCGACCTCACGGTCAGCAATTGTTACGGGCGACAGATCTTGTTTGGTTTCAGTGGCAGGGTTCTGGCGAAACCATTTCGAAATGATAGGCCGGCTTATCAATGGCAAGCCGGCCAGAAAGGCAATCATATCAGCCGGAGTGCCAGCCGGAATGTTAGGCGCGTTAGTTGGCACCTTCGGCTGCGATATCATCAGCGCTTGGCAAGGCAACTGGGCTATCCGCCTTGTCACGCATCCATGCGATCAGATTTGCCCTGTCTTGTGGCTTTTTCAAACCGGCGAAATTCATTTTCGTGCCGCTGATATAGGCCTTCGGCTTGGCTAGAAACGCGTTCATTGACTGGTAATCCCACTGGCCACCAAACTCGGCAAGTGCGGCTGAATAAGCATAGCCCTCGGACGCTGCCATTGGCCGGCCAATAACATTCCACAAGGCCGGGCCGACTTTATTTGCGCCGCCAGCGTCGAACACATGACACGCCGAACATTTCTTTGACAATTTCTCACCAGCACCAAGATCGGCACCAGCTAGCAGCGCCAAAATTGGTTCAGGTCCAGCGTCTACCGGAGCCGCAGACGCAACCTCAGTGGTTTCGGCAACCTCAATGACATAGGCGTTTTCAGCAAGGTCTTGGTGCGGTACCAAAACATCGGCGATTTTGATGCCTGCCATTAACAGCAAAGCAGCAAACAAAAACCCTGCGAACACTTTATTCAAGCGCAACTCATCCATGCGTCATTCCCGAAACCGGGCTCCCAATTTTAACCAGCCCAAGCGGGCAAGGCCTGTGATCGATATTCTTGCGGTCAAAAAACCAAACAATCCGTGGTTAATTAGCGAAATTCCGGCCGCCCCTCAACCCCCTATCGTATGCATCAGCACGTTATTTCAATAAATTGCTTTGCGCAAAACTGAAATATGTGATGAATTGCCGAAATCATGGCAAAAAATGGCACAAAAATCATCATTATTCCGGCACGGCTTGCAGCCAGCCGCCTACCGGGTAAGCCACTGGCCGAAATTGGCGGAAAAGCTATGATTCAGCTTGTGTGGGAACGCGCCATGGCCGCCGATATGGCACCCGTCTATGTTGCGACAGATGATCGCGCCATTGCCGATGTCATCACTTTGGCGGGCGGCAAGGCAGTTATGACACGCGCGGATCACCCGTCCGGATCTGATCGCGTCTTTGAAGCCATCGAGACAATTGACCCCGACAAGCATTTTGCACAGATTTTAAATTTACAGGGCGATTTGCCTGATTTATCGCCGGATATTCCGCATTTACTTGGCAAAACGCTGGATCGCGGCAACGCTGATCTGGCAACGCTGGTCACACCGGCCAGCGAAGCCGAAGCCGCGCGCCCGCAAGTGGTAAAGGCGGTGGTAAGCTGGCAAGATGCCGTCTATGGCAGGGCGCTTTATTTCAGCCGTGCCGCAATCCCCACCGGCACAAGCGATCTCTATCACCATATCGGCGTTTATGGATGGCAGCGAGAGGCGTTGGCGCGTTTTGTTGCGCTACCGCCCTCTAGGTTAGAGCAGGCGGAAAAGCTGGAACAGCTTCGCGCGCTGGAAGCCGGAATGACAATTGGCGTTGGTATAACAGCGAGTGCCCCCGGCGGTATTGATACAGCTGAGGATCTAGAGGCCGCGCGCCAGCGCGCCGCAATCGACGCCAAGCTGGCAATGCTGAACGATTGACAGCACAGCACAGCGCTCGTAAAAACGGCCGATTAGTCGGATCAGGATAAAGCGAAGGTTCGGGTTAAAAAGTCGCCAAGCTAAAGGAAAGTCGCCGAGCTAAAGGAAAGTTAATGTCAGACGCAGCACATAAAATTGCCTTTCAGGGTGTTCCCGGGGCCTATTCGCACATGGCGTGTCAGGCTGTTAAGCCGGATATGGAGCCTGTTCCGTGCGCGTCCTTCGAGACGATGCTGACCGAAGTACAGGAAGGCCGCGCCAATCTTGCGATGGTGCCGGTTGAGAATTCGACTGCGGGCCGGGTTGCAGATATCCACCATCTGTTGCCGTCATCGGGGCTTTATATCATTGGCGAGCATTTCCACCGGGTAAATCATCACATCATGGCACCGCGAGGGGCGACGCTCGACGGGCTGACCCATGTTCACAGCCATGCGCAAGGTCTGGCACAATGCCGCGAGCGCATTCGTAAACTTGGCCTGACGCCCGTTATGCATCCCGATACCGCCGGCGCCGCCAAAGATGTTGGTGCTGCGGGTGATCCCACGGTCGGCGCGATTGCCTCACGGCTAGCAGCTGAGATCTATGACCTCGATATCCTGTTTGAATCAGCCGAAGATGATGAACATAACACGACACGCTTTTTGCTGATGTCGGCAACGCCAGAATTGCCTGAACGCGGCGGTGCGATGATGACCACACTGGTCTTTCAACTACGCAGCGTTCCGGCCGCGCTTTATAAGGCGTTGGGTGGTTTTGCCACAAATGGCATCAATCTGACCAAGCTCGAATCCTATATTCGGGCTGGTGTTGCCGAACAGGCGCAATTCTATATGGATGTACAGGCACATATTGATGATCCGGCGATGCAGAATGCAATGGAAGAACTATGCTTTTACTGCACCAAGGATGAGGTGCATGTTCTTGGCACCTATCCGGCAAGTCCGGCGCGGGCCTAGCCGACGATCGGCACGCAACGAGGTCTGACAGGACTTTTTAAAACTGTGATTTTTTCGGCCGTCACCCTGTTCTTGGTGATAAAAAACTTGTCCAAGCCGCCGCTTTGTTTCATACAGTTAGACAGGAAGGCTGGGTGGACGTTGCCCCTGTCGATCCGGTCAGATCCGAAAGGAAGCAGCCGAGGTAGGATGTTGACGGGTCATCCAGTCTTCCACTGACTTTTGGCGTTTGGCAGATCGCGTTTTTAAAAGGCTGCGGTTGCTATTCCCTGAACAAGTTTGGGGATAGGGTCAATCAGATCTTATGCTGCCATCAAACACCAACCACAGCCGACCCGATTGGTCACATTTTTTTGACCATAAGCAAGAGACCGCAGTTAAAGAGATAGGTGTTTACCGGCCGATGACTGACACCGCCAAGCCAGCTTATCGCGTATTGGCACGCAAATATCGCCCCGAGACGTTTTCCGAATTGATTGGTCAGGATGCGCTTGTTCGCACGCTTGGCAATGCGTTGTCACTTGGCCGGCTTGCCCATGCTTTTGTGCTGACCGGCGTTCGCGGTATCGGCAAAACATCGACTGCCCGCCTGCTTGCCAAGGGGCTGAATTGTATTGGCCCCGATGGCAATGGTGATGCCACGCTAGAACCATGCGGCGGTTGCGAGCCATGCCGGTCAATCGCTCAGGGCCGCCATGTTGATGTTCTGGAAATTGACGCGGCAAGCCATACCGGCGTTGATGATGCGCGTGAAATTATCGAAGGGGTTGGTTATCGCCCTGTCTCGGCGCGCTATAAAATCTACATCATCGACGAAGTGCATATGATGTCGAAAAGCGCGTTCAACGCCTTGCTCAAAACATTGGAAGAACCGCCGGATGCGGTGAAATTCATCTTTGCCACAACCGAAATCAGAAAAGTACCAGTAACGATCTTATCGCGCTGCCAGCGTTATGATCTTCGCCGGGTGCCAGCGGCGATGCTTGCCAGCCATCTGGGGATGATCTGCCAGCGCGAATCAATCGAGGCTGATGACGACGCTTTAGCCGCGATTGCACGGGCGGCCGAAGGTTCGGTTCGTGATGCGCTGTCCCTGCTTGATCAGGCGGCCGCGATGACTGCAGATAAACTGACCAATGATATGGTTGCGGATATGCTTGGCCGGCCCGGGCGGCGCGAATCGCAAACTGTCCTGACCGCAGCGCTGGCTGGTGATGCGCCAAATGCGCTGGCTGCGTTTGCAACGGCCTATAGCCGCGGCGCCGAACCCGAAATGCTGGTAGGTGATCTGCTTGATTTGATCCATCTTGCCAGTATGCAGGCGGCTGGGGGCAGTGATGAGGCATTGATCGAAAGCGAGCGCGAGATGATCACCGGCCTTGCCGCTAGCGGAATTGCCCGCCTTGGCCGCGCATGGCAGTTACTGCTAAAAGGGCATGGCGAGCTGGGACAGGCGCCCAATCCAGCTGCCGCTTGCGAGATGCTGATTATCCGACTGGCCCATGCGGCACAGATGCCAACGCCCGGCGAATTAATGCAGAAATTACCAACTGCTAGCAACACCCCGCCAGCCGCAGCCCCGCCAGCCACAATGACGCCAGCGGAAAATAGCGCCGCGCCCCGATCCACAAAGACAGCCGCATCATCAGTCAGCCAAACCACCGCTGGGAATAGTGATCCGGCACCCCGCCAAGCAGGCATTTCTGGCAATACTTCTGGCAGCATTTCTGGCAGCACTTCTGGCAACCCTGTGGCCGCACCATCCACTGCCGAGGCACCGCCGGCGCCAAGCTCACTTGCTGAAATTACAACTCTGGCTGAAATTACAACTCTGGCCGATATTGTGACTCTGGCCGAGACCAATGATGAAATGCTGCTAGCTGCGCGTATTCGCAATCATGTGCAGCTTGTTTCATTGAAACCGGGAAATTTGCAGGTCAGCCTAGTTGGAAGCGCGCCAGATCAGCTGGCAGGTGATATCGCGCGTTACCTCAGCCAATGGACCGGCCAGCGCTGGTTGGTGTCTTTGGCCGAGTCTGGCGGCGAGAAAACCCTTGCTGAACAACAGCGCGATGCCGACGAAAAACTGCGCGATACAATTGCTGGCGAACCGTTGGTGGCGCAAATTCTTGAAATTTTCCCCGGTGCCATTATTGATGAGATCAAAGCTAGCCAAGCCGCCGATGCAGATATTCTGGCCAGTGATGACGGGTCTTTGGACAGCGAACAAAATGCCGATGATGAGGAGATGTCGAGATGATGCGTAATATGGCAGGCATGATGAAGAAAGTGCAGGAGATGCAAACCCGCATGGAAACAATGCAGGCCGAACTTGCTGTCATGGAATTTACCGCAATGGTTGGCGGCGGCGCGGTAAGCGCAACGGTTACTGGCGAGGGCAAGCTGCTGAAATTAAAGCTGGACCCCGATGCGTTAGACCCGAATGAGGCTGATATGCTGGAAGATATGATTTGCCTCGCCACGAACAACGCGCTTGATCAGGCAACCGCCGAGAAGGCGCGCATGATGAAAGATATCACTGGTGGCTTGCCGCTACCGCCCGGCATGAATTTACCGTTCTAGAATGCATGACTCGCTCGAAAATCTAATCCGCAGGCTTGGCCGTCTGCCCGGACTTGGCCCCCGGTCGGCGCGGCGCGCGGTTTTGTTTCTATTGAAAAACCGTGACCGGCTGATGCTTCCACTTGCCGAGGAACTGCATGACGTTGCCAGTAATGTGCGGGCTTGTGTTGAATGCGGTAATCTGGATATTACTGACCGGTGCAGCATCTGCGCCGACAACCGCCGCGACCGCAGCCGCATCTGTGTGGTTGAGGATGTTGGTGATCTGTGGGCGATGGAACGTGCCGCAGTTTATCGCGGGCTGTATCATGTTTTGGGCGGCACGCTCAGCGCGCTTGATGGGCGCGGGCCCGAGGATTTGCATATTGACCGGCTGATCCGCCGCGCCAGCATTGACGAGACAGCAGAAGTGATTCTTGCGTTATCGGCGACCGTTGATGGGCAAACAACCGCGCATTATATCGGCGAGAAACTGACCAACCTGTCGTTGGAAATCACTAGGCTGGCGCATGGGATGCCTGTTGGCGGCGAGCTGGATTATCTTGATGACGGCACATTGGCACAGGCGTTAAAAGCCCGCGCCAAGCTCGAACTATAAGCAAGCGCGATACGCCGCTAGCTAATCATATTTGGCTTGGCTACGGCAGGTGCAGCCTGATCGGCATCAAGCACCTCAATCTCATCAATCTTATCACCTCGCGAAATGATCTTACGGGTCGAGGTTTGGATATCTGAGATATCCTTTTCGGCTTGGGAAAAATGCGTTGCGAGCTTGCCAACGCGTTCTTCAAGGCGATGCACATCCTTCATCATCAAATCGACCTGTGTCTGGATCAAACCGGCCGCTTCATGCATCCGAGCATCGCGCAAGATCGCCCTGACCGTGTGCAACAGCAGCATGAGATTATCTGGCCCTGCCATATAGACACGCGCCTTGCGGCTGGCCTCGACCAGCTTTGGCAACTGAATGTTAATTTCTGCATAGACGGATTCTGACGGCAGAAACAGAATGGCGCTTTCGGCTGTTTCGCCCGGAATAATGTATTTTTCGGCAATATCCTGAATGTGTTTTTTAACATCTATTTCAAGCAAACGCCGCGCCGCCTCACGTTCGGCATCATTTTCCGCACCCGTTAAACGCCGATAGGCTTCAAGCGGAAATTTCGAGTCAATCGCAATTGGCCCGGGCGGGTTAGGCAGCCGCAGCAGACAATCAACCCGGCGCCCATTGCCAAGGGTTGCCTGAAAATCAAACGCGTTTTCCGGCAAGGCATCACGCACAAGATTTTCTAACTGCACCTCGCCAAAACTACCGCGCGCCTGTTTATTCGATAGAATATTTTGCAGCTGTGTTACTTGGGTGCTTAGGGCAGAAATATGGGTGTTTGCTTCGGTGATTACAGCCAGCTTTTCGGCCATACCGGTCAATGATTTGGTTGTACGTTCATTCTGATCGCGAAGTGATTGCTCCAACCGATTGCCAAGGCGGCCCTCGCTTTGCGCCATCTGCTCGGCGATTAATCGTTGCAATTCATTAGATTGGCTTGCCATCTGTGCAAGCTGGCCGCGCAACTCGGCAAAATCTTCACCATTTTCTGGCGTTCGGCCACGCCGCAATTGCACCAGCCCCAGCAGTATCACGCCCAAAAGGGCTAGAATCAGTATCATTTCTGTGCCGGTCATTTTTACCACCTATATAGCCAGTGCCTAGTATAGCCGTTGGCGCTTTGATAGACTGCCCACCAAATATACTTTCTGGCCGGTTAAATCATTCTGCTTAAATCATTCTGCCCGCACCAACTTTGCTACCCTAGCAACTTGACTGCAACGACACCATCTTCTAATCCATGAAAGCAGAATAACCCACGGCGGGATACCAGGGTGTCCGGCCTGCTATATTCGCCATTTTCGATTCGCCGTATTCACATATTGGCCGCGTTCATATTTGGGAAATTTCGATCATGCCAGCCACTGCCAAACTTATACCAATTATCAAAGTGCCAGATCCGGTTTTGCGCGAAATCGCAACGCCCGTTGCCGAAATTACTGACGGAACGCGTCAATTGCTAGATGATATGGCGGCAACAATGTATGACGCACCCGGCATCGGGCTTGCCGCACCACAGATTAATATCAGCCAGCGCATTATCGTTATGGATTGCGGTAAGGATGAAAGCCCTGAACTGTTCAAGATGATCAATCCGGAAATCATTAGCCAGTCAGATGCACGTTCAGTACTTGAAGAAGGCTGCCTGTCAATTCCGGATCAAACGGCAGATGTAGAACGGCCAGCCGAGGTGGAAGTGCGCTATCTAGATGAGAACGGCACAAGCCAATCACTGGTCGCAACCGGATTATTGGCAGCCTGTGTTCAGCATGAAATTGACCATTTAAACGGGGTTTTGTTTATCGATCATATATCACGGCTGAAACGTGATATGATCCTGCGCCGGGTTATGAAGGAAATGCGTCAATCGGCGTCACGCAACTAATCGAGGGCTAAATATGACCGCCTCGCATTCGGGCGCCTCGCATTCGGGCGCCAAACAACGCATTGTCTTTATGGGCAGTCCGGCATTTGCCATTCCCACGCTTGATCGACTTGTCAAAACGCATGATGTATGTGCGGTCTATAGCCAGCCTGCAAAAAAGTCGGGCCGCGGTATGAAACCAACACAAGTTCCAATTGCCGCCTATGCAAGCGCTGCTAACCTGCCCCTATTTACCCCGGAACATCTGAAATCCGCCGATATTGAGGCACAGCTTGCCGCGCATGAGGCTGATTTGTTTGTCGTTGTCGCCTATGGGTTATTACTGCCGCCGTCAATTTTGGCGATACCGCGGCTTGGCTGTTTGAACGGCCATGCCTCGCTATTGCCGCGTTGGCGTGGGGCAGCGCCAATCCAGCGTGCCATCGAAGCCGGTGACAGTGAAACCGGCATTTCCGCAATGATCATGGAAGCCGGTCTTGATACTGGCCCGGTTGTTGGCAGTCACCGCATTCCGATAAAAAAAAGCGACACCGCCGGAAGCCTGCATGACCGGTTGGCCGCGCTGACGGCGGCCTGTCTTGGCGAGGTCATTGACAGCGCCCCCACCAGCCTCGCAGCCCCGACCCCCCAGCCCGAAGACGGGGTGATCTATGCTGCCAAAATCACCTCTGATGACGCGATGATCGACTGGCAAAAACCTGCCAGCGCGCTTGATTATCATATCCGCGCCTTTGCACCCTATCCGGGGGCTTGGTGTGGTGGGCCAAAGGGGCGGCTGCGGATTCTAGACGCACATCCGGTGCCTCGCCCCGCCGAACATTTGGCCGCAGATGCAGGCCAGTTTCTTGGTAAATACAATAAAAACAGTATGTTGATTTCGTGCGGTAACGATGCATTGGCGATCACGCGCCTTCAGCCTGCTGGGAAAAATGCCATGTCGGCCACTGACTTTTTAAATGGCGCAGGGCTGAAGATTGGTGATCACCTAAAACCGGAAATCGGCGTATCAAACTCATGACGCGGCGCATTCTTATCACCATTGAATATGATGGCGGCCCGTTTGCCGGTTGGCAGCGTCAGGATAATGGCGACACGGTTCAGGCTAGAATTGAAGATGCGGCGGCGGCCTTTTTGCTGGCACCGGTGGCGGTTGCTGGTGCCGGGCGAACAGATTCCGGCGTTCATGCAACCCAGCAAGCAGCGCATCTTGATGTTCCGGATAAATTCACGGCGAACCGTGTGATGGAGGCGCTGAACGCGCATCTTAGCCATGTGCCGATTAGCATTCGCAGCGCCATCGAGGTTCCGGCTGATTTTCATGCCCGCTTCAGCGCCATTGGCCGGCGCTATCTATACCGGATATTGCCCCGCCGCCAGCCACCGGCACTCGATGCAGGGCGGGTCTGGCATCACAAACACCCGCTTGATGCCGCGCAGATGGCAATCGCCGCCAAACATCTTATCGGGCGGCATGATTTCTCCAGCTTTCGGGCCAGCCAATGTCAGGCTCGCTCACCGATTCGCACGCTTGATCGTCTCGATGTTGAAATGGCAGGCGGTGAAATTCATCTTCATGTCGAGGCGCGCTCATTCCTGCATCATCAGGTGCGCAACATCACCGGTACTTTGGCGCTGGTCGGCACCGGAAAATGGCACCCCGATGATGTCAAAGCCGCATTGGACGCCGCCGACCGCAGTGCCGCAGGCCCAACCGCTCCGCCACAAGGCCTTTACCTTGTCGGCGTTGACTACCCGCCAATTGCTGGCAGTCGTGACTGAAGCATATAAAGCAGGCTGACATCAATCATGAATGAGATGCCAATAAAACCAGCCGCCACCCAGCCACCTTTGCCAACGATATCGCGGCCAACCCGCCATAGCCAATAACAGGTCCAAACCGCCACCGGCAATATCATGATGAGTAAGGATTGATCGCCGGTCATCACGACAAGGCTTTGGATGATGCCGCCAAGCAGCTGTTGCAAATTTTCAATCCACAGAAACGGCACGGCAAAGGGCAATAGCTTGGCTGGCCGGCCAAGCGCCCGCAACAGAATATTTATCATCAGAACCAGAAGAACAATACCGATCACATGAAGCAGTATCGCCGCAAAAAACAGGCCAGGCGTGCTATCAAGCCCCGGATAAAGGGTAACGAGAACGGTAAAGACAACTGACGCGGCAATGGCTTGCCACAGGCCGGCTGGCGTCGCATTGTAACTGCCAATTGCCGGCCGCCGGCCGACCATAACAAGCAGCGTCGTGCGCACCATTGATAACAGGCTAGATGGTGATAGATCAGGCCATGATGCCATTTAAACTTCACCCTCAAAAAAACGAACCAACATTTGATGATAGATTTTGGCAAGCTGGTCAATGTCAGCCGCATCGACATGCTCGTCAACCTGATGCATGGTCTGGCCAACAAGGCCAAATTCTGCAACCGGACAGATTGTGGTAATAAAGCGGGCATCAGAGGTGCCGCCACTGGTCGACAGTGCCGGTGTCTGGCCGGTTACTGATAGGATTGCGCCCTGCATCAATTCGGTCAACCTGCCGGCAGGGGTTACAAACGGCAATGCCGAGACACGCCAATTTGCCGTCCACTGGCCGCCGATGCGATCAAAATGTTCTTCCAGCCAGCCGATTAAATCTTCAGATTTATGCTCGGTATTAAACCGGATATTAAATCGCGCCTCAACCGTGGCCGGGATCACATTGCCAGCATCATTAGATGTATCAATGCTGGTCACATTCGCCGTTGACGGGTCAAAATAATCATTGCCGCCATCAAGCGCAGTGCCGTTCACCGGTGCCAACATTGCCAATAGGCGGGTAATCGGATTATCTGCCAGATGCGGATAGGCAACATGACCCTGCACCCCATCAACCCGCAAATGACACGACAGGCTACCGCGGCGACCATTTTTAATCACCTCACCAAGACATACCGGATTGGTTGGCTCGCCAACGACACACACATCAGGCACCTGCTCATTTGTCTTTAGCCATTCAACCATTTTGACCGTGCCAAAATCGGCGTCACCTTCTTCATCACCGGTAATGATCAGGCTGATTGATCCAGCTTGTTCTGTGGCATCAAACATTGCCACTGCAGCAACAAAGGCAGCAACCCCGCCTTTCATATCAGCCGCCCCACGGCCATATAATTTGCCATCAACAAGCGCACCGCCAAACGGGTCGTGCTGCCATTTGGTGATATCACCAACCGGCACAACATCAGTATGACCGGCAAAGGCGAAATGCGGGCCATCAGTGCCCCGGCGCGCAAACAGATTATCAATCCGCTTTTCACCGTCGCCAAATGGCAGCCGCTTACAGTCAAAACCCAGCTTGCCTAATTCATCCTGCAACAAATCAAGCGCACCGCCCTCGGCCGGCGTAACCGACGGACAGCGCACCAGTTTCTGCGCAAGTTGGATGGCATAGGAAGACATTGACTTAATCTCTCAAAAGATCATTCACAGATGTTTTAGCGCGGGTCTTTTCATCGACCTTCTTGATGATAACCGCACAATAAAGTGACGGGCCAGCGGATCCATCGGCCAATGGCTTGCCCGGAAGGCTGCCCGGCACAACGACCGAATAAGCCGGAACGCGGCCAATATGAACCTCGCCAGTTACCCGATCGACAATTTTTGTCGACGCACCGATAAACACACCCATCGACAGCACCGCGCCAGTTTCCACCACGACACCTTCAACAACTTCGGAACGCGCGCCGATAAAGCAATCATCTTCAATAATGACCGGGCCAGCCTGCAGTGGCTCAAGAACCCCGCCAATGCCCGCACCACCTGAAAGATGCACATTCTTACCGATCTGGGCACAGGATCCGACGGTTGCCCATGTATCGACCATCGTGCCGCTGCCAACATAGGCGCCAAGGTTAACAAAGCTTGGCATCAAAACGGCATTCGGCGCGATAAACGCCGAATGGCGGACAATACAACCGGGAACCGCACGAAAACCGGCATCACGGAACCGCGCTTCATCCCAGCCACTAAATTTCGGCGGCACCTTATCCCACCAAACAGACTCGCCAGCACCCTCATAGATAGTGCCGCTCGGGATGGTTTGCATGTCATTGAGACGAAATGACAAAAGCACCGCTTTCTTTAGCCATTGATTAACCTGCCATTGGTGGTTGCCCAATGGCTCGGCAACGCGTGCCGCGCCGGAATCAAGCATCGCAAGCGCCGTGTCAACAGCGTCACGAATCGCCCCTTTGGTGGCCGCTGTTACGGTGTCACGATTATCCCATGCAGCATTGATTTCGGTTTCAAGTTGCGCCAAGTCCATTCTTTTCTCTCCTTGCTTTTGAAAGGCCAGCCGCCCTTCATCATCCTTATAGCTGTTACCGGCTTATGCGTCCATGACAGCATCAATTATCAGAAGTGATAAGCCAGTTGGGGTTTGCATGATTGCTTATCTTTTAACCGGCAAGCGCAAGCGACCGCAAAAACCCTTTTAGATCATCGGCTTTATAATGCACAAACGGTTCATCAGAACCGCGATTTGCCCATTCAATATCGCTTGCCAGCCAGACTGTGCGCATGCCCAGTGCCGCTGCCGGCCGAAGGTTGGCTGCCATATCTTCGATCATCACCGCACCAGTCGGATCAATGCCGGTTTGCTGCAAAAAACAGTCAAACGCATATTGATCCGGCTTGGGGATATAATCTGCCGCGACGATATCAAAAATCTGATCAAAATGATGACGTACACCATAGGCAGATAGAATATTTTCTGCGTGGGGAACGGTGCCGTTGGTAAAGATATGTTTCCGGCCGGGCAGGGCGGCCAGCATTGCATCCAATTCATGGTCATGGTCCAGATCACTGACATCAATATCATGGACGTAATCGAGATAAACTTTCGGCTGAATATTTTCTTCGCTCATCATACCGCGCATAGTGGTTCCATAGCGATGGAACAAATCCTTTTGGATCACCCGCGCATCATCAGCCGGAACGTTGTAATGCGCCGCAACGAATTCGGTAATCCGCACGGATACCCGGCGAAACAGATTCGTCTTGGCTGGATAGATCGTATTATCGAGATCAAAAATCCAATCGCCAATTGAATCGGTTGGGAAAGCAGCGGTCATAGCGGTTATCGTTCTTTCTTGTAAAAATCAGATTTAATCGGCAGTAATCATCGTACCCATACCATGTTCGGTAAACAGCTCGACCAGCAAGGCGTGCGGCGCGCGACCATCCATAATAACGGCGCCTTCAGCACCACCCTGCACCGCCTCGATACAGGTCTCAACCTTGGGGATCATCCCACCGGAAACCGTGCCATCATGGATCAATGCTTCAGCCTCGCTAATGGTGAGACTGCTGATCAATTTACCATTCTTATCCAAGACGCCCTGAACATCGGTCAGCATCAGCATTCGTTTAGCGTTCAGCGCAGCAGCGATTGCCCCGGCGGCAGTATCGGCATTGATGTTATAGGTCTTGCCATCCTCGCCATTGCCAACTGGGGCGACGACCGGGATAAGATTATGCGCCATCAGCGCGTTCAAAACGGTCACATCAACATGCGCCGGCTCGCCAACAAATCCCAGATCAACCGCCTGCTGGATAGCGCTATCATTATTTTTTGAAACGGCCATTAATTTACGGGCGGTGATAAGGCCCCCGTCTTTTCCCGAAACCCCAACTGCACGTCCACCAGCACCGGCAATCGCCGCAACAAGCCCCTTATTGATGCCGCCAGCCAGTACCATTTCAACAACTGAAATCGTCGCCTCATCAGTTACGCGCAGACCATCGACAAAGCTGGACTCGATTTGCAGCTTTTTTAGCATATCACCAATTTGCGGGCCGCCGCCATGCACCACGACCGGCCGCGCGCCCACCTGATCAAGCAGGGCGATATCAGCGGCAAAGGCGTTCACATAATCTGCCTTGCCCATTGCGTGACCACCGAATTTAATCAGAATGGTTTTGCCGGAATAGCGGCGCATATAGGGAAGCGCCTCGACAAGCATTCCGGTTTTTGCCAGCAGATCAATTTGCACCTGGTCAGCTGAATTTTCCATCTTAATAGCCTTTAAAGCACGGCCTGTCCGAGGCCGGGTTTTATAGAAAAAGAACGCAGTTGCCAGAGGCGAACCACATAAATACCGGGCTGATTATCGGCAATCCGGCCAATTGCGCAATAGCTTGACGCAATTTAATTCGGTTTCCAGCCCTAAGCTAGACCGGGACCAGTTTTCGGCAAGGCAAAGCCTGCCAGATGCGCCCGCAAGGCTTCGATGCCGGTGCCGTCCTCGGATGAGGTGACAAACAACTCCGGATACGCCGCAACATATTTGCTGATTTTGGTTTGCGTGTCCTTGCAAACCTTTGCCAAGGCTTCGGATTTCTGTTTATCCGCCTTGGTGATAACCACTGCCCAAGACACTGCCGTTTCATCAAGTAAGGCCATAATCTCGTGATCCGTCGGGCCAATGCCGCGGCGGCTATCAATCAGCAAAAACACCCGCTGGAGCGATGGCCGGCCAGCAAGATATTTGCGGGTCAGGGTCGTCCATGCCTTAATGTCGGCCTTTGGCGCTGACGCATATCCATAGCCCGGCAAATCAACCAATTGCAGCCGGTCCGCCAGATTGAAAAAAATCAATTGCCGGGTGCGGCCGGGGGTTTGTGATGTGCGGGCCAGCATGCGCCGACCGGTCAGTCCATTGACCAGCGACGATTTGCCAACATTTGAACGCCCCGCAAAGCAGATTTCCGGCAGGGTTACCGGCGGCAGTGCCTTCATGTTGTTGGCGGCGGCAATGAAATCACACTGGCCGGCAAATAACAGCCGACCAGACTCGATTACACTGGCTAGCTGCTCTTCGCCACTTGTTTCATGATGTACCATTGCTGCGCCATTGAAAGGAGGTTGTTCCATGTCCAGTAAATCACCAAACCGGCCGGGAATGTGGCAAGCAGGAAGGTAAAGAAGAATGGCATGAATTGGAAAATCTTGGCCTGAACCGGGTCAGGCGGCGCCGGATTCAGCCGCATTTGCAGAAACATTGAGATGCCCATCAAAATCGGCCATGCACCAAGCTGAAGGAATGGCGGCAGAAAATCGACCGAATAAGGCAGCAATCCGAAAATATTGAAAATTGATGTTGGGTCAGGCGCCGACAAATCTGCAACCCAGCCAAAGAATGGCGCATGGCGCATTTCGATCGTCACAAACAGCACCTTATAAAGCGCAAAAAACACCGGAATCTGCAACAGAACAGGCAAACAGCCAGCTGCCGGATTCACTTTTTCTGCCTTATAGAGCGCCATCATTTCCTGATTTAAACGCATCCGGTCATCACCAAAACGTTCACGAAGCGACTGTAGCTTCGGCGTTAAAATCCGCATTTTTGCCATTGAGCGGTATGATTTATTGGCAAGTGGGAAGAATGCCAGCTTGATCACCACGGTAAAGGCAAGGGTTGCAACACCAAAATTCCCAAACAGCTGGAACAGATAATCAAGCGCATAGAAGAACGGCTTGGTCAGGAAATAGAACCAGCCAAAATCAATCGCCAGATCAAAATTTGGGATGCCCATCTCTTCCTTGTAATAATCGAGCAGCGCCACTTTCTTGGCGCCTGCGAACAGCCGACCTTGGGTGCTGACCGCAGACCCTGCGGCAAGTGTCAGACCCTTATTATCGATGTAATCGACTTGATACCGGTCGGCAGTACCTGGCAAGGACTGAAAGCTGTAGGTGAATTTTTCCTGCTGCGATGGCAACAGGGCCGCAAGCCAGTATTTGTCAGTGATACCAATCCAGCCACCAGCGCCCTCAGGCGTGATCTTGATACCGCCAGCAGCCGCATCTTTCAGGTCGGAATAATCTTCTTCTTTCAGGGTTTCATCAAACACCCCAAGCGGGCCTTCATGCAAAATATAGATGCCGCTTGTTGGCGGCGTTCCCTGACGACGGACCAGACCAAAAGGATACATCGTGATGGCGTTGCCAAGCGTACTGGCGACCGCATCATCATAAGTAATCAGATAATCATCATTGATCGAGATTTTCCGGGTAAATACTAGTCCCTTGCCATTATCCCAACGCAATGTCACCGGGCTTGATGGCGACAGGAGGTCACGATCCGCACTCCACAAGGTTTGCGCCGAAGGCATCGGCTGATCAGCATCCGAGCTGGCCCAGCCAAATTCGGCAAAAAATGGCGCTTGGGAACTGGTTTTTTTCAAAAAGTGAATATTATCAGACTCGGTATCCAGCGTCTCACGATAGCTTGTCAGGATAATATCGTCGATCCGCGCACCCTGAAGTGAAAATGATCCTTGAACGAGCGGCGCATCAATGGTGACACGCTTGGCAGTATCAGCAGGAGCAATTTCCTGCACTATCATACCGGGCATACCGGGCGTTGGATTTGCCGTGGTGCCATTGCTGGCAATTGTTGGCGTACCCGCAGCAGCATCGGCTTCGCGTTTGGCGGCTTGCTGTTCGGCGATCAGGGCTTGCTGTGCCTGTTCCTTTTCGATTTCAGGTTGAATGACCAATATCTGCCAGCCAAACAAAACAGCCATTGACAACGCAACAGCCAGAATCAGATTACGATTTTCGGGAGTCATTCACCTAACCTTTAATTTTTGGCATTCCTATTTTTGACAATCTTTTGTCCGTTCAAGAATTCAGGCACTGGATCGACCTTTGGTTCAGCCCAAGGGTGACAGCGCAGGATACGTTTTAGCGCATAGTAAGATCCATGCAAGGGTCCATGTAGGATTACTGCATCTTTCGCATATTGCGAGCAGGTTGGCAAATGCCGGCAGTTTGCCCCCAAAAGCGGCGAAATCAGCAGGCGATAGGCACCAATCAGCCCCAGCAAAGCCGTTACTGCCGCATTCTGCAGCAACGCGCCAGCCCGACTCATGATCGCGCCTTTGAAAATGGTACTGATTTGGCCGCAATGGTGCGATTCAGATAGCGAACCGCTTTTTCAAGCCCATGCCCCATCTCTTGCCAGTTCGCAGTCGCCGTGTCATGGCGCGCAATCAGCACATAATCCATACCCGGCTTGGCAAGCCCTGATAAGCGTTCACGGGCCAGCGCGCGCATACGACGACGCGCCCGATTACGCGTCACGGCATTGCCAATTTTTTTGGTAGCTGTGAGCCCGACCCGCCATTCTTCTGATTCGCGAAAAACGGCTTGGATCACGAGGCCTCGAGCAAGGGCTTTTTCACCCTTGGAACGCGCCGCAAGGAATCCGGCGCGTGACGGTATGGTTTTCATATCAGACACCAGAAATAGGTATCCTTCAAAACGCAGTTACGCTGAGAGGCGCGCACGACCTTTTGCACGGCGAGCTTGGATAACCCGGCGACCACCAACGGTGGCCATGCGTGAACGGAAACCGTGGCGGCGCTTGCGAACCAATACGCTTGGCTGATAGGTGCGTTTCATCTGAACGCTCCTTTATGGCTGTTAATCGAGAAAATTACTGAGTGCGGGGTATAGGCGGCATGGCAACGTCTGTCAATGATATTTGCACCTGCACACCAAGGATTTTGGCACCAAACAGCAGCATTAGAACGCCCAAATCGGTAACCGCGCCGCAACGCGCTGCGTATTTGTCCACAAATTTGGCGTGTTTTGTATGAGTTTGGAACCATTTGCATGAGCAAACCTCGCGTAACTCTCATACAATTTTGGCAGAATTACTAACAGGTTTAAGGTTTTGCCAGCGTGGGGCTTTGCCCCGCTAAACGTCCAGTGTTTGGCTGATCGGCACAAGGCCGCCACACCGTTGAAAAGGATGACCGCGTATCAAAAAATGCAATAGGAGCCGTGACATCTTGAAATTATTTAGTCTCAAACCGCAGAATTGTGTGATTCTTATTCTTGTCGTATCGGTGCTTATTGGTCTGATCTCGCTTTTGTCTCTATCCATCCAGCGCAGTCTTGTGATCCAGCATGAATGGAAAAAACTCTCCGCAAACTACAGAAAGGCCCGCCAGAATGGCGATAATACATCCAAGATTAGCCAGCTTGCGCGACTTGGGAATTATGATTTAGTTGCGCTTCGCATTATTGATCGCAGCCCCAGCATGTTGGCGCCGGCAACGCTAGACGACCTCAACATCGTTGGTCAGCTTATCTATAATTTCAACCCAAATAACACGCCGCAGCGCCATGTATTCATGAGTCAAAATACGGGTATTTCTCAAATCATCCCGACAATGGCCATGATCGTCACAAGCCATGACAAGCCAATCGAACTGATTGGCAGAATTGACAGTCAAATCGTCGGCTTCACCATCGATCAGCAAACGATTTATCATCAAACTTTGGGGCACGCATCTTTCCTTATCATCATCGTTTTAGGGATCAGTATTCCGACCTGCCTGATTGTTTTATGGCTACATTTGCGGTTTCAGCGCCACCCTTTACGCGACCTATTGAAAATCCTGCGGCTGATTTCTGATGATCCAACCATCATTCAACCGATTCCAAAAAGCCTTCAATCTTTCGGCGACCTGCAAACTGTTGCCCAAGCAATCGAGGATTTGCAGCGCAATATGGCACGTGAACTCACCCAGCGTGAACGGCTTGCCGATATTGGCGAGGCTGTTGCCAAAATCAATCACGACATCCGAAATGTTCTAAGGTCGGCAACGCTTGTTAGTGATGCTTTGTTGTCATCCAATGATGAAAATGTGCGCAAATCGGCACCGCTAGTTCTGCGCTCACTCGAACAGGCGGTCGATCTATGCCAATCGATGCTTGATTACCTTGCCCAAACACCTGAGCCACGCCCGCAGAATTTTAATTTTCCAAAACTGCTTGCCGAAATTAAGGCAGCATTGTTGCTGGAATTACATTTTCAGGGGCCAGAATTGATGTTTGCCGACCGCCAAATGATGTTTCGCATTTTGCTAAATCTTGCCCGTAATGCCGGGACGGCTGGTGCCAAATCTATGTTTGTTGAGGTCTGGCAAGTTGGCCATCTCGCTATTATCGACATTGGCGATGACGGCAGTGGCATTCCACGATCCGCCTGGCCGGATCTTTTCTCACCCTTCAAAAGCCGGCAAAGCAGCGGTGGCGGGCTGGGGCTGGCGATCGCACGCGATTTAACGATTGTCCAAGGCGGCATGCTTCGGCTGAGCCGGTCAAGCAGCGAAGGTTCTGAATTTAGGCTTCAATTTACGATGCGGACATTCCCGACCCTGATCACCAAACCGGTACTGTCTTGGCACAAGATTGGGGCATAAGATTGGGGAATAAAATTGCGCCCGCTTAAACCCGATAGAAAAATCTTATGGCGGATACGGGCTAACGCTGGCCGATGATCGGCGTTGATGGTTGCGGCTCAAGATCCCACGGAAAGAAAATCCATGTATCTTGAGAGACCTCGGTGACAAACGTATCGACAAGTGGCCGGCCTGCCGGTTTTGCATAAACCGTTGCCAGATGAGCTTTTGGCATCATGGCTTTTAAGGCTTTCGCCGTCTCGCCAGTATCGACAAGATCGTCAACAATCAGCCATCCGCTGCCATCCCCCGCCATCGGTGACGGTTTCAAAATATCAAGATCACCACGCTTGTTACCCGAATAAGACGAGATGCAGGCCGTATCTATAAGACGAATTTCTAGTTCACGCGCAACAATAGCAGCTGGCACTAGCCCGCCGCGTGTAACCGCGATCAACCCCTCAAACGGGCCCAGCTCAAGCAGGCGCCATGCCAACGCTTTCGAGGTGCGATGCAGCTCTTCCCACGAAACTGGGAATGATTTTATGCGCGGGTCTGTCATATTATCCATCCATGACCAAAAACAGAGGCGATTGGCCCCCTGCCGCGCCATCATATCGGTTTCGGTTAAATGCTGTAAAGCCAAAGCAAGCCTGATCTTGTATTTTTGCTATCAGAAATTGAGGCCGCCAGCATCATCCATAAAATTCGTCTGTAAAGAAAG
>Ga0181596_10001254_pt1 | contig 26042 bp, 15 predicted proteins | sample 041ome_6_FD_148655 | JGI IMG/M metagenome (GOLD analysis project Ga0181596, IMG submission 148655) | Coastal salt marsh microbial communities from the Groves Creek Marsh, Skidaway Island, Georgia - 041402US metaG (spades assembly) | ecosystem: Environmental > Aquatic > Marine > Intertidal zone... | reverse complement strand
CTCGCGTCGTCGTCGTCGTCGTCGTCGACGGCGCCGACACTCGCACACCACGCGTTTTCTTCTATCTTACGATATATCACGCGTCGTCAACACGCGTCGTCGTCGTCGTCGTCGTCGTCGTCGTCGCACAGTCCCGCGTTTTTTCGAATGGGCATATGGGCATATGAATCGTCACACCACACGACGACGACGACGACGACGCGAGTCCCCAGCCCGCGCCTATCCCATCGCTCGACGTCGCATTCCTCGTCGCGACGGATGCCACCGCAGCGCGTCGACGGTCGCACACGACGCACGGACGACGACGGCACCGCCGCGACCGCCGCGACCGCCGCGACCGCGACCGCGACCGACGAACGATGCGCATCATCATCATCGGTGCAATCGGCAAAGATTGCACAGTTGACTCGCGTGGTGTACACGTTACACGCGGCGTGCGAGGATGCGAGGGACGAACGCGACGACGCGGAGTGCGCGCACGCGCGGTCGTTGGCGCTGACGCGATACGAGGCGTCGAATGCGATCGTTCGTGAGGTACAGGCGCGGGAAGATGTGGAGCGCCGGCGCGCGGTGGAGGCGCTGGCGCATCGAGCGCGGACGCGGGCGATGGTGATTGTGAGCACGGACGACGCCGAGGCGCGCGTGCGATGCGAATTGGAGCGCGCACAGAGTGCGTATGCGATGCGTGACGCCGAGCGAGAGGCGTTGAGTGCGCGCGTGGTGCGTGAGATGCGAGAAGAATGCCAACGCGCGCGCGAGGCGACGGAGCGGGCGCGCGAAGAGGCGTTACGTGTGGAAACAGAGACGCGTATGCGCGTCGTCGAGAGCGCGAGAGCGACCGAGGCGCGACTGATGCGCGATATTGAATTTGAGCGCGATGAACGCGCTCGGCTTGAGCGAGAATTCGAGCATGATTTGGCGGAATTACGAGCGACGTGCGCGACGGAGATTGAAAAAGTCAACGCCGCGAGCGCCGCGCGCGACGACGCCGCTCGACGTTTGGTGGATGACAAAGACGCGGAAATACGTGCAATGCGCGATGATGTGGACCGTATGCTCACTGACGAGCGCACCAAGGCGCACGACAAGTACGAACGACAGCGCGTGGCGTATGAGTTTCTTGAAAAGACATTGGGCGAGGCTGAATCCGAGCTCCAAGCGACGCGGGTCGCGCACGCCTCGGCGCGAGACGCGTTAGATGCGCTTCACATCGATCACGCATCACGAGGGGACGCGCTCGATGCGTTGCGCATCACCGCAAGCGCGCATGAAACGCGCATACGCGATTTGACGGGTGAAGTCGAGCGTCTCACGGCGTTGTCGACAGACGCGGCGGAGAAATTAAGTCAAGCGCAAGACGCGTACGTCGCGAGCATCAAGGAACGAAGCGAGTTGACGCGAGTTATGGATGATATGCGCGTCGAACGCGACGCAAGCGATCACGCGCGAGCCGTACAAATTGATGCTCTAAATGTATGCGTGCAAACGACGCGAGATGAGCTCGGGAAGAGCGAATCGGCGCGGCGTCGAGAAGAGCTCGAATGCAAACGAGCGATGGAAGCGCAACAGTCGATGTACGAGCGCGAGCGCGAAGAGCTTTCAGCATCGTATGAAGCGAGGCTCAAAGCGATGGAAGTCGAGTGTGCGGCTCGGCATACACACATTTTAGACACTCAAGCAGAGCGCGTGCGGGCGATTGAGGCAGAGCGTGCGAGCGAGGTGGAATCCGTCGAACGGTCGTGGGCCAAACGCGAAACGCAATGGCGAGACGAGCGCGGCGTTTTGCAATCTGAAATTGAAAGTGCCAACGCACGCGCGCTCGAGGCTAACCACGTCAGTGAAGCGGCACAAATTCGCGTGCGGACGCTTGAGACAGAACTTGAACGCGCCACATCGGCGTTTCGCGTGAAAGAGCTCGCGCTTAAGGATGACGCGCGCGAGTCTAAAATCGCCCTACAATCGGTTGAGGCTTTGGTGCATAAAATGGAAAATGAACTCGGTGAACGAGCGATGGAGTACGAAACGCGGCGTCTCGACGCCGAGCGCATGTCAAGGGAAGAAATTGAACGCTTGAACGCGATATGGGAGCGTAAAACAGCTGAAAACGTCGAGTGTGCGCTCAAAGAGTTGCAGCGAACGCATGAAAGCGCCATGGAGCGATTAACCGCGGAACTTACGGCGAGCGCGCGGGTGGATTGCACTCGAGCCGTGGCAAACGTTTCGGATGCGTATCAAGCCGTCGAACGCGAGTTACGAGAAGAGTTGAGCAGCGCAAAACGCGAACACGATGAGCAGACGATCGAACGCACGGCGCGCTACGAAAAGGACGTTGCAGATTTACGAGCCGATTTTGAGCGACGCGTGAGTTCAATGTCTGCATCGCACGCCAATGAAATCGAGACCTTATCGACGTCTCATGCCGAGCGCCTCGAATTGATGCATGAAGATCACGAACGGCATTTGAAACGTGCAATGTCCGAAGCCGTTCGACTTGCGGTCGGCGAGGTCGAGGCGCAGCATGCGATGCGCCTCGAAGAGTTGGCTGAAAAATCGCGCCTGGACAGGGCGAGCGACCTCAAGCGTGCACACGACGAGCACGCAAAAGAGCTCGAATACTTAGAGCGCGAGTACGAGACCAAGCTCGAATCATGCCTGACAGTCAGCACTGCCCTTGAGCTTGAACGCGAAAGTCTCCGCGACCAAGTGCGGCGCACGCGCGAAGAACTCGCCGCAGAAGCGCTCGAACGATCGATGGAGAATGAAAAGTCACGCGAAGCCTTGGCGGCAGCTGTATACGCGCACGAAAGCGACGTTAGTTCCATCAAGAGCGAACATAAGAATACGATTATGCGCATGCAGAGTTCGAGCGAAGCGGCGACGCGCGCAGCGAATGATGCGTTATCGGCGTCGTGCGCCGAAACGTCTAAATGGCGTGCGATGTATGAAAACCGCGAGGCACGCCCTGAAGATTTGAAACGCATCGAGAACCTCGAGAGCGAGTTGGCACTGACCACAGAGCGACTTGAACGATCAGCCGCGCATCGTAGGACGCTACAGACTGAATTACTAGGACGTGCGCGCGAATTCAAAGTCACGCCAGCGGCGAGGCGAGCGCAAGCCGCGTACGGTACAAGATAAAAGAATGCTGTCGTTATAGTTATTACAGAAATAACACGATGACGCAACTATTTAACGGCATATAGCGTCGTACAAGCGTTAACTAAATTTTTCTCTCCCCACAAACAATTTTTAAAGGCATCCAAGACGACTCCGCGGTGAAAAGCGTTCACCGCGCGTCGCGCTTTGACACCGCACGGCAAAAGTCTATTTACTTCTTCTTACCCGCGACGGTCTTCGTCTTACCCTTGCGCGTTCTCGCGTTCGTCTTCGAGCGCTGACCACGAACCGGCAAGTTGTTAATGTGACGCTTACCCCGGTGGCATTGGATCTCCTTCAAGCGCTTGATGTTCATGTTGATGGAACGTCTGAGCTCACCCTCAATGTTGTACTTTTCCACTTCCTCACGCAACGTCGTGAGTTCCTCTTCAGAGAACTCGCGCAAACGCTTGTTCTCCAAAGACGTCGCCGCCATGATAGCCTTGGCGCTCGTCGGGCCAATACCGTACACGTACGTCAACGCGGTTTCGCAGCGCTTGTTGTTCGGGATTTCAACCCCGGCGACGCGAGCCGCGCGCACTTGCAAATCACCGCGGCGTTGCGCAGTCGGCTGTGCGTGCGTTTAAAACGTAAACCATTGGTCAGTCGCGTATTCGATTGGATGTGAATCGTGAGCGCACGCAAACGCGTGGGACGGGCCGCCCGACGCCCTCGCGCGCGCATCCATTTGGGATATAACCCTAAAACCCCAAACGCGCAACATCAACGCCGACGACGCGTACGCAGACGTACCATGACCACCGGGCGAGATTGCACGGAAGCACCGTTAAATTGCGATCGCTGTATGAGACGCACACAAAGAAACACCCGCATCGTCAGTCGCACGTTCGCCCATCGTCGTCATCCATAATCCACGCCACGCGCGATGCGGGCGACATGGGCCCCATCGCCATCACCGACCGTCACCTCCACCGCGCGTCGGCACGTGCACCGAGTGCGACGCGAATATATACCCATCAATATTCGTACTTCACATTCGTCCGTCGACGCGCGCGCGCACCGTCATCGTCGTCGTCGTCGTCGTCGTCACGCCCACACCATGGGTGAGGCCCCAAGCCCTGCTGCCCCGCGCGCGCGCGCCGGCGCACCTCCCCGCGCGCGCGCCCACGCGACGACGACGGCGAGTCAGACTCGACCGCGATTCGATACCAAAGATTCGTACGTACCTTGCCTTGCATGGCAACGACCGTGGTCGAGCACGACGCGTGCATCATCGAAGCCAACATCGTTCGTCGCAGAGTGATGACGCCGGCGACGAGGTCCGAAAAGGTCACCGCGGGCATACGAGACATAAACCCTTATATGCGTATTGAAGACCTCTATATGGCCCTCTACATAACCAATACACGTATATTAAAATACAAAACACTTATGTACGCCACGTTGGCGTCCGCACGAGGCCGCCCCGCATTCGACGCGCGCGCGTCGTCGTCGTCGCCGCATTCGACGCGCGCGTCGTGAACGCGCACACGAGGATGATGATGACGACGACGATGTCCACGGTCGCGCTCGGTGCGCGCGCGATGGCGCGTCGTGGAGGCGTTCGTGCGGTGGCGCATGCGACGACGAGGACGACGATGCTCTGTGGACGACGGAGGACAATGGTGACGACGACGACGGTGGTGGCATCGCGTCGCGGTGACATGATGACGACGAGCGCGAAGAAAGGGTTTTTGTTTAGCGAGGTCGAGGACGTGCGTCAGGGCGGTGGCGCCGATGGCGCAAGGGCGAGTGGGAAGCAGTCGGTGGTGTGGAGCGGGCCGCTCAGCGTGCAAAAGTACCCGGCGCCGTGTTTGCGCGCGAAGAATGCGCCCGTGGAAGTGTTTGACGAGGCGTTGGAGCAATTGTCGAAAGAAATGTTTAAGGTGATGTACGAAACCGTGGGATGTGGGCTCGCCGCGCCACAAGTTGGTGTTAATTATCGCATGATGGTGTACAACGAAGCGGGCGAACCCGGTCGCGGCAAGGAGGTCGTGCTGTGTAATCCTAAGATTGTCAAGTTTTCAAAGGAGAAGGATTTATTTGAAGAAGGGTGCTTGAGCTTTCCGAAGATGTATGCCGATGTCGAGGTACGATGACGTTTGATTTGTTTTACTTTGCGCCCAGTTTTTGTTTTTGCGAGCGCCTAGGGGGGCGAGACGAGACGCGTAGCCGATGAGCGACTAAAACATAAATATACGCTAATCCGAGAGCCTACGGGCGTGCGGAGAAACGTGAGCAACTTACGCGAGGCTATTTGGATGGATTTTTTTTTCTTTCTTCTTTCCAACGAAACTGACGAAGACGACACTGTTGTTGATTTTGTTTCTTTCGTTGCAGCGGCCGATTGGAGTTCAAATCGAAGCCCAAAGCGTCACCGGTAAGAAGTTCAAGATGACGCTCGAAGGCTTTGAAGCGCGCGTGTTCCAACACGAATACGACCACCTAGACGGCGTTTTGTACCACGATAGAATGACACCGGAAGTGCGCGCTGAAGTACAGAGTTACCTCGATTCCTACGTCGAGGCGTACGAAGGCGACGATAAAGCGCTTTGATTTCGTCGCGTCATCGATCGTTCATTCTTTGTCATTGCAACATACGAAACATTTAGCAAAACAATGACTACTCCATGCGTTTCGCCTAAATCACGCGCGTCGCCCTGTCGTCATCGTTGTCCCGTACTCGCTCGCGTTCGCGTGACCACGAGGGTTTGGCACGATCGCGCCTCGGCGCAAGCTTCACACCGTGACGCCGACATCGCGTAGACGTAGATCGTAGGACGAGAAGAAACACGCACAACTCGCCATGTTGCGTCGTTCGAGCGCGGCCGTGGCGCGTCAAACAGTGCGTGGGGCGACGCAGACGACGACTTCGTCAGCAGCTGTTACAATCTCATCGATCGCGTGCGCGGTGCCGGTGAGCACCGCCATGGCGCGCGCTCACGCCTCGAGGCTCGCGTCTTCATTGACAACCTCCTCCTCGTCGTCTTCGTCCGCGCCGGCAACGCGCGGGTTCGCGTCTTCAGCGGCGAACGGGGCTCAAGCCGTCGTCGTCGACGTCGACGACGAGGACATCGCGCGCACGTTACCCGAGTTCCACGCGTGCGCCGGATTAAAAGCGGAGTTTGATTTTGTTCGTAATGAAACGATAGTGAGAGAAGAACCAAAGCCGCCGCGAGGGGCGACGCCATCGAGTGGAGATGCGGCGGTGAAAAGCAAAGTGAAAGACGCTTCCGCGGCGCCAAAAAAACGTTTACTCGTGCGCGGCATCGACAGTGCGCTCGAAGAGGCGATGTCGTCGAACACGACGCGCAGAATTGACGTACGTGGGTCGCGCGGCACCGGTAAGAGCGTGGCGTTGGCGCGGGCGGTGATGAGCGCGCGCGCTCGAGGCGCAGTGGTCGCGTACGTCCCGGATGGACTCGAGCTCACGCGTTTGAGTTATTTTAGTAAGAGCGCGAACGACGCAGGGATGTGGGATACCCCGGATTGTGCCATGCGCTTTTTAAAGCACGTCGCGAATAGCGTGAACGAAAGTGCTTTATCGGCGATTGACGTTCCAGAGATTTCCATGAAGGAGCTTGAGGCAGCGACGACGAAGAAGAAGGCGACCAAGAAAACAAAAGGCAAGGATAGTGAAAGTGATGCGGGCGCGGCCAGTAACGCTTCGAGTAAGGTGGATTTATTCAAATACGCCACGATTGCGTCCACGGAGCCGACATTGGCGATTGATTGTGCGATACACGTGATTCAAGCGCTGACAACGCTTGCCAAGACGAGCGACACCAAAGTCTTCTTCGTCATCGATCAATACAATGCTCTGTATGGACCGTCGGACATGTTCGAAGTCACCGGCCCGCGATCGAAGAAGAATATTCCGGCTCAAAATTTGCGTTTTGTGCGCGCGTTGACGCAAGCTATAGAATCTTCAACGTCGCCAGATGCCAAGCACGTCTCAGTCACCGCAGCGTGCGAAACCATTGGAGTGTCTAACGCCAATACCGCCAAGTCGCGCCCAGACGCCTCGAATTCCGTCGTGACCGTCGTAGATTGTCCAAAGTACTCAATCGATGAAGTTGACGCGATTTTGCGCGAATACAAGCGTGTGGGCTTACTCTACAAGAACATCGACGAGAAAACTGTCGAAGGTATGAAGGCGCTCACAAATGGAAATCCGCGCGAGTTGCAAACCGTCGCATTGACGACGTTGCGTTGAGCCTATATCGTGATATAATTCATTAATACAAAACCTCAGTTGGTACCGCATACGCACACTGCTCCTCACATCATATAACTACAGTCGTCCCAAAGCGTCCCGAGACCTGCGAGCAGTCCGCACACCATGGCGTTGAGTGATCGCGTGACGCTTTGGATTTTAGGGTTCTGCGCATCTGGGACGCTCGTCACACTCACGCTCGCACAAAGCGTGCGCGGAGAACGGGTCCAGCGCGTAAACGCGCTGAACAAAAAGGTTGAATAAGTTTGAAAAGCTCTCGAGTGAGCTTCGCGCTCCGAGATGGATATGCGCGACGTAGGCGATGAGCGCGACGACGTCGACGCGCTCGCCGCCGTCGATGCGCTAATTTCGAACGCTCTGCACGCACTTGGGTCATCTGCGCTCGTGGGCGACGCTGAAACGCGCGAAAGCGCGCGTCGAGTGGGCACGATACGAGGCAGTACGGCGACGTTGGCCAACTGCGCCGTCGGGGCGGGCGTGCTCGCCACCCCGTTCGCGGTTTCGAAATTCGGTACGGTTGGTGGTGGTGCGTTGATCACCTTTACTGCGCTCCTGGCAGCGCTGACGTTGGTTATACTCGTCGATGCGTCGTCAGCGTTGAAATCGACGTCGTATCAAGGCGTGGTGCGGGATGCCTTTGGTCCCAACGCGTCTCGGGGCGTCGCTGCCACGCTCGTGGTGTATCTCTTCGGCTCGTGCGTGGCGTACTTGATTATCATTGGTGATTCCTACGTGCGCGTGATTGATGCCATTGGGTGTGATAACAGTCAGGACGGTTCACGTCCATGGTGGGCGACGCGACAATGCGCCATAGCTGTGGCGGCGATTTTCTTCGTAGCTCCGCTAAGTTTAATGCGCGAGATGCGTCGATTGGCACCCGCGAGTGCGGTGGCGTTGGTTTCTCTGGCGTATACCGCCACGGCGATCGTGTTCAAGGCAATGGAGAAGAGCGACGTCGATGGATCGGCTCGCGCGAAGGCGTGGTCGATATCGTCGGATTCAATTCTCGCAGTACCCATCGTCGTGTTTGCGTTTCAATGTCACATTCAAGTCGTGGCGATTTACGCCGAACTATCTAATGGGGCTAAAGATAGCAATCTGGCAGATGTAGCTGAATTAGATGACGTCGCGTCATCGCTTGAGGATGAGAAACGCACCGAACGATGTCGGTTGCGTCGAATGTACGTCGTCATCGCCCTCGCCGTGGGCGCATGCTTTATCGGCTACCTCTGCGTTGGCGAGTTCGCATACATCGCACACCCTGACGTGACATCGAACGTATTGGATAGTTACGACAAGCGCGACAAAGTGATGATGATGGCGACGATATTCATGGCATGTAGCGCTGTGGCGTCGTTTCCCGTCAATCATCACGCCGCACGCGCGGCGTTGGATGACTTACTGGCCGACGCTTTTGGTTGGGCGCATTGTGCACCCGGGCACGCGCCTGTCATGAGACACGCCTCGCAAACACTCGCATTTGTCGCGCTCACCTCAGTCGTGGCATTTATTGTCACTGATTTGGGCAAGGTGTTTGAGCTCATCGGAGCGACGTGTGGAAGTTTAGTCATGTTTGTCATCCCCGCCGGATTATTGGTGCATCCCAAGCTGCGGCGCCGTGGGAAGACATCGCCACGCGCGAGTGCACTCAATGACGACTTGCGGGACTTAGACGACGTCACGCGAGATTTGCTCAGTTCCGCCATGGGGCTGTTGGGCGATGAACTGAGCGGCGACGAAGAGGACGTCAATGACACAGTAAATGACGCCGGATCTACGGCTATTGGCATCGGCTCGGCTCTAGGTGCGACGGCACTGCTACTCATCGCCGTGTTCGTCGCCACGAGTAACGTGTACGTGCTCTTCTTTCGTCATGTGCGCGAATAAATCAGCTGGCATCTTTCTTTTGTAACAACACATCATTGAAAACAACAAACGTGGTGAGCAATGCGATAACTTTGAAACCTTTTGGTTTTTATTTATGATTCAAATATTTTAGACCCCAAATCATTGACGAGCGCGCTTTGCGGACGGTTGCGCCGCTCCAACCGCGTCGTCGTCATCCTCTTTGGACACCATCACCGCCGCCGCGTGTTGGCCGCCAAAGGATAAATCACTAAAGCACAAACCACCCATGGGTTTGGTGTACTGCATCTTTACAGGTTCGTGCGCGTCTTCTTCGCGATTACCCAAACCAAGTTGAGCGGTGTATTGTGAGCCCCATACATAGACCTCGCCGTCGTCTAAGACTGCGCCGCCGTTGACACCGCCGGCGACAACCTTTGCCGCGCGTCCAGGCAGTGCTTGTACCTTGGTTGGTTCCTCAAGCATTCCATCAGTCGCAGCAGGGACGCCGCTTACGCCGCATCGTCCATCAGTCCAGCGACCGATGGCGATGACGTCGCCGTCAGCGGTGCGGAACAAAGAATGATGCGTCCCGGCGTCGCCGTCGACAATTTTCTTCCCGCTCAAACTTTCGACGAGCTGAGGATAATACGTCACCTGTTCATCGCCGCGCAAGTCTGGATTCGGATCAAATAACCCAAGTTGGTGGCAGTTTGACAATCCCCAGCCGTAAACGTCCGAGTGTGATCCGTCAGCGGTGGCACAAATCGCCAACGAATGAAAATCGCCCGCAACGATGGCGGTTATCGCCGGTTCTCCGCCAAAAGCGCTTCCGAGCGCACCGCCACCGTGCTTAGGAAACGTCACTCGCCCGGGCGTCAACAAGCGCTTCTTCAACGCATCACTCGCGCGTTCGTTCTCCTCGGATTCATCCTTGTCGAATCGCCCGAGTCTGCCCTTCTCGCTACATCCCCACGTATACACGCCACCCGCGACGGTGAGCGCCAACACGTGGTCCACGCCGCTCACAATCGTCTTCACGCGCTCATCTCGCGCGCTTGGAGAATAAATCTTAAACGGAAACATTGTCTTCTCGCAATCGAGCGTGTTCGGGTTGAACGCCCACGCCCCATTCGTCGTACGAAACGATCCCCACGCCCATACGGCGCCGGCGTCCGTCAACGCGCACGCGTGCGAATCCCCCGTACTCACCATAACAACCTTAACATCGAGCGGTAACTCCACCTTACCAGGCTCGTACTCCGCGTCAGGGTCGGCATTTTTATCCACCCTGCGCCCGAGCGCACCGCCATCGTTATTCCCCCAGCTAAAGCACGCGCCGCCTTTCGCGAGCGCGAGCGTATGCATCCCCCCGCTCGCAATCTGCGTTATTTCCGCCGTCGCCATCACCCCTCGATCGACAACCGTCGGACGACGTCGTTCATCAACATCTCCACCTAAACCGAGCTGCGCGCTGTCACCTTGGCCCCAGACAAACGCTTTACCGGCGCGAGCGTCTGATCGCGCGCGCGCCTTGGCGCACTCGCGGTCGACATCCGCGAGCACATCCGCAAATTCCTGCCGAATCTGCCCCGCGTACTTGATGTAGTCTCGACAAGCGCTGAGGAGAAACGCGCACGCGTCCTCGCGCACGCGTCGCTTGGCGTGCGCGAGGAACTGCGCGTTCAACGTGGACATGTGCGCGGCGAAGACATCGGCGCGGGCACTGGTGGCGGTGCGTTTATACCCGAATTCCGGCGCGTTGTCGTCGTCGTCGTCGTCGCTCGGCGCACCCGCGCGGCGTTTCATGATGCTCGCGTCGATTACGCGCGTCGTCGCTCACCCGCGTCGCGTCGGCGTCGTCGTCGTCACGCCTGCGCGTCGCGCTCTCACGCCACTGGTGCGCACGCGCGACATCTGTTTGTCTCGCCTCATCATGCCACCTCCCGCGGCGGAGTGCACCGATGGCGCGTGCGCGCGCAAGAGCGAAATGTTCACCGCCATGCGCGACGCCATGCACGCGGTCGACGGCGCTCGCGCGTCGTCGTCACCGCCGTGTCCGTTAGACATTGATTCGCTCGGGACGAGTTCTTGGGGACTGGTGCGACACTTTTGACGACTTTGCGTCGCGCGCTCGCGACTGACCGTCGACGTGTCGCTCGCGTGCACGAACCAGTTTCATACATTGGCGGCGTATTACCCGGTACGTCACGAAAGCTTGATCGACATCGACGACACCACCGTTCGCGCGTTCGACGCGCGCATTCGACGCGCGCGCTCTGACGCGTTCAACCTCGCGTGTCTTTTCGTCGAATAGGACGCGCCATCGGCGACGCACAAGATTCAAGCTCGACGATTTTTCGACGCTTTAGGAGATTTATACCCGTGTTCAACCTGTCGCGCGGATTTGCGCGCGGACATTGACAGAAATCCACCGCGCGTGGAGTCGCGCGAGGCGTTGTCCCGATGGGTGTGCGAACGTCACAACGAAGTCAACGCGAAGCTCGGGAAACCGCGCGTGAGTTGCGCGATTGATGCTCTCGATAAGCGGTGGCGAAAAGGACCGGGGTATTGCGATGGCGATGGCATGCCTCAACGCGACGATGGCGGTGCATAGCAGAAGAATGTAAAAGTAGTGGAGTCGACGACGGCGGAGACGAAAAAGCGTTTGGCTCGCGTAGACTGTGTAAGACTAGACTTTAGAACGCGCCTCGCGCGCGCGCGCGAGAAAATGTTTCGTAAACTAAAACACACCGTCGCGGATGGGATTAAAGAAGCACACATCGCCGTCGCGTCGTCGTCGGCGTCGTCGGCGTTATCGGTAGTTGACGTGGACGCCGTTCGCGGAGCTCGCGCAGACGTCGACGTCGAGCCACGACTCGTTGCGCACTACGGGTGCGACGCATCCACGAGCGCGGTGACGCACGTGAAGCATCAGGGTATTATACTCCTCACGACTCAGCACGGGGTAAAGGCGATCGGAAGCGCCGGGTTTGAGGCGCTGTTCCCGTGTCGTTCGGGCGTGGGCGCGCGCGCAGAGGCAAAATTTGCCCCAGGCGCGAATCGAATTTATCGCGCCTCCTACGATGACGGCGGCACGCTCGCGTCCTGGGACGCTCGAGATTTGCGTTTACTCTCGTGTAATCACGTCGAACTCGCAGATGGCGCCGACGTGACGTGCGTGACTCCATTAAGAGGTACGGCGTTTACGCTGGCGGGTGACGCTTTGGGCAACGTTTCGGTGCTTCGCGTCGGTTTTGACGCGCAGTCGCAAACGACTCAGGCGAAAGTGCGCCCGGGTTATCGCATCACCGCTCAAGAGGCGTTGCATAGGGTGATTGATACCTCGCGCGCGCGCATGCGCGTCGTGGCGATTGAGCAACAGCCCGGATTAATCAACGAATGCTCGCGCGTGTTAATCGCCTGGGCGGATGGCTCAATGGCGGTCTGGCATTTACACGAGCGAAGATCGGTAGCGGTCACCGCACCGGCGACGAAAAGCGACGTGGGCAATGACGACGATGCCGTGAGCGACGACGATGGCGGCACAACGCTGACGACGACGACGTGCGCGACATGGTTGGACGCGAATACATTTGTGAGCGGCCGATCCGACGGAAGCGTCGTCACGCATTCTGTACCGGAATTGATGGGGTGTACGGTGACGCATGAAATCACGCGCGCGCAAGATCTGATTTGGCCCTATAAAATAATCGATTCGTCATACAGCGGGACGGCGTTGATGGGTATTCGAGCGTTGCGGACAGTAGTGAGCGACGACGGCGACGGCGTTCGGCTGACGAGGAACGCTTTGGTGGTTGTCGGTGGTGAGCCGCGAGCAGCACCCGATCCTGTGATTGCGTTGACGCTTGTGCGTGAAAAGCGCGCAGAGTCGTCTTTAGGATATCGCATCGATACCACGCGTGCGAAGGCTTTAGCGTGGTTTGGGCCCGTGATTGACGCCGCGCCGATGTGCGACCGTGACGACGGCGTCGTGGAATGCATCGCCGTATTGAGCGAAGGTGGGCGCGTGCACGTGCATGACGTTCGAGAACAACTCAACCGTGGCGAAAGCGTGCCGCAGTCCCAGCCGCTGCCGCTATCGCCGCCTCACGAAGCACTCTTGTCGCGTCCAATGTTTGCGTTGACGTGCGCGCCGAGCGCGTGCGCGGCGTCTCGCGAAGTCGAATTTATGTTTCGAAGTAATGCGGCGTGTTTGGACATCCCGCGAGCGACTACGGATGCGGCGCACGGTTGGTGTGGTTCGTGTCGATGGCCAGTGTACGGTGGCGGAGGTAGCGATGCAGGTGCCGTCGATGGAGCCGGCGCGCGTGTCATCGTCGGCGCAGGCGGGACGAGCGGTTCTGGACTTTTAGTGTACTTGGATGTCGGCGGACGATTAATCCCAGGCGGGAGCGTGCTTGCAAACGGCGTTCCAATTACATGCGTCCATGTGCACGCTGGAGGTGCGCTCATTGTTGTTGGACGTGCGAACGGCGGCGTTGAGGTGTACGCAATGCGCGCGTACGACATTCGACATCTGAAATCCCGCGAACGCGTCTTCGCTCGACGGCTCGAGGTAGACGCCGCGATATCGGCCGAGGAAGAGCGAGAATTCAATGCTGAAGACACGCGCGCCTTCGTGGATGTTGACTCGGCATCTGCGTGCATGACATCGGTGTATACTCTGATTGGCACGTTTGCACATGAGACGCACGTCAATCGACGCGTAACGAGCGCGCGCTCGAACGCGAGCGCGACGATGGTGGCCATAGGCGACGTAGCAGGCGGCGTGTCAGTCATAGACCTTCATCGCGGCGCGGTGGCATGGAGTGCGCCACCGCCGCCAGCGTCATCAGCGTCGTCGTCTTCGAATTCAAAGATCGACGTTTCACAGGCGTGCGCCGGCGTCGCCGCGTTTGGTTTCGGCTTGCCTCTGCCTGAACGTCCCGACGACGACGTCTTAGCCGTGCTCGACGTCGAAAGTGGTGTGCGTTTCCACGCCTTACGCACGGGTACGCGTATCGGCACGCCCATGCGCCCAAAATCGCCCACCGCGGCGTTATCAATCGCGTTGCTCAAGCTCGATGGTTCGCCCGCGGACGCGTGCTCACCTTCTTCTTCGTCATCTTCGTCGGCTGGTTGGTTCACTCCGCCGGCAGACTTTGCATATTCATTTTTAGCTGCCGAATTCACGGTTGATGACGACGTCGACGATGAAGACAAGGTGTTGTCGACGGATGAAGATGAATCTGATGTTCCGGCGCCGTCGATTCCCAAGCGTACGGCGCTCGTGGCAACCATCGGTGTGAATGCGCTGCGTGTATATTCCGCGTTAGGATGCGCTCGCGGTGAGCGATTTACTTTGCGCAAGATACGTCTCGATGAACCACTGGTGAGCGCGGAGGTGGTGAGAGGCGGTGATTTCGGGCACAGCCGGGACGAATGTTGCGTCGTCGCGCTCACGTCGTACGGTCGGCTCCTAGCGTACGCGTTGCCGTCGTTCGCGCCATTAGGTGCGCCGTTTGGTCCAGTGCCAGCTTTGTCGAATGCGAATTTCACAGCCTTTGCTAACGATGGAACAGGCGTGGTCGTTACCGATGAAGGTGCGACGATTGCGCGATTAGAGACGTTTCCGAGCGATTCGGCTCCGGCGGCGGGACGCGTCATCGATGATGACGTCGCCGCTGCCGCCGAAGCCGCGCGTGTCGCGCGTTTCGCGATGGAAGAAAACAACTGCGAAATAGCAATGGAGACGACGTCGAAACGTGCGTCGACGGTGGGAACACCGTCGGCGACGTCGGCGTCGCCAGCGGGTGGCACACCGTTGAGAAACAGGATGCTCATGCTTCGCGACCGCGCCAAAGTCGCCATTGAAAAGCTCGCCACGGTGACGCCGACAAAGGATGACGCATCCCATAAACACCGCGACGAGCCGACGTACACGACCACGGACCTCGCGCTGTTGTTTGCTGACGTGCAACTCGACGCTCCGTCTCCGCTCGGCAAAATGCAGCCGACGGAATCGAGCGAGCGCGCCGAATTATTCGCGGGATCGTCCTCACGTTCATCGTCAAACGTCGACGTCGCACCCGTCAAACGTTCTGCACACGACATTCGCGCAAAGTACCGCGCGAGCGACGCCGCTGCGTCGTCATCAACTACGGCATCCAGCGTCAGCCAAACCCGCGACCAAATGCTCGAGACTCGCGACAAATTGGTCGAACGCGGCGAGACGTTATCGCGTATTCAAGATAAATCTGCCAATCTCGAGCGCGACGCCGCATCGTTCGCGGACATGTGCGCTGAAATTCGCAAGAAATCCGAACGTTCGTGGCTTTAGCGCGCTGTAATGTTGTAATGTACATGTCGAACTGGTACATGTACATGTACATGTACTTGTACACGTCGACGATGAGGTGCACTGCAAAGCACGAGCCTCCGCAGTCGACGACGCGCGCCGATGCCGCCGACGAACAACTGGCCCAAGTGGGCGAAGAAACGCCACGCGCGCGACTTCACACACACGTCCACGGTGACCACGGAGCTAGGAAAGAAGGAATATCACGGCCGTAAACTCCTCGCGCGCGCCTTTAAAAAGGCGAAAACCTTTGACGAGGGCAAGCTCAAACGACGATTACGCGCACCCGAGGACGCAGACAAGCTCGCCGACGCGCTCAAAGCCACGCGAGGTGTTGATGTCGACGTGTTAGCCGCGCAGTGCGCGCGGGCGTGCGCGAAGCGCGTAGAGGAGAGCGTGCGCCAGGCGCTCGAGGAGGCGACGGCGCGCGCGACGGCTGACGACGCTGAGGCGGCGCCACCCGCATGCGTCACCGAAACCGTCGATCTCGGTGACGGATTCGATAGCAAAGATCTTATTCGTGCGTTATTCGACGATGCCGCGGGTGCACCGGGCGAGCGCGTGGTTGACGGTGAAAATGCTTATGTCGCGGCGGCGAGACGGTTGGCGTCGTCAAGCGCCGTCCGAAGCGAAGTCGACGCCTTACGTGATCGTCTCATGGCTATCGCCGAGCGCATGAATCGCGCGGTCGAAACCAAAAAGAAACGAGACGCGTGGGCGCTCGAAAAAGAAGCGCGCGAGGCGAAGAAGGCGGCTGAGAAGGCGCGAGCTGAGGAGAGAGCAAAGAGGCGAGCGGCAGGCGAAGACGTGTCCTCGAGCGAAGATTCGGACGACGGCGACTCAGACGACGATGCAGACGACGGTAATAATCGAAATAGTAGCGATAGTGACTCGGAGAGTGATTCTGAAATCGATGAATCGGGATATGCGAGTTTGAGCGAAGAAACGTTGGCGGAAATGCGCGCAGCCAAGCGCGAGGCGAAATCGTCAAAAAAGACAACGAAACAGAAGGGTGCCGATAATGACGACGCCGACGAGTTAGATTTGGCGCCCAAGAAGAAAAAGGTCAAAAAGCGCATGGGCCAGAGGAAACGTCGCGAGATTGCTGTGGCGAAGTTTGGCGCCAACGCCGCGCATCTCATCGCCGAACGCGAACGCGAACGCGCGGAGGCGCGCGCCAAGGAGGAGGAAGAACGCAACATGCATCCGTCTTGGCGTGCGAAACGCACGCAGGCGCCTCTCATCGTGCCATCCGCGGGTAAGAAAGTAAAGTTTGATGCCGATGCTGATGATGGTGGTAGTAGTCAAGGGGCGAACAAGTTTGCCAAGCATGGCGTTCAGAAGAAGCGCGACGGGTCGAAGCCGTCGCGACCAAAATCGTACGTCCCCCAAACCGAAGCCGACGGACCATTACATCCGTCTTGGCAAGCGAAACTTAAAGCCGACGCCCAGGCGTGGGGTGGTGGCGTGAAACCTGAAGGTAAAAAAGTCGTCTTTGGCGACGACTGATCTATCAATGTACATCAATGTATTTACTTTTTACTTTACACCGTTTACACAACACGAATTTTTATTCGTCTACGTCTACCGCGCCGTTGCCGCACGCTTCTAAATGTCTAAACAATTTCGTACGACTCGAAAACGTCGCCGCGCACTGTAAACACGTCAATCTCGTCGAGAACTCCGCTTCGTTGCGTCGAATATTGGCGACACTCTCGAGTTGTCTCGGCATGGAAGACGTGCAGGCGCGACACGAAGCATCGTGCGCGTACGGCGACCGCCCGCTAAAGTTAATCAACCCACGTACGCGCTTGGAAAACTCCGCGAGTGGAACTTCTCGCGCACACGTCACGCAACGCGCGTGATTGGGTAACCCACATCGGAATTTAACGACGCATTTCACTGCAAAAATCTCCGCTTCGTCCCGGAGTGTCTCTCGCGGCGACGGCTCATCAAACGCGCACGAATTCAATCCTTCAACCTCCCACGAACGCAAGTTCTCCCGAAGCAATTTCGCCTTATCTTTAGACGCTATGCGAGCATTCGCGGCGTCTAACACCGCGAGCTTTGCCACGACGTCATCGACGCCAACTTCTAAATCATCAAAATCTGCACCCGCCACGCGCTTTATATCCACTCCCGCGCGTTGACAACGCATAAACTGCGCGTGGTCTTCGCCGCCCCATCCCCAGAACGTATTCGGATACCCATTACTTGCAATGTATGCGCGTTCGTCGTACACGGCGACGCCGCCAAAGCACCCGTCGCTAGAGTAACGGCATCCCTTTGCGTCGAGAACCGTCACCGACGCGCCGCCAGCGCCCGCCTTCTTGCGCTCGCTCGCGCCGTAATGCGCGCCGCAGCTCGCGTGAGGCGCCATGTCCACGTCATGACACACGTACGCACACCCGTCGCCGTCCACGTAGTGCTCGCGCGCAATGGTAAACGCCGCATTCAGACACGCGCCTCGGTTGAATCGAGCGCCATCGCTCGCGTGTTCGGCGACGACGACGAGTATCGGGCGCCGCGGGACGCCTTCGAGCGCGGCGAGGGCGTCGAGCAATGTCGCGAGTTGCGCCGTGCGCCCGGTGCCGTCCTCGCGAAACGGCACGAGGATGGCGGCGCCGTATGCGCGGCGAGACATGTCAGAGTGTGACGTTTTGTTTCTTCTATACACACGAATGACGACTTCTAAAGCTGTCCTAGGAGTGACGCGTGTGCTTCACACACCGGTCATTATCGCAGTTCTTTCGCTTCGAACTCTTTGTACGCATTCTTGATGATGTCGAAGACTTTGTCCGCGATGAAGCGTTGGGACGCGTCGCCGCCGGATTGCGACACCTTGTCGGGATGAATAATCACGAGCGCCTTGTGATAGCTCTTCTTGACGCCGCTCGGGGACATGAGCGCTCCCATGGTTGGGTTGACGTAGCGATGACCGTCCCACAGCACTTCGGCGAGGTTGGCGAGAAGCGTGCGAATGTTGTGTTGATTCTTCTTGGCCCATTCGTCGATGTCGGCACCGATGAGATCCTTGAGCATTTGACGTTCGTTTTGTTCTGAACGTATGGTTTGTTCGCGTGCGCGCTTTTCCTTGAGCGCGGTTTCAATGCGCACACGGTTGCGCTCGTGACGCGCCTTGCGCAGCGCGGCTCGTTCGGGAGGCTCGTTCGGATCTATCACCTCCGTGTCCTCTGGAGCGTACGCGAATGCGGCGCTCGTGGACTTCGTGGATGCGACGCGAGACGTAGAATCCATGGTTCCGAATACATCATCCACGACTCCACTCGCGGGCACGTTTGCCGAGCCTTGCGTCGTCGTCGCGCTCGAGTGCTTCACCGTGAACATGGCTTCTATGGGATCGAACGACGAGCTCGCCGCCGGTTTGGCTGCCGGTTTTGTCGCGCTCGCGCCGGCGCTAAAGAAATCATCCAAATCCTCCACCGACGACGCGTTGGACGTTGGTTTCGGCGCCGGCTCTGGTTTCGGCGCTGGCTTTGGTTTCGGCGCCACTATCGGTGGTTCTTTACGCTCAACTACCTTGGGCGCAGGCTTTGGCGCCGAAACCGGCGGCGGCGGCGGCGGCTCGCGAGCCTTGACTGGCGAAGACGCCGGCTTTTTGGATGGCGACGGCGGCGCTTTGGGCTTTACCGACGCGTCTTCCGCGTGCGCCTTCCCGGAAACTTCCGCGGTGAACTTTTCTGTAGTTTTCACCGCCGCCTTAAACAATCGCGTCACGCCTGCTTTCATCGATGCACCCACCTCGGCCACTTTCGCTCGAGCATGCGACGCCGTGTGGCCAAAAAATTCATTCATGTCGGCGTCGGCGTCGTTGAAACTTCCGGACCGCGCGTGCGCCGCCGGGGCTGGAGTTGCGCGCTCAGGCGCCACCTGCGGAGACGACGCGCGAGACGGCGGAGATGGCGCTTTGGCTTCCTTAATGGGCGGCTTCGGCGTCGGAGACGACGGCGAACGTTTCGGCGGCGCCGACGCGCCGATGGACACCTCGCCTAGAATTTCATCCAATTCATCAATCAAGCCCGAATCGCTCGCGTGCGACATCAACGGCGCATGTGTACGCGGCAAAATCTCACTCGCATTCGCCTTCTGATGCACCGGGGGCACGGTTTTCGCCACGCCAGGCGGCGATTGGCTTCGAGACGCGAAATCGGCTAAATCTGCGACGCTCGTCGACGCTGTCGGCGTACTCGAACCACTAAGTAAATCAAACAAGTCCGACCCCGCGCTAGGCACACGTGTCGCACTATTCATACTCGTGCCATTATCGCGTCCACGCTGCGTCGTCATCGACGGCGAGGCTACCCCGCTAAAGAAATCGTCCAAGTCATCCTTCGGCGCCGCCGACGCGTTTTTCAACGTCGTCGTCGTCGTCGCCGTCGTCGCCGTCGTCGTCGACGTCGACGCAAACGACGCAAACGCCCCGAACACATCATCATCCACCGCGCGACTGCTCGTCGTGCCCCGCTCCTTCGCCGTCGTTTTCGTCGACCCAAAGAACGCTTCGAGATCCTCCCCCGACGCCGCGCCTCGACTCAACCCACTCCCCGTCGCCGTCGCCGTCGCCGTCGCCGCTGCGCCCACACCGCGCCCGCCCACGCCGCTCGCGCTCTTGGCCTTCATCCCACTCAGCGTCGCGTTCGCGCCGCCGCGAGCGCTGCCGCGAGAGATATCCAACAAATCCACACCCCCGCGCATCAACTCATCAACGTACGATGACGACGACGACGACGACGCCTTAGTCGACGGCGTCGACGGCGTCCTGGCCACCGATGCGCGTCGTCCATCGTCACCACCCATCGACGCCATCGCGCCGCCGCCGACGACGACGCAGCGACGAGTTGTGTGGACGGCATTGGGTGACGCGTCATCATCATCAACCGTCCCATGACGCGCCCGAACACCGCCGACGACGCCGACGACGCCGACGACGCCGCGCGCGAGACGCCATCGCCCGCGCTCGCATCGCGCGCGCCCGCGACGTCGTCCTGGTTCGATGGCTTGAGCGATAAGCTCCGCGAAACGGCGTCGATCGTCGGGTCGCGGTTGGATGAATTTGATGAAAATCTCGATGCGTTCGCGCGTCGCGCGCTCGGCGACGAGGACGACGGCGAAGACGGCGGTGACGGTGATGAAGACGCGAACGCGTCCGCGGTGTCGTCGTCATTGCGCGTGGAGTTTTCGAGCGACGACGTGGACGCGTTGCGCGAGGCGTTGTCCATCGCCAAGCAAGAGCTCGCGGCGCGCGATGCGTCGCTCGCCTTGGCGCGCGAAGAGACGGCGAAGATGCGCGAAGCGGCGATAAAGGCGGCGAAAGAGCTCGCGAAGCGCGTCAAGGCGGAGAAAGCGAGCAAGGCGGAGCGTGGGGTGGAGGATGACGGGGAGCGAGGCGCGTCTTTGGCTTCGGACGCGGCGTCGTCGGCGACGTTTGGCAATGAACTCGCGCGATCGCGGGAAGAAGTCGAGTGCTTGCGCAAGGAAATGAATGATGAGCTCGAGAGAGCGCGCGCAGAGGCGGTGCGGGCGAGCGAAGAGGTGATTGAGGCGCGCGCACGGTTGGCGAGTACGGAGACGACGATGTCGAAACGTCTCGACGAGGCGCGCGCTGAAGCCGAGGCTCAGAACGCAAAGGCTCAGAAGGAGCTCGCTGAACTTCGCGCAGAAGTTTTAGCGCTTAAAACAAAGGAAGAGTCGAGCGGCGGTGGCGGTGGCGGTGGCGGACGAGGCGGTAAAAAGGGTAAAAAGGGTGGCGCGAGTCCCAATGTCGCGTCGTCGTCCAAAGACGCCGAAGAACTCGCGGCGTTGAAAGCGCAGTTCGCAGCCGTCGAGAGTGAGCTCGCGAGTACAAAAGAATCGCTGCGTGGGACGCGCGAAGAATTGGACGCCGCCAAGACGTCATCCAGCGGGGACGCCGAAGTGCGCGCCGGAGTCGTCGAAGCGTTGAACGCCGAAATCTCAAAGGTGAAAATTGAGTGCGAGGAACTCCGATCCGCGGCGGATGACGCGCGAGCGGCTTTGGATGCCGAAAAGCAGGTTCGGGCGGATGACATCGAGCGCATCCGCGCCGAAGTCGCTGACGCCGAGCAAAGTTCCGTGGGCGAAGATGTTCAAGCCGCCGAAGCTCGCGCCGCCGCCGCCGAAGCTCGCGCCGCCGCCGCCGAAACTCGCGTGCAACAACTCGAAGGCGAGCTCGCCGAGGCGAACGAATCGTGCGCGACCGCGCGAAGAGAGTTGGATGAAGCGCTCGATCGCGTCAGACGCGCCGACGCTGAAATGGCTCAAATCAAGGATGAATTGTCAGATGCCATAGCGGCAAAAGAGGACATGGAAGGCGCGGTGACGCGCGGCGCGGTGAGCGCGGCGAATTCTGCGGCAAAAATGAATGCTGCGGAGAAGGCCAAGGCTAAAGCCGAGGCTGAACTCGCGGAGATACGCGAACAATTGCGTCTTATGGACGCCACGAGTCGCGAAGCCGCCGAGTCCATCGCTGCTCGAGAAAAAGCTGAGCTCGTGTCGAAACGCGCGGTGGCGCAGCTCGCGCTCGCAGAAAAGACGGCGGAAGAAGCTCAAGTTGCAGCAGACAAAGCGGCCCGTGAAGGCGAAGAACGCAATCGTCGTTTCGCTCACGTGCAGGCGCAATTTCAAGTCACCGAAAAAGAGCTTCGTGAGAAGATTGACACGGTTGAAGCTGAGTTGAAAACGCTTCGCGCGAATGCAGACGAAGCGACGCAAATGAAAGCAGACGCTGAATCTATCGTCGCCGAAGCGCGAGAAGAGGCGGATGAAACCAAAGCACAATTGGACGCACTCACTGAACGCGCAGAGCGCATGGCAAAGGCGCTCGAAGTCGCCGAAGCCGAAGCGATCGAGGCTCGCACGCGACTGACGGTGTTGGAAGAAATGGCTGCGTTGCGTAAATCGCAACCCGCACCAGAGCCCGCGCGCGTGCCTCCACCGACAGAACCCGTGGCGACGCAAACGGAAGCCACACTAGAAGCGAGTGCGAGCGCCGCATCTGAGACGAGTGAGACGCATATCCGCCGTCGTCTCGCGTCGATTATCAATCAACTGAACGCAAACGTCGAGCGTCCCACTGCACGGACCAGCGTCGACGAAACAAAGTCTTCCGGTTCTATTTGGGGTATGTTGGGCATGGGTAGCGACGCCGACGAAGCGCGAGACGCCGACGAGCCGGACGCGTTCGTTTCGACGCCAATCGACGACTCGATGGATTTGGATGCGTTGTTCGACCGCATCGAAACGTTGGCGCGCGACGCGACTGCGTCTCAGTCGGTACAACGATCAGCGCAGCCATCATCCGCGCCGGCACCTGCCGACGTCGACGTTGATGCACGATATGAGCGCGAAACGCAAGAGGAGCTCAGCGCGCTCAAGGCAGAGCTCAGTGCGCTCAAGGCGGGATTGGGCGAGCGCTCCACCGCCTCGCTCGCCGCCGTCAATCGCCGCGCGCAAGAAGCCGAACTCGCCGCCGCAGATGCAAAAACCAAACTCGCCGCGGTGGAGAAAACAAACCGCGAGCTCTCGTGGCAAATTTCCATGCTCACCGAACAAGACGAAAAGCAGCTCCGTCCAGTGCTCGCATCGTCGGGATGGCTCGCGCGCGCCACCGGCGCCGTGTCTGGATGCACCGCGCCGCGTCGTCAACGTTCGGTGCTGCTCCAACAACACCCATAGCCCTCATCACTATCGCCGTCGTGCATTCACCATCCTTAGTCGCGTTGGTGTGTAAAATAAAAGTATACATTTAAAACGCGACATCCGCGCGCAAACGCTTCAGAGCGTGACGCGCGACAGTCAGTCACTCATGCGTCTCGCCCTCTGCGCGCAGCGCATCGCGCGTCCGCCACGCGCGACGCACGTACGCGCGCACGCGTCGCGATCGCCCGTGCGCGCGTCCGTAGCCGCGCCCGTACGACGTCGCGGTGACAACCAACGCGCGCGAGTGTCGGACGCCAAAAAAAATCTCGACGCCGCGATGGATGACGACGCCGGCGCCGCACCATCCGCCGCCGCGGTCAAGCGCACGTTCGAATGGGACCGCACCGACGTGTTCACCGCGTACGGCACGTTCGCGACGATCCTCGCCGTCGGGTCCACGGACGCGGCGTCGAGCGCGCAGTACGCGTTCGTCCCGTACTTTGCGGCGTTGGCGCTGAGTTCGATGTACATTGGCGCCCATCGCGGGTTAACGCGCACGTTTCGGGAAACAATTAGCTTTGAAAGCTCGCTCGCCGGACCCGTGGTGCTTTCGGTGGCGCTGTTCAGCGCGTATCTCGCGTTGGAGGTGTTTCATTTGGATATATCTTGGTTGGTGAATGGATATTTTTTCGTGCTCGGCGCGATTGCGGTGGGCGGGAACGCCGTGGAGCCGCTCAACGCGATCGGGACGTGGTGGAAAACGGGCGTGGTGGAGTGGAAAGTCCCAGATGGATGGGCGGTGGATCCAAAAACGGGGGATGTGGTGAAGGATGCGGAGGTGAACGTGACTCCGGCGCAAATTCTCGGCGGCGTCTTTGGCGTTGCGTTAGCCAGTGCCGACGCGGATGCGGGACATTTAAATTTTACGTTGAACAACGCCATCGCGTGCATGATTGTGACGGATTTCTTGTCCGTCATTGGGTTTGGGTCATTCAAATCTGCCGCGACGTTGCTTTCAGGATTGCTCGTCTACGACGCGTTTTGGGTATTTAAAAGCGAGGAGGTTTTGGGTCAAAACGTCATGATGAGCGTGGCGACGAATCAATCATTCAACGGCCCTTTTAGATTGTTATTTCCTCGTTTTGAGGACGTGTTGAATCCAGCACCGATTGATGCGTTTCCGTTTTCCTTGGTCGGTTTGGGCGACATTGCCGTTCCTGGCTTATTGATTAGCTTGATGCTTCGATACGACGCGTCGCGGGCGACGGATTTACGCGCAAGAGCGTCCGCGGCGGCGGATGCATTTATGGGAATTTTCGAAGATGAACGCAACGAGCGCGACGCGGGGCCAAACATGTTTGACAGCACAAACGTTGATGGAGATTACGAGGCGGATGGCTACCGCACGGGCATTGGTAAACGCGCCGCCATCGCCGCGGAGCAAGCGTACGACGCCGCGGCTGAAGCCAATGAAGATGCCATATTAGTCCCTAGCAGTTTATCCGGCCGAGCGTTCTTTTCTGCGACGCTCAAGGCATATCTCGCGGGTTTGCTCGTCGCAGTCGGCGCAAACGTGGCGACGGGCCAAGGCCAGCCGGCGTTGGTGTATCTCGTTCCCGCGACTTTGGGCGTCGTGGCGTACACCGCGTTTACGCGTGACGAAGTCTCTCGCGTGTTTGAATTCGTAGACGAGTCCCGCGAAGAAGGGTCATTATTGTAAAGTGTATTCATCATTTAATTTCTACCTACCGGTATGTATGCGTCGCGTATCGTAAATGTCTTGTCAGTCTTGTCTCATTGGTCTTGTCTTGTCTCATCTTCGCCGTTCATGCTCGCCGCGCGCATCTTGGCTGCTATGATCTTAAGTTGATCGAAAGCAATTCATACACGACATAGTCATAGTCATCGTCATCGTCATCAGTGTCGTAGTAGCTTGCATCGGTGTCGGTGTACCAATAGGATTCATCGCTTTCATCGTTGTCATCGTCATAGTCGTCGTCGTCGTCGTCGTCGTCGCTGGTGACGGCATCGCTAGCGGCAGCGGCGTAATCGACATCGTCCTTGATCCAAGGCCAGCGATCGGGAAAACTCGTCCAATTCGACACGAGAGCACGCGCAAACGCGCCTATATTTTTAAATCCAAGAACTTCCTCACACGCCGACGTCCACGCCGCCGACGCGTCGCGTTTCGAGTAATACTGTTTCTTCTTCCCGTTCGTCCTACGCAATTTAGCTTCAGACGCCTCATGCACACGCGCGCGCGCATCCTCCATCGTATCTCGATACTCATCGCAATACTCGTGTATGTACCGCATCTCAGCCACTCTCCGCGCCACCGCCTCGGCGTTCCATTTCTCCAACGCCCGCGCCCGCGCCTCCCCCTTCACCCCCGCAAACGTCTCCGCCTCGACGAAATTTACACATAGCACGCTACCCTCGCGTACCTCACACCCCAACCTCGCACACGCCTCGCGTAAATCCCTCTTCCGCTCCCTCCTCGTCTGCCACAAGTGTTTCGTACGCGCGTACGCCAACCGCCACTCCTCCACGCGCACCACGCCTTCGATGCTCTCTCGAACGTCTCGCGGGGCGTCGTACGCATCGTACACGCGCATGCGCGTCGCGATCGTGCGCGCATCGCGATGTTTTACGTAATCTGCGTAATGCGCGCGCGTCGTCGCGTCGTCCGTCGGCTCGGCGCGCATCGCAATGTCGACATCGAAGTGCACAAAAAAAAACGCACGAAAATGGCGACAAAAAAACGCA
>Ga0181596_10001249_pt1 | contig 26118 bp, 30 predicted proteins | sample 041ome_6_FD_148655 | JGI IMG/M metagenome (GOLD analysis project Ga0181596, IMG submission 148655) | Coastal salt marsh microbial communities from the Groves Creek Marsh, Skidaway Island, Georgia - 041402US metaG (spades assembly) | ecosystem: Environmental > Aquatic > Marine > Intertidal zone... | reverse complement strand
CGCAGAAACGGAAGCAGAAACGGAAGCAGAAACGGAAGCAGAAACGGAACCGGAGACCTCAGACAGTGCATTTTTACAATTGGCGTCTATGGCAATTGAAGAACGCCGTAGCCGCTCCGCGGCATCGCAAAGCAGCGAGCAAAGACGACCAGAAGTTGAACCGCCGGCTGATTCACAAGAGCGTGGTCCGCACATACAGGTGAACAATTACGGAGGTATTCGAGTCAGAGCAACACAGCAGTATATGCCGTTCAGACCGGGAATATACTTACCTATGGATTCTAATAACATAAGCGGTGAACTGATTGTTGACATTCCAGCTAACACACCTTACCAGCAATTTTTAAGCGCGGAAAACGTCCGGTTGGGTAGAGTCAGCGTGGCTTTTAATCTCGGATATCTGAACTCGATAATGGAAGAGGTTATGGCTTTGGATTTCGACTATGAGGTGGACGAAAACGAAGTTGAGGTTGATTTCGACGACTTTCAGGACGTGGCCGTGACTATGGACATAGAAGCGTACAATAATGCCGTCGACATTGTGAAACCGGAAAATGAGGAAAAATGCCCCATATGCATCGAAAACCTACACACAACAGACGATTTGAATCTGCGCAGTCTTTGTGTAAGGGTAAAGTGTTGTGGAAATATGTTTCACGATGCTTGCTTGAGACACTTGCTGTGCGACGTGGGTCCGTGTAAGTGTCCGATGTGCAGGGTCGATATGCGTTCTTTTTCAGAACAAAGTTAGAAAGAAAGAATTGTGTAGAATAAATATGAATAAAAAAGTTACATTAGCCATTGCAGGAATTGTGACCGCCACCGTTATTTTAATGTGCGTTTTACTTTCGTCCAAACGCAAAGAGAATTTTACCTCTGAAATAGTTCATTCGCCAAACTCCAAAGAAGAACTGCGAAAGCGCAGTATAGTAGACGATAAACTGAAAAGAGTCGCTACAAGCATAAAAGGAACTCGCAAAACGCCCATCTACATAATCGACGACTTTCTATCCGGGCAAGAATGCGACGCGGTCATAGATTCTGCCACAAACTTGTTTGATTCGGAGCTGACTTCGCCTAGCTCTGACAAGTATTTCAGAACGAGCAAAACGGCCGACTTTACGGGAGTGGGTATACAGCCTGAGATAGACAGAAAGGTATACGACCTTGTGGGACGGTCGGCGAACACGGCCGAGACGACACAGATACAACATTACAAACTGAAAAATGAATTCAAGGATCACGTAGACGCGTTCGACAGAGAAACAGACCACCAATTTTGGAAAAATGGACAGCGTACGTGGACGGTTATGATTTATTTAAACGATGTCCCAAAGGGAGGAACAACCGAATTCAAAAAGTTGAAGGAAGAGTGCGTGCCCAAGAAAGGAAGAGCTGTTGTTTGGTCGAGTCTTAACGAAGACGGATCGATAGACCACGATACGCTTCACTGCGGAACGCCAGTTCTCGAAGGAGAAAAGTGGATCACCACCACATGGTTTCTAGACACAGAGCATTAGTTTTTATACTCGACTGAGTATAAAATCTCTCTGCTCAGCTGTTAAAAATCCGTTTAATTGTGGCTGCGATGCTTACAATGCGCCAGGCGGAGTTCCCGGCGTTTAATCGGCGTCGCCGAAATCGGGTATCTCTCCGCGTATATAATAGTAAAGAGATTGCGTAGTATGCTCCAACTCTACTGGAGTGATAATTTTAAATTTGTCCTCGACATACATTTTTTTGTAAAACCACTTTTTCACCTCTTCAACACTCTTTGGTAAATTTCCAGATGAATCCTCCACGAAAATTTGACGCATTTGGAAGTAGTCTTTGTTCGCCGACTGTCTGTACTCTTGTTGCGTAGGGTTGCGCGCCTTAATTACTCGCCTTAATCTATCAATCTCAGACTGATTTGCCATTTTGTTTTGATAACAATTGTTTATCAAAATCATTTTCAAAGTACGTTGCTTCTCCTTGTTTCGATCAAGGGACCTCTGGGTTATGAGCCCAGCGCGCTTCCGCTGCGCCAAGAAGCAGTTTTAGTTTTATTTACTGTTTATTTTATTATTTATTTCTGTTACATTCTCATCGCCGACGGAGGGTACATTCCATTGTTGGAGTGCTCTCGTCGGTTCTTTGACTGCATCCCATCGGCTGGATGGGGCGGTTCCTGTTCCATCTGCATTTTTCCAGCATCTCCGTTTGCGCCATTCTTCGCGTTGGTCATCATCATTCGAACGTTTCGCTGCACCTGCTCGAAATCGGCTCCTACCATTCTGTGCACCTTTTTGCCTCTGAACCAAAAGTCGAATGCGGGGATGCTTTGCACATTCGCGGAAAGCTTGTTTGGATTGGTTTTGTCGTACTCTTCTGCGAACAGCATAATCTTACCTGGTTTGTTTACTAACTTTGCCAGAGCGTTGTATTTCGGTGCTATCTCAACGCACGGTTTACACCAGGGGGCTGAAATCTTGAACACGCAGATTTCGTTCGACCAGATCATCTTGTTCTTTTGCTCGCGCGTGGTCACTTCTGGAGCGGATGACCCGTCGTAAACGGTAGCGGCAGAAGCCGTCTTTCCGCCCCGAGATCCTCGGGAATTCACCGCTCTGGCCTGTGCTTCTTGCTGGGCGTAGGCGCTGCTGCGTGCCAATTGTTTCTTCTGTAAATCCAGTTGTTTCTGTTGCTGCTCCAGCAAATGTTGCTGCTCCAAAATCTTTTGCTGAGCGGAGAGCATTTGTTCTTGGACAACCTTTTCCCTAGCCTTTTCAGCCGCAGTGGAACCTAAGTCGTTGTATCTTTTATACGATGCAGACATTTATCCACACCAACCAACCTGTTTAAGTATCTTTACATCGCCGCTCCGCTACGCGGTTAATCTTCGTCGAAATCGTCGAAATTGTTGACGTGATCCGGGTCAAAACGGTCGTGATGATGCTTCCAAAACTCGCGACACCCGAATCTAAAATTGTCGGGCGGCGGATCCGCCTTGTAGTAAAACACGCAATCCTGCCACCGATTCGTTTGGATCGCGTTGTGAATGTACAGGCACGTGTAGTCTGTCGTCAGCGCGTCCATCAACTCGCAAAAGATGTTGAAATCCCCGATCACACTCGCGTAGTTCTCGTACAGCGCTTTGCGGTTCTTCAGAATCGGCTCACGAAGGATGAATACCCCGTCCACGTTCGTACGGATTGCCGGGTTGATGTCCATGGCGTACTGCAAAGACAAAATGTAAAGCATGTTCCAGTGCCTACCCCTCTTGTACATACCTTGCTGAATCTTTGTGTTGAAAATTTTTGAACTGTCCGTGCAATCATCGCAAAGCACCACTGCCCACGGATTGTTCATCTTCTGCTTAGCCATCTTCTGACGCTTCACAAACTTTTTCAACTGAGACTCGCTGTACTCGTTGAACACAAACGACGCCGGAAACATCTTGCTGTAGAACCCGTTCGAGTCCTCTGAGCCTGACATAATTATACCAGCGGGTATCAAATGTTTTTTAGCGTACAACAAGGCTGATATCAACGTAGATTTTCCTGTATTGTGCACAACGGAGTAGTCTTCCAACAAGAACAGGTGATTCCCGTCGAGTGTAAATCCGTAGTAGTTGTCCTCTCCAACAGACTCGACCGATTTAATCCCAGTCATCAGTACATCTTTGTTCAACTTTCGTGGCGATGCGCTTTTGCGTTCGATCCTGTTGGGTATCGCGTCGAGATGTCCAGAAATGCAGCACCTGTAGTACGTGCCTGTGACCGATCCGTTCGAACCATTCGTGCACGTTTTCTCGCATTTTTTCTTGTACGCAGACATTCCGAGAGAACGCGCAAGACTGAGCAGTCCGTCCACCAATTCTTCACTTTTATTGATGAAATCATATGTGTTAGATTTGTCTAAGTGACCGTCGCTGTCCAGGAGACCTGCGAGCAGCTCCAAACGAACTTCGCGAGAATTGCTAATGTACTGCTGTGGTATATGCTTGCGGTCGATAACACCCAGCTCTCGAAGACCCTCTCTGAACAGATTACCGTACCATTTTCTATTCCCCATTGGCTGGCTAATACTATATCCATACTCGCTGTTTCCGATTTTGCGCACGACAAGTCCTTGAGGCTCTAACACGCGCTCGAATTCGGAAACGACTTCTTGATCCGCCGTTGTGAACCGCGCTTCTCCCAACGTCCCATCCCCCAACCAAATACCCAACAGATACGGATCGACTTTTACTTCCTGAGGTGGAAACTCGACCCCACTTCGATACCACTTAAATCGATTCCGCCAAGTGTCGCTCTTCTTGAGGTATTCCGACACGGTGAGGTTTTCGACAGTACCGTGTTTGATATCGTTGTAGCCAGTGCATTTCAAACTCAAAATATGATTCTTATTCACTACTACAGAGTCTCCTTTTATGGGCGTGATTTTGTACATCTCCTCGTACCCACGGCAAAGCTCCATAACCGTGCGCGGTTTGCTATCGTCTCCCATGAGAAGGTCGCCTTCCTTTACGTCCTCGACTGGAACAGAAGTTCCATCGAATCTCATAACACGGGTGCCCGCTTTAAAACAGCCCGGCTTGCCCACGACCACGAGCTTGAACCCGCCGGCGTGATTCCCGCTCGTTGCAGGCGCGATAAGCTCCAGATTCAGTTCTTTTACTTCGATTACTTCGCTCATTTCTTTCTCACCATTTTGTCATACTTTAAATCACTACCCGGTGAAAACGATCGTAAATAAAGGTATTTTACCTATGCATAAATCAACTATGAATACGAATAAGATTAATCAAACCTTTCAAATTATATCCGACCTGCACATCGAAGCAGGCGATCCCAAATCATTTACTGTCATCAAGCAGATAGAAGCGCGCACGCCCACTTTGGTCATAGCAGGCGACATGGGATCGTTTCACCGCATACAGCCTATGATCCAACTGCTCGAAGAAGCGGCCGGCAAGTTCAAACACGTGCTCTACGTGCCGGGAAACCACGAGTACTACCACGACTCGAACGCAAACAGAAAGTACAAGTCTCTAGGAGAGTTGCTGTACGCCTTCAAACGCGCCGTTTCAGAGAATCCCCGCCTCCAAAACGTTCACGTTCTCGATCGAAAAATGGTCAGCATCGACGGCGTCACGTTTGCCGGAGCTACTCTTTGGTCGGACGTTGGAAACGCCAAAGCGTTGCCCGAATACATACGCCTCGACGTGTCGGTAGAAGAATACCAGGCGATGCACAGACGAGACATTAAATGGCTTTATCGCGTGTCTAAAATGAAAACTGACGGTCCTTTGGTCGTCATCACCCACCACGCCCCCTCGAAAACTCTGCTTCTCCCCTCGCGCTTCGCCAGAAAATACTCGTCTTTCTACGCAACCAATCTCGAGAACACCTCCATCTTTAAAAAGGCCGACGTGTGGGTGTTCGGACACACTCATCACAACGTCGACGTCAACATCGGATCCACTCGAGTCGTAGCAAACCAATTCGGCAAAAAAAAAGACGCTTGCAATGCAGATTTTAAAAAAATTATTGCCATAAATTAAAAATGGCTTTCTTATATCAACCTCCAAGACTTCCGTACTCTGGAACCGAGCTCGGTTTAGGATCTAACGTGTTTTGTAAAAAAATTTTGTCCGCTAACATTCTGGATGGTGGTCCAGGTACATCTCTTACAGCCTCAGCCCCAGCCACTGCCACAATTACAGGCAAGTGGGTGACTGCAGGTCTCGCCAACGGCCAGACGTACGCAACAGAAGTCACTTTTAGCTCTACCACGGGTACAGGAACTGGAATGAAAGCTAAATTTTCATTTGCATACGCAGGCGAAGTAGACGATGACGGAATAGCTTTATCTGCCGAAGTCACTAACCCGGGATCTGGATACGTATCAGGAGAAGTAGTAACTTGGGATGCGGCCGACATTCTTGCTAAGTTTAAGCTAGGCACTAACCCGCCGACCCTCTCGACGGCGTACACTAGTGTTGATTCTGCTTACACACTTACGCTTGGGGCCGGTTCTACGTCAACAAGCGCTGTCATTTATACTGAGGCCGGGAGTTCTGGATGGCAATTTACTTTAGGTGGCGTATCTGGTCAAGTGCAACTCGTTACTATTATAATTTCAGATGACGGCATCGCTGGTAATGACTATGCAGATAGCGACTACGTAGTAGTCACCAACATAACGGGGGGAGTGGCTGAAACAGAAATATCGACGGCTGGCATTGCCTCTGCAAGTATTTTCCATAATACTGATAACAAGACTGAACAAATTACCTTGAGACGCAGTGTTGGAGATCGCGGTAGCGGCACGGATGCGACTCTTGCTGCTGCCGATGTTACCGTCCGTCTTTCCAGGAGACAGCTACAACAGTAAATAATTTCCAAATGTGTTTAAATTCTCCTTTTAGAATTTAAATCATAGAAACATGGATTGAAAGTTGTGTGTTGATTCGTCGTGGGTGTTTGCGCGCGATTTCACGGCGTCTTGAATGTCTTGAATGGATAGACATCCGTTTTTTTTATTTTGTTCACGCAAGAGTCTTTTGGAGTGTGCGATTTTGCATTTGAAGAGAAAGTTTTTGATGGCTCTGCCTTGTCCGTTTTCAAAGAGAGTTTCGTCCTGGAAGACGTTTTCAATGTCGCGTTTGTCTTTTTCTTCAACCGTCCATCCGATGTCGTTGATTTGCGACAGAAATATTTTGTTCAGTTGTGTTCCGGAGTAGGGTTCCAGGACGTGCACCCATTGGAATCTGGACTTGAGTCCCTTGTTGAGGTTGAAGAAGCAGCGTTCAATGTCCTTTTCGTACCCGGCAATGATGCATATGAATTTGCCTGCATTTTCCGAGAGAAATCCGCAGAGCGTGTCCACGGCTTCTTTCGAGAAGGAATCTTTTCCTTCCTTTCCTGATCCGAGGGAGTACACTTCGTCGATGAACAAGACTCCTCCTAGACAGGATTTGAGCAGCGCGAGCGTTTTCGTCGCCGTTTGTCCCAAGTAGGAGGCGACGAGGTCTTCTCGGTGCGCGATTTTAAAAATGCTTTTGGGGTTTTCAATGACGCCCAGACAGGCGTATATTTTGCCGAGTATTCTGGCGACGGTCGTTTTGCCCACTCCGGGCGGACCGGCGAGCATGGTGTGCAGGTACTCGTTGTTGGTTATCTTGTCGAGTTTCTGCAGAAAGTAGACGAGCTGGTCGAAAACCGTCGACTTGAGCATTTCCAGTCCGATCAGATCGTCCAACTCTTGCAAGTGGTCGCAGCACCGCTTCAGTGAATCATTGTCTATCCGCACGAACCGCTGGCCTTGTTTTATTCGTTTTCCGAGTTCGATCAAATCTTTCAATGTTGTCAACTCCGGCAGTGGCAACATTTTTTTCTTTACGTACGTTTTCACCAACCTTTTTCCCTTTCCGCTGGACTTGGATTCGGACTTCTTCTTTAAACCAGTGTCTATTCGAGCTTTCACGTGCGACACGTTGAGGGGGCGATTGATTTGCTGCTTCTTCAATCGTAGTCGTCGACGAGACGTTGTCGTTTTTTCATAATCGTCGTCGCTTTTGGTCATATCATAGATTACTTCAATTTTACTTTTAAAAAATATTACTCAGCGACGACTATCGTTAATTTCCAACTTAAAAAAAAAATATTGCACAATATAAAACAATGAGCATTCAATCATCCAACATTACCTCGGGATTCATTGACCTCGCCACTTACGACGAGCTCGAGAAGTACATGTACGGCTGCGGCGACGCAGTTGCGTACTTCGTTCGCACTACGTGCAAGTCTACCTGGTTCACTCAGGTGCCGGTTGTTCTCTCGAACGCCTCTGGTCAGCCCAAGTTTGGCCAAAGCTGGTCGGTCAGCATTTCTCGTGCTGGTGATTACCTGCTTCAGACCTGGCTTCGCATCGGTCTCAACCAAGTCAAATACTTTCCTAACACGCCGGCCGAGGAGTTCACTCGCATCCGCTGGACGCGTAATCTGATGCACAATCTGATCAAGGAATGCGCCATCACGTTCAACGATCTGGTCGCTGCTCGCTTCGACAACACGCATCTTGATTTCTGGGCGGCCTTCACCGTCCCGAAGGGTAAGCAGCTGGCTTACAACAATATGATCGGCAACACTGTCGCGCTTACCAACACTAGCGCTGTGGGTACCGCTGCAGCTGGAGTCAGCCTTCCTCCTGATCTCGATAATCTTGCGGGTGGATCGCTGGATGACGTCGTCCAGAAGGATGGCGGTCCGAGAGTGACGTACCTCAACCTGCCGCTGCCCTTTTTCTACTCCCGCGATTCGGGCGTCGCGCTTCCGACGGCGGCTCTTCCGTACAACGAGATGCGCATCAACTTTACCTTCGCCGACTGGAGGGATCTTCTCATCGCGGAGCGTAATGTAACGGCTGCGACCGCAAACCAGCCTTATGTTAAAAAGTTCCAAGATGCAACACGACTTTCAATCGGCGGAGCACAAACCGTGGGCAACACTGAACCGTCCTTCGAATCTGTTCAGGTTTGGGCGAACTACGCTATCGTGTCCAACGATGAGCGTAAGCGTATGGCCTGTGCTCCGCGCGACATTCTCATCGAACAGGCTCAGATGGCATCTAAAGTCACGGTGACCCCTCAAACCAACACGTCCCAGTCGATCGATCTGCGTCTTTCCCACGCGATCAAGGTTCTCTTCTTCGCGATCCAGAATATCACTCACGATAATGAGGGTTCCACCTACACCACCGGTTCGCCGCAGATGGGTGACCTCACGGCGTGCCCGCTCAAGTTCAGCGGTCAGTACCAGGTCGATCCTCTCCTGCGCTGCTCTCTCGTCTACGAGAACACCAACCGTCTCGGCCAGATGGGCAACGACTACTTTTCGCAGGTCAACCCGTACTTCACCGCGCCGGTCGTCCCGGAGGTCAGCGGTTACCACTGCTACTCGTACTCGCTGGACTTCATCTGCCTCGATCCGATGGGTTCCACCAACTACGGCAAGCTTACCAACGTGTCGATTGTTCCGGAGTTTACGGCGCTTTGCCAAAACGCCGCCAAGAATAATGGCACTGGAAGTGCTTCCTTACCGCCGCTCAGTCAGGCCGGTGCCGTTGGTCCAAACAACCCGCAGTCCTCTGGTATCCAGGAACAGCAGAAGTACAAGTTTGTGCTCACCTGTGTCAACAACAACATCATCAGAATTTCAGGTGGTGCCCTTGGTTTCCCAGTTTTGTAAGAGTGCTCCCCCGAGCAGTGCATATATATACTTTCTATACAAATATAGTATAGAAACAACACGCGATTAATATTATTAGGATTAATGAATTGCATTATTAAAAATGATTTATAGAACTGGAAATATTACTAAACAAACAATGCCAAACCCAAAGATTACAGAACGTACTCGTCAAAAAATTAACGAAGCTATCGAAGCGGCTGGATGCAGCAACTGGTCGATATGCGAAGAAGATTCACGCTACGTCGTTTTTACGTGCAAGTGCGGAAAGACCGACAGAAAACTAAAGCAACAACTTGTAAAAAGGTTTTCTGGATGCAGCGACTGTTCCAAGAAAGGAATTAGTTCGAAAGTTATCAATCAATGCAAACAGAAATGCGAAGAGTTAGGATACACGTACAAGGGAGTGTCAGAAAAAGCTCGTAGTATCATTGTCGTATGCAAGTGCCACATCGAATTCACAGTTTTTACAAGCAATTGGAAAAAATCTAAAACTGGATCTTGCGATAGATGCCGTCGTGTAGCAGATCTGCCTTTGTCTGCAGTGTCCGCTCCTACTGAGAAAATAGAAGAAAAATATGAGAAGGGTCCTTGGACTGGCGGAATCACTGTCGGATACTTGCAGGAAACAGATGAACGCGTCAAAGTTAATTTTAAGAAAGAACACGGCGGATGTGGCAAGACTTTTCATAAAAAAGTGCACGGATCGTTTACCCGTGCCATTGCCGAATCCTTTCAAAAACGTGAATGTGAAAAGAGAGGGTTGACAAGAAATCAGGTGCGACTAGTTACCGTGATAAGTCATCCAGTTTTGCCGGTTGGGTACGAATACTACGAGATGAAGCTTTTACAGAACAATGGACGAGGTAATCCAAAAATTGAAAAATGTATGAAGTTAGAAACAGACCAACTTGAACTTATTCGATCTATGGGCAAGGTCCGAGCGTATTTAGAAAAGGGCAAGAAGACTACCTACGCTCTAATTGGTAGTAATAAAAATACAAAACAAATTCACAACATACTGTATCCTCAGTTTTCGGAGGTCGATCACATCGATCGGGACGGCCTGAACAATCTTCGGAGCAACGTGCGCGAGGGAAAGGGTCGCGTGAATGCCCTGAACAAAAGTAAGCAGAAGAATAATACGAGCGGCCACACCGGTGTTGAGTGGCACAAGCCAGTCGGAAACAGGAAAGGTCGTTGGAAGGCGGTGTGGAAAAATGAGGAGGGAAAGCGCAGGAGCAAGTCATTCACGCTTAGGGTAGATACAGAAGAGGAAAAGGAGTTTCAAAAACAACTAGCGATCGCACACCGAGAAGCGATGGCGAAGAGGACGAAGGAGTTTTTGGGGATGTAAGAATAAAAATGGATTAATAAATGAGAAGTAAATGGTTAGTTATACTTGCGTTTTGTTTGATTTTGTGCGTTGTTGTCATAGCCGCTCCGCGGCATCGCAAAGCAGTTCAATCTTTTACAACGGAAGAGAATTATGTGGTCGACTCGGAGGGAGATGACTTTCTCCGTTTGAAGCCTTCTGCCGTGCACGGAAATGGGGTTTTTACCGAGAAAGATATAGGCAAAGGCGATGTTGTTCTTCTCGACTGTTTTCCGAAAAAGCCTCTTGGTGTGGTTTTACGGATAGGAATGTCCAACGACGATTTCAAAAGGTATGCGTCCAAATTTATCCCTTACATAAACCATTGTTCACAGGCGAAAAACGTCAAGGTAGAAACAGGTAAGAACGGCAAAATAAATCTAGTGGCGCTGAGGAATATAGGTGCGGGAGAGGAGCTTTTCGCGGATTACGACGACGCGCATTATGCATTTCCTTTTATATCAGGTTCAAAACCGGGGTACGTCAAATGTTGACGAAAATGATTTAAAACTCTTTGTTTTATTTCAGGAAAATGACTACTTCAACAACAGCTCTTATTTCCAAAGATTTCGAGAAGATGAAAGTGTCGACGCGTACTTTTACGGCGAGCACTAACTTGACGATAGATATCGAAAAAATTTCAAAGTACCTGCCCGTGCACAGTCCGGTTAATCCGGATCTTAGGGTAGCTAAGAACGAGAAACTGCGCGTTCTGCTTTCGAGCATTCCAGTGGGGGAAATTATTTCAATCAACTATATGGGCAATATCCGCGGCGTGAATATGAAGCCGCGTAAGAAGAACAAGCGATGGTTTCGAAACAGTTTTACTGTAGTGATCAATGCGGGAACCAAGCTTTTGAACTTTAAAGTGTGTCGCAACGGTACTTTTCAAATCACGGGAGCGCTTTCTTTCGATCATGCGATTCAGTGCATTCGTTGCATTTGGGACAACATCAAGGGTACTAGTTATTACAGCTGTTCCGATGGTTGTATGAAAGCTTTGATCATACCAGCGATGCGAAACCTAGATTTCACGTTGGGCATCAATATAAACCGCGAGTTGTTCGACCAGTATATTGTGGACACCAATCCGGACTACCACTGTTTGTTAGAGACGAGTTTCGGCTACACCGGGCTGAATGTGAAAAAGAGGATCACAAAGCCGATTGCAGATTTGAAGATTACAAAGATCCAAGTGCCTATTATCCAAGTGTCATACGAGGAAGAGGAGAAGACACCTGAAGCGGAAGATGATGGGTGGATGGATGAGTGGAAGAGGGTGGAAAGTCTAAAACTGAAAAAATGGGTCGACGATGGTTACGACGAAGAGCAGTACAAAGAGATGACCAAGGAAGACTTTTTCAGAGACCAGAAGGAAAAGCAACGGAATAGAAGGCGCAACGCTCTTTACTCGGAAAGAGAGAAGATTCTTGATTTGAATGATAAGTGGAGGGGTTCTCTTACGTCTTACAAAGAGTACTTGGACACGTTGTCCGACTCCGATCGAGAATCGAAGCTCAAGCACGTGCGGTACAACACCTTTTTGGTCTTTCACTCCGGTAAGATTATCCAGTCGGGGCTTTCCGCTGATTTCATGAGAGACGACTTTTACGAATTCTGCGGAATTATAAACAAAGCGCACGCAGCAGGTCAATTGGAGGAAACGTTGATCGACGAATAAATGGGAAAGAGTATTTTGTAATTAATAAATAACTACAAAATGAAAACTTTTCCTAGAAGAAAAAGTGGTAGATTTGCACCGTCTTTTGCTGTAGCGCCTAAAACGTCGTGCGACGTGCCGTACAGCCAACGCGTGAACTACGACAACAGTTGTCCGCTCGATGTTTGCACGACGGAAGAGGGGTGTAAAAGGCGAGGGGGGTGCTTTGAGAGACCGCCGCCGCCTCACGACTTTGACGGAACGCCGTGGTGTTATAAAGAGGCTGGCGCGTCCGAGTGTTTAATAAAACGAGAAGATCGAGTAAATCTGGCTGGTTGCGGTAATGAATGCGGCGACAAGGCCGTATGCGAATCTAGAGGAGGGTGTTACGAGAAACCGAATGATTGGTGGAACAGCAAAACTAACATGGCAGTGCCGTGGTGTTACGAGGGTACTATTTTGGATTCGTGCGATGTGCCTTTGCTGAGAAGAGTGTCTTGCACGGGAGACAACTGTTGCGTGGATAAGAAAGGAAAAAAGTACAAGAAGAGAGAGGCGAATGAAATAAATAATTTAAAATTGTGCAAAACTCTGCCCGAACCTCCCGACAAGTACGACAAGACGATTAATCTGGGTTCTGTCGCCTACATCATGGTGGGGGGCGGCGGTAAGTGTTCGGACTTGGTTCCAAAATCGTTGAACAAATTAACTCCGTACAAAACGTTTACCGAGGTGAAACCGGGTATCACTAAAAATGGACCCGGGTACACCCAACAGTGGGCGTGGATAAACGACGGTCAACAGCAAAGATCGATCGCGGTAGCGACGCCCACGACGTCAAAGATGCCGTCTGACGGCTGGCCTGTAGTGTTTATGTTCGACTTTATGGGTCGGGACGGGATGGCAGAAGGCTGGGATCAAAACGAGGCCACCAACAGACTTCTCGTTGGCGGCGTCGCGGAGCAGTTTCTGAACCAAGAGTTCTTGGACGATGACGAACTTACGGGTTTGTTGACTTCCATGTACTACAAGAGATATTTGCTTAGTTCTGGGTTTGCGGTCGTGATGCTTGGAGAGGGGATGGCCTACGATACGGAAGACCTTTTTCCGTGCAATTTAGCCGATTCTTCGGGGGATCAGTGTTGGAACGAGGGAAACAACCCCGATGCGAACGCGCTCCGCATCGTGTTTGAAAAAATCTACTCCAACACGCTTGTCCCGTCCGTTTCATTCAATTACGATAGAGTGGCTATATCTGGGTACTCTGTTGGAGCGAACATGTGCAGTCGAATGATGAACGAATTCCCTCTTATGAAGACAAGTTCGGGAAACCCTATGCCTAAGATACGAGGCGCAGTGTTGATCGGAGGCGGGTCTTATCACTGTTACCAGTTTATGAAAGATGGAAATCTGACAGAAGAACCAGCAAACTTCAAGCCGTGCCACGATCCGGCAAATTTGGGGTGCTGTCCCACAAATCTGGTGGAAGCAAACTACGATGATGGAGTTTTAAATTTTTCCGATCACCCGCCGGTTTGCTTGATACAGGCTGAAAACGACGCGTACGCGCCTTACGAAGCGAGTGAGTATTACTTCAATGTGTTGAATTCAGTGGGAGTCCCCGTGTACAGAGTTGTCGCTAAAGGAAACAGGCACGGTATTATGGATTCTCAAATCCCAGCCGCCATCGGGTTTTTGCAAACATATTTGCAGCCCAAGCCTGTCAAACCCAAGCCTGTTCCCAAGCCGACGCCTGTCAAACCCAAGCCTGTTCCCAAGCCGACGCCTGTCAAGCCCAAGCCTGTTCCCAAGCCGACGCCAACACCTAGACCAAAACCAAAATCTACGTTATCTATCGCTAGTGTAGCATTGATAACCATATTTATTTTTATACTAATCGCTGTAATCTTCGCTGCTGCATGATCCGTCATCGTAGTCGTCATTTGAGTGAGATCCAGAGTCCAGTTCCATCTCCTTGTTGGATAGAAATGTTTCAAGTTTTCTTCCCTGTGCGGCAGAGATAGTTTTATTTTCCCGTCCGCGTTCGAGTCTGTTTTCCACTACATCGAGCTGGTAGTGAGACTGGGCGTTTTTAATATCTCTTTTCAGTACTTTGTACAAAGTTGCCATTTTGATTCTACTTTTTAATTTCTTTAAACTTATGTTCTTTCTCCAACGTGGAGCGTCATCGCGGAGCAAAAACCTTCAACAAGAAAGCCCCGTACACGATGTCAGCGACCGCGACGTCGGTGATCTTCTTTTGGACAATGATGTGGTTGAGCCCTGCCAGAACTAAGAATATGCCCCAGATCAGTCCAACGTCGACCTCGCGTTTCCACAGGGCTACCGCTAGCAAAGCAAGAGTGAACAGTCCTAGTTCGCGCTGCAGAGTTACGACGCCTGGGCTGTTTCCCCATTTTTGCCAACCTCTCACTTGTTTTGCGAGAACTAAGTGCCCAAACGCTCCAAATATGAGAGACGGGACGACAGAGTACAAGAGTATGTCCTGCTTGGCCTTTTGGGGGTCGTTTTTGTTTTTGGTGAAAAAGTAGAGGCCGATAACCATAAAAACAACAGTTCCGGATGTAAATACTAGATTCATAGTTTCTTTATAAAAATAAAATATGCTCTATCTTCTCTTCAAACATATGAAATGGGAGGTGGCTTTGGGAGTTCTTCTCATATTTTTGGGTTTATACGCGTTGTATAGAAAGCTCAAGGGGTACAAAGGAACGTGGAGCGAGTCGTACTACTACGATCCGAAGATGGGCGGTTATCGTCCCGTGCAAGACTCCAGTTCTGGAAAACAGGAGTCCAAGGGCGAACGGGAGTGTCGGCGTGTTCTGGAGTCCATTTTCCACCGCAAATTCCCCAACAAACGTCCTGACTTTATGAAAAATCCTTTGACGGGTCGCAACTTGGAGTTGGACTGCTTCAACGAGGAATTAAAGATAGCGTGTGAGTATAACGGCATTCAGCACTACAAGTATTTGAAACACTTTCACAGTTCGGTGGAGGACTTTCACAGACAGCAGCGAAACGATCAGAAAACGCGAGAGAACTGCATCAAAAACGGCATCTTTCTCATAGAAGTGCCTTACACGGTAAAGGTGCCAGACATAGAACGCTTCATCGTGGACAAGCTTCGTCGATCGGGTTTAGTGTGATTCCCAGACTGCCATTTAAAAAAGTCTCGACCTTTAAAAAAATGAGCACTGCATCAAAAACTAAATCGGATCCGACGCCTGTGCAAAAGCGTTTTAACACCTTGAAACGTTTCGTCCACGAGATGGCTTCGTTTTTCGAAGAAGACTTGTCTCTCAAGCTGTACAATCATTTATTGAAAAAGACGACGTTGAAGAACAGGGGACCGGTCGCCAGACACGTAAAGTTGTTTGAGGAGTTTTGCGTCGCCAATCGAAAACAGATCGTGGAAAGCAACACTGCTCTGACTCTTTCTCGCATCGAGTACTCTTCCAGAGTATACATAGACTTTTCTAAAATATTCGAAGACATCTCTAAAGAAGAAAATGCAGCAGACACCCAGGCCATCTTGTTCGAGCATCTCCTCGTGTTGAGTATGGTGTTCGATCCGGAGGGGAAAGCCTCTGACGTATTAAAAGCCAAAAAGGCGGACTCCACGCCTGAAGAACTGCGCGAACTGTTCAACGACAATCCTTTCCTCTCGGATATGATGAAAAAGGTGGAAAGTCAGGTGAAACCAGGCGCGAATCCTATGGAAGCGATGACGAGCATGATGAGCTCTGGATTGCTTCAAGAATTGGTGACTGGAATGCAAGAAAACATCGAAAACGGCGATCTCGACATGGAACAGCTTATGAGTTCAGTTCAGAAGATGACCTCTTCGCTTCCCCCAGAACAGTTGCAGGCGTTGAAGCCTATGCTTGCGATGGCAGAAAGCTCTACACCCACCATTCCGTGCGAGCTCATTCCGGACAAAAAGAAACGCAAGAAAACTAAAGCAAAGCGTGAAAAGCTTTCAGTTATAGAAGAGGAAAAGGAGGTGGAGAATCTCAAGAAGGCGTGATTTATATTTGACAACAAACCCTATCAATCCGTGTGGCGTAATGGATAGCGCGTTCGACTTCTAATCGAAAGGTTGCGAGTTCGAGTCTCGCCACGGATACTTTTTTGATTATATTTTATAATCAAAATAATTCAAGGTAAATAGTACATAGGATTTGGTAGTTTGACTTTCACCCCAGAACATCTTCCGTTAGAATCGCTCCACTGATCGCCGACAGAGATTACAAAATGAACCTTCATTCCACTCAAACCATTCCGTTGGATCCAGCAGCGCGTGGTTGATTTATACAAAGATGCAGCCAAGGATTTTCCACTAGCACCCGAATCAGGCTTGTTTGCGGGTCGCGGGGCGCCTTTTCCCACTGCCTTTTCTACATCGGCTGGATCGTGCATAAAGATGCCACCATTAGACCGTACAACTTCCGAATTATCCCTGCCAGGTGCATATGCAGGATGATCCGAGTTGTCGCCTGAAACATCGTCTCCATACCAGTAGTGATAACCCCTGACTAACCCTGTTAATTTAGAAAATGCATCCATTTCTTTCAGAGTTTCGTTCACAACGGCGGGAGTGCTAGCTCTTCCTGTAATGAAAACAGGAAGGATTCCCATTTCCCTAATCTTTTTTATAAAATCAACTACTGGTTGGATAGGCGGAAACTTACTGGCCAATGCCGCATCGTCAAACTTTTTCTGGTCGAACTTAAGCTGCATAGCTCCGTACGTATTCCAGACCGTGTCGTCTAAATCGAACGAGGCGAGTGGCTGAATTCCCTGCGAGAGCATGCTGCAAATACACGCTTTATTTTTTTCAAGCATATCTAATGCATTTTTCATTATTTTACTCACATCTTTGTAATACTGAGAGTTTTCATCGACCTTGTATATGTCTGTTTTCCCATAGTAAGCTCTGATTTTATTTTGTTGAGCTTGGTCGTTTTGAAGCGCGCATTTTCCTTCTTCACCAGGGCAAAGTGAAATGTCTCCGGCTGTACCTTTATTCCCCATGCATCCTCCGTATTCAGTGTAAAATGTAGATGATTTGGGATCTACAGAATCGCCTCCTATATCCTGGCATCTCTCGGTGCTCATTTTCCATTTATCCAGTGCATCGCAATTTCCTCCAACTACTGTAGAACAGGATTTTGGGATGTCAAGACCCGTGTTGCTGCCATCTACTGAACCAGTAATAGAATTGCCGTTTTCGTCCACGCCAAGTCGTTGTTGTTGTTCTGGCGTATAGAAATTGGCCATCCACCCCCCCATATCCCTCAGTCCAGTGGGCTTTTCGATTTCGCCGCGTGTCCACGCGGGTCCAATGACACCTGCCATATCTTTCTCGTTCATACGATTCAGATCATCGTTGTAGCAGGGAATGGGCATAAGACAGCTTTGTGGCGGCCTGCAGGGCGCACACGTGCCTATTTGACCTACCATAGAATAAGAATCAGATCTGGTATTTTTTTTTCTTCCTCTCATACTTTTCATTTATTTACTCATTTTTTTATTTATAACTCACTTGTCGTCGGAAAGGTGAGTGACCACAAAGTTATATAAAATGCGCTTGAGTTGCGGGGGGAACTTGTTGAAGTTGAATTGAGCTACTCCCGACTCTATAAATACGCCAGAGTAGGGTATGGTTGAATCTACGCTGGGCGAGAATGCTGAAATGATCGCGTAAATCACCTCGTGAGAATCTTCGCTTAATTCTCTCACTCTTTTCACAAAGAACTCTTTCTCGGACTTGCTGAGATCCTTGTACTTTCCGTTCTTAGACGGTTTGCACTTCGCCAGCAGTGACTGGAACAAAGGAAACTTGTCGTAATCTATACTCATTTTTTATACACAGTGATGTCTGTTATAAACTATCATTTTCACCCCACTGTATTCCACTGACACTTGGGCTTTTTTGATAAAAGCTCCTCAGGTAACGAAAAAGCTCTATAAGCATCCACCGCAACTTTTTTCCAGCCTTTAATGGAGTCGCGTTATAAATGTCGCACATATTCGGACTCTTCGACGGGGGTCCGCACGACCCAAGAGGTGGTGCCGGTGCCGGTGATGGGGATGGCGATGGAACTTACTTTTGTTTGTAACAGAGAGCAGCAGATTTCTTCCAACCAATGACACAGAAGCCATTATGGCAATCCTGGTGGCCCTGGTTCCTTGGGCCACAGATATTGACTTCACCTACAATGGTTTTGGCGGAACACCTCTTGCCGGCGGGAGGGACGCATAGATCTTTTCCCGCTGCGCGGGGAATGGGGTCTGTTAGCGAATTGCTGAACCCTGAAGGACAAACCTTACTCCAAAACCCTGGACAGTCTCCAAAAACCAAATCATATTTATCAACAATGCATGTTTTGTCTTTGTTCCAACTACCTTCGTCATAGGTAGCTGCATCTTCGGGTGCTACAGTTCCAGCACAAGTTTTCTTGGGGTGGCACTTTCCACTCGTGCAGAACTCTGTGGACGGACACTTATTATCCTCGCTGCAACCCGGTTTCGGTTTCGGTGATGGCGATGGCGATGGCGATGGAGAAGGTGATGGCGATGGTGATGGCGATGGCGATGGCGATGGCGATGGAGAAGGTGGTGGAGATGGAGAAGGTGGTGGAGATGGCGATGGTGGTGGAGATGGCGATGGTGATGGCGATGGTGATGGCGATGGTGGTGGCGAATGTAGATGTAAAACCCATCCGTCTTTAGTAAGAAGGGTTCCCGCAGGTATTTTTGTCATTTGAGGTGCTTTCGTCGGATCAGCTACAGATTCCGCGTACAAAGATTCTTTTACGACGCGTGTTCCTGCCGGTAGCCAAACAGCGTTTTTATAATTTGGTTTCGTTGGCCTTTCCGGCTTACCTAATGTTCCTACTACAACTCCCGGCGCAGCATACCTCGTGTCTTCTCCTCGTCCTATATGAATTCTGTCACCTGCGAAATGAAGAACGACAAGAACGACAAGTATGATTGCTACAACGATTGCAGCCCATTTTAGCGTCTCTATTTTTTTAATCATTTATTTACCGCATTATAATGTAGTTTCGGTTGATTCATTCGGGGCATTGGCTTCGTAATCGCAGAACAAGCAGGGAGACACGTCAATTCTGGTAAAGTTGTTGTGAGGGAGAGTGTTCTTCCTGTCGTTGTATTCTTTTATAGTTAATGTTGCGGTTGCTGTGACGGCGGCGGTGCCGGTTATTATTCCTATCAATGCTAGGGTGGAGATTATCATTCTTTATTGTTTTCAGTAAAGAATTATTTTGTTTAAAAGTCAAGCTCGATGTCCTTGACTAGATACTTCATAAAGTTCTGTTCAGACTCTTCCGTGGTTTCATCCAGCCCCGCATCGACACGGGCTTGTCTGTATTTGTCAAAGTACTTTCCGTCGAATTCCGGAAACTCTTTGTCCATTTCCTCGATTTTATCGCGGCACTTCAAAATGAGGTCTTTCACCTCGGCCATCTTTTTCTGATGCTCCTTGTAGTTCCAGACAAGCTGGGCACGTTTCACCCTCGCCGTGATGTAGTCTTCAAAGGGGTCGTCGCCGGGCTTTTTCTTAACATCTTCCTTGAGGAGTTTTTCTCTGTCTTTGATTTCCTGCATTTCTCTGGCGTCCTTCTTTTGCTGCCTCTTGATGGCATTTCCCATGCTTTCAGCAGCTTCTTTGTTGAGGTCGACTTCGTGGATTTCGTCGGAGAACTTTCTCATCTCTGTCAGCGGGAAAGGGCGGCCTACGTAGCACGTTGAAATCTGATTGTACGAGTCGTGATTTCGAACGAGGAATTCTGCCCGTTTGTCGGCGTCGAGCAGAGTGGCGTAGTTTCCCCTGAGCTTTGCAAACCCGTACACTCCGTTTTTGTTGGGTTTCGCGTTTTTCGCCGGCGTAAAAGAAATCAAGCCTAAGAGTTGGTCTGGAAGCACTGGATCCGCGTAGCTTCTTTCCGCTTTCGTGTAATTTGTGACGTAAGATGTGTTGATCAAATCGTCTTTTGCCGATTTCATCTCATCGTCGTTCAGCGGGGCGGCCATAGTGGGTCTCCACCTCTTAGCGGGGTCTCTGTCTTCAGGCGCAGTCAGGGAGCCCTCGTTGGTCGGAGGCTCGCTTTTGAGCATTTTCCTAAGCTGATCCCTGGAGTCCACGGATTTAGTTTCGGTTGCAGATACGCTTGTCATTTTCTATGAAAGATCTATTCTTTTAACTAGTGTTCAAAATGATGGGCGATTTTATTTTTCGTCTATTTCAAATGAACATCAAAAGCCTGCAAACAATTTGCGCGGATGCGATTTTGGATTCTTTGGGGGAAAAACCTGATTTGATTCAGCAGCTCGTGGGAGAAAGAGCAATCGAACGGATGGGGAAGGTGATTCGCAAAAACGAACGTCGCCGCGCGGAATTGAGGGTAAAAAAGAAAGCGGCGACTGAAATAGGGGTACTAGTTTCGGCGATGATTCAGGACATTCTGATGAATGGACTATCTCCAGTCACTCTGCTTCGCGATGACGCGTCATCGATAGCGGGACGTTTTCCAGACGCAGATCCGGACTTGGTCGAGCGAGCGTGGGTGATAGCTCGTCAAGCTATAGAAGAGGTTGAAAATGGTTTCAGATAATTCTTTTTGAATAAAACAAAAAGAATGTACACTTCACCTACTGTTCAAACTCACACGTGGCATAATGAATCATCCGATTCTAATGAGGAGGAGATAGGCCGATTGCAAAAGCTGCTGATGCAAGCGCAGACCCAACTCGAATCTAAGGATGAAAAGATAGATGACTTAACATTGGAATTGGGCGAACTCAGCAAAGTGTGTACTGATCAGGACGATAAGATTCAAAATCTTCATCTAGAAGTTCACAAATTAAAATCGACCCTGAATACGGTTCAGAACATTTTACAGAATCCAGACAAGTATACCGTGCGTCATATACACGAAACATTTTAGACGCCAACGCCGACATCACTGCTAGGACCACCGGGAAAGTAGCAGGATGGTCTGACGGTACCAGTCAACGCAAACTTTTCTATCCCGCCGCATTGCGCATCTTTTCCACATCGGCAAATCGGTTCCCCAGTGCACGGACACACTCCGCTTTCTGGGTTAGAGGGGCAGCCGGCTGATTTGACGACAGGACCACTTCCAGGAAGAGGCGCCATAAACCGTGGAACGCCGCCCTTGGGGCACCCAAAACGCATTTTAGAATCCATTCCGCATTCGTCTCCCCCAGTGACGCCCACATAACATCCTGCTGTTTGTTGGCCTTTTTGATCGTAACAATTGCTCATTTATATTATATTACATAAATTAAATGAGCAACAATACCAATAGCTGTATCGCGAACTCCTGCTATGGAGTCTACAGAACTTCTTTCGACCGAATGATGCAAAACAAACATTCCCCGTTTTGCAAGCCGTCTTCCCAGCTCGTCTGCGATCAAGCGGGAAATCCAGTACTGGCACAGCCTAAAGACCGAGTCGTCGAAAAGTACCGAGCTCGCAGAGCTCACATGATGCGGGCACGCGCCATGCATGCCAGACGACAGGCCGCCCGTCGCCAAAGCATCGAGAGGTTTAAGCCGGAAGCTCCTCCAAAGGGTAAAGGTGACGGCAAGAAGAAAGCAGTGGTTCTTACAAAGGATTGGTGCGGGTACTGCAAGAAGATAAAAGCGGAGATGAAGGATATCATCCGTATGCTTGACGAGATGGGTATCGATTTGGAAATGCCCGAAGACGATGCCGAAGTGGATGCTCTTATGGCTGAGCACAAAGAGAAGGGCGCCACCGGATTTCCGGCTACGTTGGTTATGGAAGACGGCGAAGTGAAGGACGTTGTCAGCGGCTACATGCCCGCTGAGCGTTTCGTGAAGGCTGTTCAAAGCAAGTATTAATTAATCCGATGAAGAATTATTTTATAAAACACATTTTTGTATAAAATAAATGTCTTCCGCGATTCAAACACTTGTTTTATGCACGGATCTAGAAAGTGAAGCGCGCGTTTCACTTTCTATACCAGAGCTGAAGAGATGTACCTGTGCCGCAAATGTCGAAAGTTATAATGATCCTTTCGACGAGTGTAATTTCGATGTAGATCCGTATTTGATGAGATCAAAAAAACAAAAACACATAAAGATTAATAACTCTACTACAAAATGATAATTTGTTGTGAAAAGCTACTTCCGGAGATCGTGCGCATTTACACGAACGATGATTGGACCCAAATTGGAGATTTTGATAGACTAGACTACTTGTTGGACGATTGCATAGAGAAGAATGAAAAGATGGTTGTTTTATTTTCAAACCCGAATGAATTCGATCCCGACGAAGGGATCTCTTTTCCGCCTCTGCACATGCTGATGCGGATAATAGCTAGACTGCTTGCGGTAAGACACAAGCTTAAGGATGCAGTGCACTTCAACGTCATTCACCTGCAAGATGAAAACGCGAGAAACAGCGTAAACACCGTTTTGCAGTATTACACGCCCGCGAACAAAACATACGTAGTGGAAAGCAAAGCTGAAATTGCTGCGATCATAAACGACAAATCCAACTATACTTAATAGAGTAATGCCAGTACCATAAATGGACTTGAATTCAACGCCTATTAACTATATAAAAGATCAAGACGAAGATGATGAAAGTGAGTTTATGGAGGCATCTACTGCCGACCAGGTGTCTTTCCTGCGGGAGTACCTCCACGATTTCCCCTCGAAAGGAATCGAGCTGCTGTCACATTTTGATCGCAAGTACAGATGCAGCGGTGTTAGTTCTCTCAGAAATATACTGGAAAGCGTTTGCGTGTCAGATGGGTTCAGGGGAGAACTCAAACTCATAGCAGCGGACGCGCTGCTCTCCTTCAAGGAAGACCTCGAAGAGGTGGACGATGGGTCTGAAGATGCGGACAACACCCGAGCGTGCAATCAACAAATCGTCAAGCGAAATAAAATGCGAATGACTCGCGGCATATTGAGTTTGGGAGCGGTCGTGGACTACATCTGCACCTCCGAGGCAAACGATGTGTCCACCATCCTCAAGTTTGACGCGATAGTCAGACTGCACAAACTTGCCGAGTCTGAGACGAACACCGAAGAAATCAAAAGCAAGTGCGATGCGAACATGAAAAGACTCATTTCAAACAAATCGGTGGAATCTCAATATCGACTAAAGCTGATTTCCAGGATTCCCTGCGACGCGCTCAAGAAAGAGTGCTTCATTTTCTTCTTGGGAGATGTAGGAAATCCGACCTCTATGAGAATAATCGCAGCGCAGGGTATTCTCTCCGCCGTCGAGAATAAATACGAATCGGACGTGTATGACGTGGTGATGGCTCAAATAGAAATTTTTGCAAAGGACAGAGAACTGGACGCGTTTATAAGAGCCGACGCCGCGGACGTGATTCTGGGGTATGGCACCGAAGAGCTGCAGGCTCAGGCCAGAATCATAATCAATCAGATCGGACTGGAACGGGGTTACGGCATCTACGCAAACACGCAAAACGTTCACGCCGACTCTGTGGATGAATCGATACGCGCTTCTCTGGACACCCTGAACGAGTGGAGGTCAAAACACTCTGATTTGGTGAAAAGTTTTGAAGACACGGTAGACGATTTCAACACGCGCAAAAATGCGGCGGAAAGAACACAAGAGGAAATACGAGATACAGAAACGGCGCTGTTCAGAATCCTGATGGGCACGCGCTCATACAACGGGTTCACGCCGCAGTCCCTGTTTTGCACAGTTCACGCGTGGATAAGCTCTCGGAGCGAAACTGAAAGGGCGGAGTTGTGGACGAGACTGGATCAAGAAATGGCCGATATGGTGAACACCTGCACTACCGGTATAGTATCGCGGTTAGTGAACGTGTTGTCTGGATGGGGAGGGTTTCAGATAAAGATAAGTTTCAAAGACCAAATAAAATCCAACTTTGCTGGCCGATTGAATGCGGTCGCTCGACAATTGGTTGAGCACGCTGAGGACGGGAAACACGCGTTCTACGAACTCAGGAAAAACGAGGTGGCACTTGTTTATATAAATGACGTGTTGAAGAGTCAATGCGAAGCAGATCACAAAGCGGAGGATAACGAGGCACTTCTGGCTGCAATGGCCGACAGAGGAATCGACGCAAACGGCAAAGAAAAAGAGGTCAGCCGCTCCGCGGCATCGCGAAGCAGCCGTGTGCAATACGCGGTCAAGCGACTGGAACAGAGCAAGTCTGAGAAGATCGCCTCGTTTGAGAAGGAGTGCCCGGAGCTTCAGTTGCTAGCGCGTCAACATTTCGCCGATCGTCTTTTCATAGAGTTTTCAATAGAAGAGCCCAATCGCAAGTGCTTTCACTTGTTTTTCGGACACAGCTTTTCTAAAGTTGCAGAAGAACTTAGAAAAGAGTTTAGTGGATTTATGGATCCAAATGATTTTGAAATGTGCTTGAGAGACGCTTTGTCTTTCTACGAAGGATCATGATCTGCGCATACCCGCGGTGCTTCCCATTCCAGACCCTGGCGGCAGGGGCGGCGGTTTGTTTATCGAGCTAAGCGGTTTTAACTTTTTGTTGTAGGCATTTTCGAACTCTAAATAACACACGTCTGACCTGCCGTGGGTGCTGTCTCCTATTTTCACAGAGTGCCCTCTTCTTGACTTGCCTATGGAGTAGGCGGGGATTCCGCCGTGGGGGTCTTCCTTTACAGAAGGATCGGGAGCTTTCGGGGCTCCTCCTTTCTGATTGAAAGCTTGTTTGGACTGGACTCTCTTTGACATATTCACGACAAACTGAATGATGTCCTCCTTCTTGTATTTTCCGGCGTACCGCATAAATGGCTTGCCGTTTACATAGAGTATGATCAAGGGAACGTACTGGATCTCGGTGATAGTTCCCTTGGACTTTTGAACCAGCTTCATGTTTGTCCCGATGTTGAGGAGTCCAAACTGGCACCCGCCTATGGTTCCCGGGAGTTTTTTGAATATGGGTACTAGAGTTGCACAGTGCTTACACTGAGTAGAATAGAACAAAACCAAAGAGAAGCTTGGAATCGGGTTGCAGAGAATCTTACCTTTTGTTCCGCTTTCCACAGTAAAGTCGTCTGCTGTTAGAAATAGTAATCCGCTCATATTGTTTAACACTTATCTTGGATGTGTTTAAATGCTGTATGCAGCGATAATAAAAATGTTTGTAAATATAAAATGAACGGATGTCCTAACAATAAATTACCCCCTGTTCCGTGTAATCCAGCGACTAAAACGGCAGTTATCCCAGCCTACGGTGGAAACGGATACTACTGTGCTAACCCCGGATGCCCTTCTATTACGGGTCCCATCACCGGTTACAGAACTCTCGGAACATACGGCGGAAATGCATCTGACTGTTGCAATCCTCAGATTACTGCTTTGTGCGATCAAGGTAACCCTACTCTTGGTGCGAGAGAACAACACAGCTGCGGCGATGGTACCGTGTTCACCTGCAATGGCGGCACGGAAGGATGCTTCGACAATTCCCCCCTGTACTGTGGATCCGGTGCACCGAGACCGTCTAGTGCGGGAAATGGTAGGGGACCTAGGCGCTAAACAATATTTTTTCCATAAAACTGAAAATGGTTAAATTTTTTGAAAAAAAAGTTAAACAACTACACCTTTCACTCTACTGATTGATTGAAAAAAGAATACTATTCAATGTCTTTCTCAGCTTTTCACTCTGATGCCTGGACTCGAATGAATGACCACGACGAAGCTTTTTCATCGGAAGACGAAATGTCTTTTAATGTCAATGCCCCGGAATTCATTCCTGATCCCGAGTTCCTCGAATGTGAAA
>Ga0181596_10001246_pt1 | contig 26141 bp, 17 predicted proteins | sample 041ome_6_FD_148655 | JGI IMG/M metagenome (GOLD analysis project Ga0181596, IMG submission 148655) | Coastal salt marsh microbial communities from the Groves Creek Marsh, Skidaway Island, Georgia - 041402US metaG (spades assembly) | ecosystem: Environmental > Aquatic > Marine > Intertidal zone... | reverse complement strand
GAAATCAATCAGGCAAACTGGTCAGTATCCACATGGTTTGAATATCCGATATCGAATGATACTGCCAATGAATATGCCCTGTTTCATTCCGTTGGTTATACTTACCCAGCTTTTCTTTTAGGAAGTGAACAATTTATTCTGTCTGGGATCGATTCAGATCCAGACTTCATTGCAACTTCCCTGACGGGAAGCGCTGAAAATCCTCAGTGGCATCATCTCGCCATCACCTCCTACCCCAATGGATTCAAGCTCTTCATCAATGGTAGTGAAGAATTTGAAGAATCTATTTTCACCGCTGGATCCCTGGGCATTCGTACAATTGGAAACCTGCTCTCTGGTTCAAGTCGCTTTTCTCCCGGACTGGATGATTTCCGGGTATATAACCGAACATTGTCAAACTCTGAAGTAGAGTCTCTGTACGGTAATGGAGAGGGAGACTTTGGGACTCACCGCTACGAAGACTTTCCTCCGGTTTTTGATAATGTACCTATCATTCTGTTACCCAAAGACGCAGTATTACACTGGACCTTTGACAACCTTGACGGCAGCACGATCACCGATACATCCGGATATCAGAATGTGGGCATTGCGGACACCAACGACTCTAATTTCGATCTCTTCCTCAATAACTCAACTTTAGGTAAAAAAGGGAAAGCCTTGAAGTTTGCTGAGGACTTAATCATTCAGACTACCTTGGAAGAGTCCGAAGAAACTTACTCTCTCAAAAATTCCTTCAGCTTAAGTTTCTGGCTTAATGCGGAAAAAGCGGATGCCAATATTATTTCCTCCGGCAGAATTAATGTCTCCTTAAACAATGCCTACCTGAGTTCCAGTATTTATGTAGGGTCCCGATGGAGAAATACAGAATCATTCCTTATTCCACTGGGTTCCTGGATCCATTTGGTATTGTGGTGGGATGGGAACAAACTCAGGGTTTACCTAAACAATGAAGAGGCAACTCCCTCAATCAACGCAAATGGAAATTTAACGGGTAGTCCTACTTTCTACATAGGAGGAGACAACCTGCTTAATTCAGAAATGTTCTCGGGGGCAATTGATGATTTTCGTATTTATGCTCATGCCTTAAACCCCAAAGAAAGAGAGGATGCATTCAACTTTATTAGCTCTGCTTTGGTTGCGACCTACGGAGAGGAATATTTTTATCAAGTGGAAACCCTGAAAGGACCTACCGACTTTAATGCAAGCGGTCTACCCAACGGACTTTTTATGGATCCTAGCCTGGGTATCATTTATGGTGTGCCCGAAGAAGCAGGCTTGGATTTCAATGTTACAATTCATGCATCCAACGCCTCTGGCAGCGATGAGGAAAATATGACATTTTTTGTGAACCCTGGATCCCAAAGCATTCTTTTCAAAGAAATCAACCTGGCTACCTATGGTGATCCTCCTATTGACATTAATTGGACAGCTACTTCTGAACTGCCGGTTGAATTAAGAATTGTCGAGGGACTTGAATTTGCTGAGCTTTCCGAGGCAACCTCCCCTTCCACTCTCATTTTAAAGTCCCCGGGCTTGGTTAAGCTGGAAGGATCGCAACCAGGGGACGGAAACCAAACTTATGACGCAGCCCCAAAAGTTTTGGACGAATTTGTTATTTCAAAAAAAGAAATAATCGTAAAAGTGAATGATTATTTCCGCAGACCGGAACAGTCCAACCCCGACTTCACTTACGAGCTCTTGGGATTGGTTGGGGATGATAATGAGTCGGAATTTCTTGAACCAATTCTTATATCCTCAACAGCAACCGATGGAACAACAAGCAGCCCGACAGAAGAGGGAAAATACCCCATAACCGCTTCCGGTGCCCGATCGGATAAATATTTCTTCACTTATCTGGATGGCTCACTCACCGTCAGTCTGAAACGAAAACAAAAGATTGATTTCGAACAGGAATTTATCGATCTCAATGCCCTGAGTTTGCCCATTACTTTGACTGGTAATTCCCTGGATGAGGAGCTTAATAACACCACGGATCTGGCACTTTACTATGAAATCGATGATCCGGAGGTCGCCCGTCTGAGTGTGACCCGCGAGGATGAACTTATTTCTTACTGGAAACTGGATGACTCGAGGTATGCAGAAGCCTTGGATCAATTCCGGAGAAATTCAGGCACCCTTCAAAACTTGGTTACCACCGGAAATAATTCCGCCTGGGTGGATGCCAAATTTTCCAAGGGGGTGAAATTTGACCAGAATAACAGCAGGATAGATTTCGGCCCCGTGCGCTTGGATGGAAACTTCACCTTTTCCTTTTGGATAAAGCCAAACGAAGGATCGAGCAACGGAGGTAGAATGACTCTTCTTTCGAAAGTGGGTATTCCAAGCATGAACCACTTTAGTTTTATCAAACGCGACGGAAACGGATCAGTAGCTATTGAACTCCACCATGATGGTAATGATTCAGTCACCACCCTGGATACCGAAAATATCGTTCTACAAGATGGAAACTGGACTCATTTTGCCTTTAGTTATGATGCCGCTCTGCCCAAGATCTCTCTTTTTGCAAATGGCGAACTCCTGCTCGAAAGTATGGAGGTTGAGGAAACTATTAACAGCCTTCCCTACGGCTTTAGGTTCAGCCAATTATCTTTAGGAGATAACAATTCGTCATTCATGGGAACCTTTGATGACTTCAGGTATTATGGTATTCCTTTATCTCCTTTGGAAATAAGCAGGATTTTTAACTCCGGGGGTGGAGATTTTAACCGCATGGAAATCGTTGGAGCAGGGAGTACTAAAATCACAGCTTTTCAACAAGGGAATTATTTGTACGAATCAGCTTTGCCGGTTTCTCAAAACATCACTGTCATCAAAGCAGAGCAAACCATAACTTTTGCGGAATTACCGGATCGATCAGTTGGAGATTTCCCTTTTGAGTTAACGGCCAGTTCCAACTCAGGGTTGCCGGTTAAATTTGCCCTTTCTGATCTATCCCTCGCCTCATTGAAAGATAATTTCGTAACCGTCCGAAACGCTGGGACTCTTACCGTCACTGCTTATCAGGAAGGAAATGAGAAATTCCTCCCCGCAGAGGAAGTTACCCAGTCTTTTTCAATCCGATTTGGAAACCTTTTCAGTGACTCTGTACCGGGAATGCAACTCTGGCTGGATGCCACGGATATAAATAACGACGGAAAAACAGATCATGAAAATGATTTCATTTCATTGGACCGGATAAGCCTTTGGGCAGATAAGTCCGGAAGAAACAATAGTCCAGTGGAAGCGAATGTCACCCGGATGCCCAGATGGAATCATGAAATTATAAATGGAAAACCAGCGGTTGAATTCTCCGGTACGGAAGGCCATTCTCTTGCCTTGCAAATCAGTATTAGTGATCCGACTTATCTCTTTATGGTAGCCAAGCAAAACCAAACCGGACAAAGCCAGATTTTCGGAGGAGATCTTTTTACCACGAACGAGTATGGATTGTTCACTCTAAACTACAATTCACAGAATCCATTCATTCCCTCCTCTATTCCTTCGACTTCCTGGTCCGTTTGTGTATTGGGAACGCAAGCTAACTCCCAAAACCTATGGGTCAATGGGGAACTCATGGGATCTGCAGCAAGCAGCTTAAACCCGGAACCTCTTAATAAAATTGGCCATTTATTCTCTGGTTATATTGCTGAAAGTATCGTTTTTACAGAAGAGATAAATTTTGTAAACAGACAGAAAATAGAAAGCTATTTGGGACATAAGTGGGGTCTTGCCGAGCGCTTCCCTGAACTCCACCCTTACTCGCAGGACCCTGCATCTTTTGGTGGGTCTCAAGAGATTACCTGGCTCGGTATTGAGGAAAGTGTGGAAGGAGATCTTCCATCCCTACCAGTCCGTGCGAAATCAGACCAGGACTTCACCCTAAGTGCACTCGCTTCGTCCGGATTACCGGTCATTTTCTCAAGCAGTGATCCAACCAAGTTGGCCATTGCAGACAATCAGGCAAAAGTGATCAATGAGGGAATGATAACCATTACCGCCTACCAACCAGGAAACAGCAGATTTTTCCCTGCGGAACCTCAAAGCGTTCAATTACAAATCATAGACTTCAATGACCCTCTTTTTCAAAAGGATGACCAGAATATCACCATTGAGTTAGTTTCTGAAAAAGTTAAGGAAGACCCTCCATTTGTGATTCGTGCCAGTGCAGAATCATCCGGCCAGAGTCACTCTATATACAGGTTACCCGTTGTGCTAACCATTGAATCTGGTCCTGCAACCATAGACGCTCAGGGTGTGGTTACCCTTGACGGCAAGGAAGGTACCGTTGTCATTAAAGCGGAGCAAAGTGGAAATGCTTTTGTCAACCCCGCACCACTGACCAGGCTTGAGATCGACATATCCGGCAGAACCAGACCAACCATCCTCTTTAGCGACTTTAAGAAGACTGGTCCACTTCCTCCTATCCCTCTTGATTCAGTACCCAGATTGTTGTCTGGAATCTATTCCCAGATTGTTGTCTGGAATCTATTCCAATAATGGAAAAAGAATTAAGATCACCAGCTCAAACCCGGATATTGTCAAGGTGGTTGGCATGGACAAAATCATTGCCCGAAAGACTGGTGAGGTTGAGTTGATGTTTGATGTCCCGCCCGATGCCGATTTTGCTTCTGCACTGACCAGAACCCGATCCATTGAAGTAATCAAACCCAATCGTCAGGCATGGTTGGATCAGCGGAGGAATGACCCCCGTTTTACAGCGGTAAGAAATCAGTTCACCCAAAGACAGATGAGATTGGATAACACAAAATCCTTGTCAGAAATCGAAATTGAATTTGATCAAATGCACGCCGATTCCGACGGCGATGGATTCAGCAATCTGTATGAGCGTGCATTCGGTATGGATTCCCTGGGCTTTGATACTGCTTCAGGCGGTCCAAAACAGGCCCGTACACTTCAGGATGGACCACAACTTTCCTTCGTGAGATTCACCAATCCAGTAGACTCCACAGGGGAAAACTTTACCTACCTGGTTGAATCAAGTGAGGATATGGTCAATTGGACCACTGCAAATACCCGCTTGATTAATCAAGTAGAGGTTGCAGAGGGCATGCAGCGGGTAACTTACACTGCAAGCTCATCCCGAAGTGCTGTAAACACTTTATTTCTCCGTGTTCGAGTAGTCGGACAATAACCCAGTATCACATCAAACAAATCATCGAATAATGAAAAAACTTATTCCCGTCTTTCTCTTCACTCCACTGCTTTGTTTATTTGGCTCACCTTTTTGCGATATCACCGTCAATGATCTCGAAAAAGCAATCAAAGAAAAAAAAGTAGCCATTCTCGATGTAAATGGTGCTGGATCCTACCGTAAAGGCCATGTTCCCGGAGCCATTGAATTCTCTGCTAATCAATCCAACTTGGCATCCCTGTTACCCAAAGATAAATCAACTCTTGTGGTTGCATATTGCGGGGGACCAAGTTGCCGTGCCTACTTAAGAGGAGCTGAAGCTGCGAAGAAATTAGGGTATAAAAATATAAAACATTTATCCGCAGGAATTTCAGGCTGGAGAAAAGCAGGTAAAGAAATAGGAAAACCAAAGAAGTAATAGATATTTAATGACTTTTTTTGCTCAGATCAATGGTGCATCTATGAGACTGTTTTCAGTCCTTTTATTTTTCATTTTGTCTGAATGGTGTTTCGGGCAAAATTCCAGCGATCTTGCCGGTTCCGTTTCAATTACTTTAAAAAATGGTACCAGTACCGCTCCGTCTTACATGGTTGTATCACCCGGGAGCAAAGAAAAAGTCATCTATAAGGGGCTGGCACTCTCTGCCTCTGAAAACAATGTCAGCTTCAACAAATTCCCTAGCATATCCAACCCAGGCAATTTGTTGGGTCCCTTTCAGCCTGGTGTTCTCGCCAGTACCCGGGCCCGGGCAAATTCAGTGTTGGATGAGAACGGTTCGGTTTCCACGATTTCGATGATCAGTCTGGGTTCCGGCTACAAAGGAACTCCACAGGTCTACATCTCCCCTCCCTCAGAAGCTAACGGTACAGCGGAGCAAGTCTCCCCTGCTTTTGCCGAGGTTGAATTCAATTCCAACTCCCTTACTCTGGAAGGGGTTAATGTGGTTAGTTCAGGCAGAGGCTACATCCAACCGCCTGAAATTTCCATTGAGGGAGGACCCTGCTTCCTCCGTATCACCGATTCAGCCTCCACTCATTCTGGTACTTTCTTCAAAATCCTTTCCAATACTGATGATACGCTGGAACTAAGTAACCCTGCTAACATTGATTTATCAATCGCTGTTCAATCAGGTTTCATGGTGGAAGTATTTCAGGGATGGACCCTTGGTTCCTTGCTCGGTTATGAGGAGACCCCTCTTTATTCGGACTCCGATTCTGAACAGGCAGACTGGGTCTATATACTCAAGGAACCAGAGCAGCAAACCGGTGCGCCCAATGAGGATTACACCCCACATTTCCATAACGGTACAAATTGGGCAGAGGTCCTCAATCCCGATCAGATTTCTTCGGATACAGCACTCATGCCAGATGAATCCTTCATTATTGTGAGGAGGCTCGAATCAGAAACGGAAATTTCTATTTTAGGTCTAGCCAATATCAATGCAAGTGCCTGGCAAATGCCACCGTTTGGTAAAAAGAATCTGGTATGCAACCCATTCCCTTCCGAGATCATGCTATCCGATTTATTTGATCCAAATTCAATCACCATGGAAGCCAATGAAACCAATGGGCATCTCTGGCTTTCTAGTCCAAACCAGGATCTAGCGGATAATATTCATGTTCTTGAATCTGGCACATGGACAACTTATTGGCACGATGGTTCCAACTTAAATATTACCACACCAGCAAAAATTTCTGTTAGAAAAGGAAGTGGTGCCGGCGGAGCTTTAACTGGCAACGACTTTTCTTTTACAAGTGGTACCATTGAAGGACTATCCAACCCTACCACGGGCAATGTTGTGGTAACCTCCACAGGTCACGGGTTAAAAAATGGATTTTTGGTTAATCTATCCTCGGTCACTGGTAGACTTACCAACGAGGATAAGATACAAATCAATGAAGCATCCGAACGGGTGGAGGATGGATACGGATTAGTGGTCTCCTCCATCGTGAATGGCACATGGGAGATTACCAACTGTACCTCCAATACTTTTGAGTTAGTTGGTAGTTTCAATAATTGTGATTTCATTCCCAGTGCGCAGGCAAAATGGCAAACCGGCACTGCCGGTGCTGGATATACTCATGATGTTCAGATCTCCATACGAGGAGGAGGGGGAAGAAATGGGCGGGCCATTGGAAAAGTTGTGAATGGAAAAATCGATAAAATCCTGATCACTTCAGGAGGTTTACTTTATACTTCTCCCACATTTGCCAAGATTCATCCAGGAGGATGGAGAAGTATCAGCCGGGGCAATGCACCCTTAAATGATAAGTTGATTCCCGCTGGATCCGGCGTGCTCATAGAACGCAAACATCCTCATGGTGCATCCTCTATGCTCCCCCTTCTTCCATTTGTCAATCAAGCCGGAAACTAATTCCTAGCTCACTTGATGGGCATCTACATCGAGAATATCAAATACTTCACTATCGATTGGAAATCCGCTGCGTAGTTTTTGAATCTGGCTCAGGCACTGACTCACTGAACTGCTAAGGTAAAACAGGTGGTAGCGGTAGTACCCTTTCATTTTTGCCAACGGGGTTGCCGCCGGCCCTTTCACTTCAAGCCCATGGAGATTCGAATTGTCCAGATGCTTTCGCCATTGCTCCGCATAAAAGCGTGTTTTCTCCTCTCCCCTTCCCCTGAACACATGGCGAATCAGGTGTCGGTAAGGGGGGTAATTCAACTCTTTTCGCATCGCCAGCTCATCCTCAAGAAAAGCGTCCAATTCCGCCCGCCTCGCAAATTGGATACAGCTCTCATGAGGAGCATAAGTCTGTACATAGACTTCACCTGCCCGGTCTCCCCTGCCCGCCCGTCCTGCCACCTGAACCAAGATCTGAAAGGCACGCTCCGATGCCCGAAAGTCCTCCATCCGCAAGGGAAGGTCCGCATCTATAACCCCAACGAGTGTAACCCGGGGGAAATCCAGGCCCTTGGCAATCATTTGGGTACCGACCAGCACATCAATCTTACCCTGTCGGAAATCCCTTAAAATTTCGCGGAAGAGATTTTTTTTGGTCATTACATCCGCGTCCACCCGTACCACTTTTGCTCGTCTGGGCATCACTGATTCCACCATGTCCTCAATCCGCTGGGTGCCGTGCCCACGGCGGCTAATCTCAATCGATTTACAATTCCCACAAACTCTGGGGGCAGGTTTCCGGTAGCCACAGAGATGACAGTGGAGGTAGTGATCGGTCCTGTGGTAAGTCATGGCAATACTGCAGTCCCGGCATTGCTCCACTTCTCCGCATTCCGTGCAAAACATGGTGGTATTAAAACCTCTGCGGTTCAGAAATAAAATACTCTGCTCCCTGTCCTCATAGCGTTGCCTCAGGGCTTCAATCAATTGCTGGGAAAGAATGGGAGCGGACTTTTGCTTCATCGCTTCCCTTCTCATATCCACCAGGTGAACCAGTGGGAGCTCCCTACCGTCAATACGCTGACTCAGGATGGATTTTTTGTATTTCCCAACGGCCACATTGCGTGCGGTTTCCAGCGAGGGTGTGGCCGACCCCAGCAGGCAGACACCTTTGTTCAGAAAGGCACGATAAACAGCAACATCCCGCCCATGATAACGCGGGGAATCCTCCTGCTTGTAAGCCGGTTCATGTTCTTCATCCACCACCACCAGTCGTAAATTTTGCACCGGAGCAAACACTGCCGAACGGGCACCCACCACTATCCTGGCCTCTCTTTTCACCAGCTGTCTCCAGGCATCCAACCTTTCACCCGCGGATAAGTGACTATGCCAGACCACCACCTGCTCTCCCCTTTTACCAAAACGTGCCCGCAAGCGGTCAACGGTCTGAGGAGCCAGGGCAACCTCGGGAACGAGAAACAATACCCCTCCCCCTTGGTCCAATGCTTTTTCCATAGCCTGGCAATAGACCTCTGTTTTCCCTGATCCAGTAACCCCCTGCAGGAGACGGGCACAAAATTTCCCCGAATCTAAATCTTCGCAAATTTCATCAGTTGCGGTTTTTTGCTCTGAGGTAAGTTCCCGCAAAGAGTCGACTTGATCAGATATTTCCTCACTCCACTGATCCGCATAAGCCTCCCGGTTTACTTCATCCATCGACTGGGATAGCAGTCCTTTTTGAATCAATCCATCGAGGATAGACATAGATATCTTGTGCTTTTTTCCCCAGGCAATCGCATCCATTTTTTTGCCTCCTTGCTCGGAAAGTAAAGAATAAGCCTGCCATTGTTTGGGCGACCGTTTCAGTAACTGTTCAACTTCGGACTGCGGCAAAGAAACCACCTCGATCATCTTGCGGGTCCTTGCATTCATCCCATCCCGTACCGATGCTGGAATCATCGCACCCAATGTATTTTCGAGTGAACTGGCATAATATGTGGATATCCATTTTGCCAGGCCTACCAGTTCTTCACTCAGCACTGGCTCTGGTTGGACCAAGCCAGATACAAAACGTAATTTATCCCGTGGTGGAGAGTGCTTTGGAGATAAGGTGGATACAATTCCAATAATGCGCCGCACCCCCAAGGGAATGCGAACTAAAGACCCAATTTGCAGGGACTCGTAGAGGGATGCCTTGGCCCCGTAGGTCAAGGGGTGATCAAACCCTCCAAGGGGCAATACTTCCACCATTGCCGCCATATCGGAAAGACTGCTCATTCTCCCCTAAGGTCGTAACACAATAAGCGGTTGGAAGTTCCGCTCATTCGGTCGGTATCATTTTGCATAATGTAAAGAAGTCCGCTCGAGAGTGTAGGTAAAGTCCAGGTCTCTGGAGCGAAAAATAACTGGATCTTGTCCTTTATTTTCCAACCCTCGTGGGAAAGATTCATACGCAACAAAGAACCAAACTCAGAGAGTGCCAGAAATTCATCCCCCGTTTGCAACAAACTCGCCCGGAAAAGTTGCAGGTTCAGATCACGACCAAGCAGGTTTGCCTGCCATGACACTGCTTCCTTCCATATGAGCTCTCCAGTTTTCCAATTTACACAAAACAACTCCGCTCCCTGCTGATGTCTGCCCGATACTCCGTACAGATAACCACCTGACTCAATCGGAGTCATCCAGTGTATCCCAAGTCGGCGATCTTCCCAGACTACATCATAGGAGAAATCCGGTTTTATTTGCAACACCACCGATCCCTTATCGTAACACTCAGATAGAAATACATAATTATCGCCCAGATGAAGGGGCGGACACGCAGTGGCAGATTCATATTTTTGCGATCGCCAGGGAAAACGAACGAACCGCTCACCGGTTTGTGGGTCAAAAATCAGTAAGCCACCGGTGGCTGGTTTACTCTTCCCACCAGTGAGAGCAAGGCAAACCGTACGGTCATGAATTTTGGCTAAAGTCGGGGAAGAATAACTTGCCCCCCATTCATCCTGCAGGACCCATTGGGTCTCACCGGTTTCACAATCAAAAGCCGCCATACATTCCCCGTTTCGTCCACCAAGATTCAGAATAAGCAGACCGTCTGCCACAATTGGATTGGAGCCCTTGCCAAAAAAATACTGAGGAACTTGATAGTCTTTTCTTAGATCACGCTTCCAAATCAATTTGCCGGTGGAAAGATCGAGACAGGCCAGCCATGCCGTCACCCCATGCAAATAGACCCTCCCCTTACTGATTACGGGACTGGCTCGCGGCCCCGCAGAGTAACCATAACGGTCGCGATATTCAACGGGATAGGAGTATTCCCAAATAGGTTCCCCGGTTTCCGAATTTCTCCCCTCCACCACTTCTTTCCCATCCATGCGGTGAAAAAGGACCAGTACTCCATCCACAATCGCGGGGGATGCATACCCCTGCCCTTTTTCTAAGTACCACAATAAGTTGGGGCCAGTTTCTGGCCATTGAGGTGCGAGGTGTGACTCAAATGATTTCGCATCATCCCCCAATCCATTAAAACGGGGCCAGCCCCAATCCATTAAAACGGGGCCAGTCAGATGCTTTTGCCTCCTCGGACAAAGGGTTAGCCTGCCTTATCTTCACCCATCTGTCTCTTGCCTGTGCAGACAAGAGGACCGCAATAGAGAAAGATAAGAAGAGAAGTTTAATCACCCCCCAAGCATTCTTCGATTCGGACGATCTCTTCAACCCGAAAGCGATTTATTCGGTGATCCATGATTTTGGGCGCAAAACATTCTCGCACCCTCTCCATATTCCATCTAAGGAAGTAGAAATAGCCATGAAAGATTCGATCCATTTCATGCCCTCTATTTTCAGGGAAAGAAACCGGCGCAAAAATGCGACCCGTCTTTTCCGCTTCTTTTTGGTCCTGGCGGTATTCGTGATTGTTTACATGAATTTATACCGTTCCTTTATGGGCGAAGAGCGTGGAGGTTCTCACATTGGCTGGGTAGAAGCCTTCTACTGGGTACTCACCACCATGTCCACTTTAGGTTATGGGGATATTACTTTCTCTGGAAGCACGGGAAGATTATTTTCGATGGCGGTGATGTTTACCGGGGTATTTTACCTCTTTATTGTGCTTCCCTTTGCTTTCATGGAGTTTCTCTACAAACCTTTTGTGGAGTATCAATCCGGTGCCCGGGTTCCCAAAAAATATGATCCTGGCGAGCAAAAACATGTCATCCTCACTCATTATGATTCCATCAGTCATGCTCTGATGGAAAAGTTGACCCAGTTTGGTTACCCCTTTGTTCTGGTTATCGATAAACTAAAGGAAGCCCAGAAATATCATGACATGGGAATTCCGGTGATGTTTGGCTCCATTGAGGACCCCGAGACATTTCAGTCGGCCGGAATTAAAAATGCCGCCATGGTGGTGGCCACTGACGATGACATTCGTAATGTCAATGTTGCTTTCCGGGCCCGGGATGTGGACCCCAAGCTACCGATTGTGGGAACCTGCAACAACCCAAGTTCGGAGGACATTATCGAATTGGCCGGAGCCAATCATGTCATCCGTATCGCCAAGCAGATGGGTAGCTTCCTTGCCCGCCGAATTTCCTGTACCGATAACAACACTCATGTGATCGGATCGTTTGGCGAGGTATTGATCGCGGAGGCCACCGTTCATGGCACTCCTCTGGTAGGGAAGCAGTTACAGGAAACCACATTGCGCGAGGAATATGGAGTCAATGTGGTCGGGGTTTGGGAAAGAGGGAATTTTGAGACACCCGAGCCCGGCACCATGCTCAACAACCACACCGTGCTCCTACTTGCTGGTACCCAGAGCAGTTTTGATAAATACGATCATGATTTTCGCAACTTTAGTTCCAACACTGCCCCGGTCATCATAATAGGAGCTGGCCGCGTGGGTCGGGAAACTGCCAAGACCCTGCACGAAATGAATGTTCCTTACCGTGTGATCGAGACGGATCAAAAGAAAGCTGGCATGGTCGACAATTCCATCCTTGGGGATGCCTCCGAAAAATCAGTTTTGGAACGGGCAGGCATCAATAAGGCACCTGCTGTGGTCATCACCAGTCATAATGATGAGAGCAATATGTACCTCACCATTTACTGCCGTAAACTGCGACCGGATATCCAGATCGTCAGCCGGGCCTTTCTCCATCGCAATGTCGAGCCTCTTCACCGGGCAGGCGCAGATTTTGTCATGTCCCAGGACTGGATGGGAGCGAACACCATTTTCAACCTGCTCAACCGGGCGGAAATACTCATGATTACCGAAGGTTTGGATGTGTTCAGTGAAAAGACCCCAAAATCCCTTGCCGGTGTATCGGTCAAGGACTCCAAAATCCGCGAAAAAACCGGGTGTAGTATCGTGGCCATCAAAGGAGATGCTGGTACGATCATCACTCCTTCCCCCAACGACAAGTTCTGCGAAAATGGGGAAATTATCCTGATCGGTAGCGAGGCATCGGAAAAATCCTTTGAGTCCAGGTTCCGGTCCTGATCAGACACTTCTCTCCGCAAAGTCGGGAGATTGATCAGATCTTACTTGATCACTCTGAGGGCACTACCCCCTAAGTCCTGCTTATTTAGTTTGGGGTGGCAAACCATGAAATTGTTTTCATCAACTAGGTTGTAAACATAATGGGTCGCCTTGGGCGGTAAGGTTGCCTCCACCTTTGCCGGATTCTTTCCACTACCAGGAATAATTTTAGCCTCCAGAGGAAACCACTCGCTATCCCGATCGTCTCCATTAAACGAGTAAATCACCCGGGCAGTGACCAACTTTGCCCCATTTTCCTGATATCTCAGACGCACCCTTCGGTTGGTCCGTTGCTGATCAATGACGGATACGAATTTCCCTGCACCAGGCATTTTGATCTTCGTACAGCTTGGATTGTAATTCGTCATTCCTGCATTCATGTCGTTTAAGAAAGCCAAGAGCTCTTTTTTCATCGATTCAGCGATCTCTGGCTGCTGTTTGCTCAGATCCTTAACCTCTTCCCAATCCACGCGCTTACCCGACGCATCATACAATTGATAAAGCTCGACCCGCTGCCTCTCATAGGGATGGTTGTAAATTAATTTATATCCATTTTTGAGATGGGCAGATTGCTGACAATATCCATTGGGAAAATGCCAGAACATGGACTCTCTTGGCTTATTAGTTCTCCCATCCACAACCTTGGTGGCATCACTTGGATCATCCTCAAGTAAAGAACCCAAATCACTTCCGTCTAGGATTTGCTTGGCAGTGTTGGGTGTGCCAGTCCAGCCAAGAATGGTGGGATAAAAATCGAGCCCATTTACCACCACCTCACTTTTCAGCCCACTGGCGATTTTGGGGCCGGAGATAAGGAAAGGCACACGGATGCCACCCTCGCGTACATGAATCTTTCCTTTATCCAAGGGATAATTGTCCGTAAACACGATATTGGAATAGCCCTCCATTCCTCCATTATCGGAGCTGAAGATCACATAAGTATTTTCAATTAATTTATGTCCCGGCCATCTGGGATCTTCGGTTCTCTCCAAATATCCGATTAATTTCCCAACATAATAATCAAGAGTTTCCACCATCGCACAATAGTAGGGATTGCGTTGGCCCTCCAGTGTCCATCCTTTGGGGTCCTTTGGGTAGTCAACTCCGAGTTTCTCACAATACTTTTCCAGGAGCTGCCTACTCCTTGTTTGGATTGGAGTGTGTACCAACCAGCTCGCATAATAAAGAAACACGGGATTCTGCTTATTATCTGCGAGGAAGCGCAGGGCTTCCTCGGTCACATGATCCCGGGGATATCCGTTTTCATCGAGGCGGTAGGGATCTTTTTCTTTTGTTGTGGCAAATGCTTCTAGGCGGTTAGGCATACCACTCTGTACCCCTCTTGCCTGTGGATTATCTGGATAGTGAGAGGAAAAATCAAAACCTTCATCCACGGGCTGAGGAAAAGCATAATGGTTCACCGCGATATGCCATTTGCCCACATGACCAGTTTTATACCCGTTTGATTGGAGAGCCTCAGCAATGGTCACATTTTTTGTATCCATTCCTCCCCGGCACCAGGGCGAGATGAAAGAATTCTGTGGATGATGGGGCATGGGTGGTTTACCCGATGCCACCGTAGTACTCATGGTGCGGGCAGGGTGTTTTCCGCTCATGATCGCACATCTGCTCGGACTACAGACCGGCGATGGAGAATATCCATTGGTAAAAAGCACTCCTCGTTTAGCCAACTTATCGAGATTTGGGGTCTCGTAGGGAGCCGGTTCATCCACATCGTAGCAGATCACATCCTGCCAGCCAAGGTCGTCCACCAGCATCAGCAAAACATTGGGCTTTCCCGGGCGTTCAGATTGCCCAGGCAAACTAATCCCGAGAATTGTATACAACAAGAAGCTGAGGAAATATTTCATATCTTTTATCTCTTACCCTTTCCCATTTTAGAAGGAATAAAATCCACCCTTGTAAATTTATTCATTCTGGGAATTTTAACCGACAAAATGCCATCCCTTACCTGATAGGGCCCAAGTTCCATCAGTTCAACATCCTCCTCTTCCCCCGTGGCCGGATTAATATTCTTAGTGGTAATATCCACCTTGTAATAAGATCCATTCCTAAAACCTTCTCCCTGAAAAGATTTGCGTGATTTAGCATGATTGAAGCGCTTTCCTTCTTGTACAGTCGAAGGGATACGAACTTCTGCAGGAGTCGTACCCGAACCACCACTCGAATAAATCAGGTTGGTAAACCTCTTTTGAGTACGGTTCCAGGTGGATACCCGGTAGCGCTCACTGCCGGTATATCCCTGCCCGGAAACAATCAGATCGTTTCCAACCTCCCCGGCCAGGGCATGGCGGATCACTTCATCCCGTCCCCCACCTGCCTGAGCAAACCATTCCCAGACATAGTACATCAAGTGATTGGGATCGGATGGAACCTGATAATCCTCGATCGTGAAAATTTCTCCCTGCCCATCGGCGACCTTGAAATTATTGTCGCTGCCACGTAGCGAAACCTTGCGGGTTATTACCGCTGCTCCACCATCGCTTGCAGGAATGACCAGATCGGGCCTCAATTCTCCCACCCGACCATTGTAGTCTCTTCTCTTGGTCAACCCCATCGACCAGGGGCTCTCATTATCAGTCCAAAGGAAATTCATGACATTCATTCCCCGTTCCATACACTTCCCCATCAGGGAAGGAAATTCATGACATTCATTCCCCGTTCCATACACTTCCCCATCAGGGTAAGTGTCTTGTAAAACCCATCGATTTCATTCCGTACCCCATCCCCATTTACATCGGCACTGAGTATCATGGTACCGAGGTTACCATCATCCCAGTTCACCCATGCCTCCGCGGAAACAATCGGTTTCCACCAATATCCCTCCCGATCCAGTTTCTTGCGGAACAGGTCATAATTCCCCCAGGTCGATGTCACAAAACTCCCATCCATCATTCCATAGCCATCATGATGGTCGGAAACATTGATATTCAAACAGTCCACCAATTCCATCAGGGTATGGTTCTTCACTTTTTGTTCGAGGTAATCATTAACTGCCCGGCCACCCCGGCCATCCAGTCCACCAATTACCGGACATCCTTCACAGGGCGAAGTTCCTGAGGTCGAGATAAGCACAGGAAGAGCTGGATCTTGGTTGTAAACGCCACGCACTGCCTTGGCTCCTTTGATAAAAATCTCATTGTGTAGGAATTCAACATCCGCACCAGGAAGAATGCTTTTTAAATTGGTCTCATGCCCAAGCTGCCAGGAATGAACCCGCCCTTTGAAATGGGTGGCCAGACGTTGCATAAAACCACTGAAATGATCGGGCTTGGGTCGTTTATCCCCGTTGGGTGCCACCTCAGCTGCCCAGCCCGGGAAACCATAAAAAACAAACTCCACGAATAATCCATCGCGGTTGGCCGAACTGACCACTTCATCGAACATCTTTAACCCACCGGAGGGATGTTTTTGGTAGTCACAATTTCTCTCGTTTGGCTCGATCTGGGGCCAGGCCACCCAGAACATCACATAGCTGCTATGTTTCGCCAAAATTGGACGGGTCAACTCATAGGCATTATTCAGCGGACGGGATGCAGATGGCTGCCAACGCACTCCAACCTGCATGTGATCTGCGGTCCACTCATAGGCGGGTTTGGCATCCACCAGGTTAAAAACCCCAATAGTGAACATGATCATGAATAAAAAAAGAAGTTTGTCAGATCTTAAGAGGAAAGAATTCATAAGTGAGTGGGTTCTAAAAAGCAGAAATTAACAAAACTTACCTTTTTCATTCTAACAAGGTTTATTCATTCGATCTTGGAATCTTTTTCAGTCATGTTCTGCCCTTTTGATTTCCAAAACTGTGCCTTTATCCAACGAAAAAAAGAAAGTTTCCACCCAGACTTTCCGCCTCGATCTAATCAATAGTTCCCTCGGAGGGATCCTTGAAGTCGGATTTGGTACTTTTGCCATTCTTATTGCCATTCGCTTTCTTGGGGCTCCAGATATGATCAAAGCCGTGCTTGCCTCCGGGGTTTCCGCTGGTCTGCTCCTCGTTCCTCATATGCAAAGACTAGCTGTATGGACCGAGCTCTCAGCCAGCCGCTTCTGTGCTTCCCTGATGCTGATATGCTCCCTGCTCTTATTCGCATCGGGATACCTCAGTCATGTATGGCTACTGGCCGCCGCTTTGTTCCTGGCTCAGGTCTGTTTTTCCCAGCTTCCTGGGTTCATGATTCAGGTGTACTCCAGAAACTATGGCTCCAAAGAGAGAGGCAAGCGACTGTCCTGGAATTTTATTGTCTCTGCCCTAATTGGAATGATTCTTTCCTACGTCGGCGGCAGTTACCTAGATGGCCAATCCGCTGACCCTGGGCTAATTTTCAGAATCATGGGCATTGTATCCCTGGCCTCTGCTCTTGCTCTCTTTCTAATTCCATCCCAGCCCATTAAAAAAGGTAAACATACCCAAGGCTTGATTGACAGCTTGGATCTCCTCAAAGAAGACCGCGTTTTTGCCAGTATGCTTCTTGCCTGGATGATCATGGGGCTTGGCATCATCATGACCCTTCCCTTACGGATCGAATACCTAGGCGGTGAAAGTGGTCTCCATTTAACCAATGAACAAATTGCCCTGGTCACAGTGGTGGTTTTTTCCATTGCCCGCATCCTAAGCTCCCGCCTCTGGGGAGAATTGTTCGACCGCGTACGTTTTCTTTCCTACCGCATTTCCTTAAACCTGCTCCTGATTTCAGCCACCCTCGTATATTTTAATGCTGAAAGCATCATCCCTCGTATATTTTAATGCTGAAAGCATCATCGGTGTTTCTATTGGGGCAGCACTGGCCGGAGTGGGTGTGGGCGGGTCAAAGATTGCTTGGAGTTTATGGGTGACCAAGCTCGCACCAGAGGGTATGGAGGCAAGATATATGGGAGCTCATGTTGCCCTTACGGGACTAAGGGGTGCACTTGCTCCCTTCCTTGGGTACTGGCTCCTGGGAATTCTTGGCTACCAGGGAGTAGCGTGGTTTTCCGTAGCCCTGGTTACACTGTCCACCTTGCTATTCTTCCGTTTATTTTCTCATCAGCGGGCACAACAGTCCGGTCTCTAATGCTAGTTACACTTAGATGTCGATTGACGGGAAGAAACCGATTGATTTGATAACATCTATGAAATCCCTGTTTGTACTTTTACTTTCTCTTGGTTTACTCTCGATTCATCTGTCTGCCAGAAATACCCTCGGGGAATATTATCTGGGCATGGGAGGGAGTTACTACGATACCGGCAAATATGCTGACCAACAGGCTTGGCTGCTCCGGCTCAATGCCACTGCCCCCAATGACAGCACATCCGATGTCAATGTGTACCTGGATTATGGGCATGGAAAAGGAGTTGGCGAAACTGGAACCAGCTGGAACATCGGGGCAGATATTCTAGTTCATAATGAGAATCTCTTCGGAGCAGGTAGTATGCTTCATCCTTATTTTGGTGTTGGTATTTCCTACCTCGACGAAGAACTCCCCTTACGTCTCCGGGAGGATGGATTTACCTGGAATATTTTCACCGGTGCGAAAATTACTATTCAGCCCACCATCTCCGCCCATGTGGGTGGTCAGTACTGGGGCTTATGGTCGGAGTTTGCTGAAAATGATTTTACTCTGGATACAGGATTAAGTTGGTGGATTGATTACCAGAATGGAGTCTCCGTGGATTATCAATACTCCCTGGAGCATGAAGTCAGCTATCTTACGCTCAAGTACCTGTACTCTTGGCAGTAAAATCTTAAACAAAATATTGGGTGGAGGGGAAAAGTGAGCAAGAACTCATGGTTTGATGATTGTCCTGACCGGAAGGGCAAACCTGGTTTAAAGTGGGGAAAATACGAAGGTAAAGATATCATTCCTTTATGGGTGGCGGACATGGATTTCCGGGCACCTCCGGCTGTCCTTGAAACTGCCAAAAAAGAAGCAGCATTCGGAAATTATGGATACGCAAAGGCACATCCAGGCCTGATCGATTCGGTGGTTCGTCACTGCCAATCGATCTATGGCTGGAAAATTGATCCCAACTGGCTGGTCTGGCTACCCGGCATGGTCTGCGCTCTCAATGTTTGCTGCCGGATGCAACAGGGAAAGGCGAGGCAGGCTCTTACTCATGTTCCGGTTTACCCCCCGTTTCTTTCAGCTCCAGGTAATTTTGATCTTTCCTGTACCCACCTTCCACTCAAACTGGAAGGTAGCCGTTTTTCGATGGATTTTCAACAGATGGAAAACACCCCCACCCAACCGGGGGATATTTTCATGCTCTGCCATCCTCATAACCCGGTGGGCACTGCCTTCACCAGAGAGGAACTGGAGCGTTTTTCCAAGTGGGCCAGAGAGCGGGAACTAGTCATCTGCTCCGATGAAATTCATTGCGATCTTTTGCTCGATCCTGACCTTCGCCATATTCCACTGGGTAACCTCGATCCCGAAACTGCGGAACATACCATCACCCTGATGGCACCAAGCAAAACCTACAACCTGCCGGGCTTTGGATGTTCCTTCGCGATCATTTCCAATTCAGATCTTCGTATCCGCTTCAAAAAAGCGATGGCCGGCATTGTGCCTGACCCAGCAGCCATGGGTTTTCATCTAGCTGAATCCGCCTACAAGGATGGCGAAGAATGGCGCCAATCCCTACTGGAGTACTTACGAACCAACCGGGACTACGCAATGTCCAGGATGCAAACCATGCCTGGGCTTATCCCATATTCTCCGAGTGCCACCTATCTGCTTTGGATGGATGCCCGTCAATTAAAGGTGGAGCATCCACACCGCTTCTTTGAAGAAAATGGGGTAGGACTTTCTGATGGTTCAGACTTTGGAGCCCCTGGGTTTCTCCGGCTCAATCTTGGCTGTCCGCAAAATTTGTTGGAACAGGCACTTGACCGGGTGGAAAGGGCGTGCTCGAGCCTGATTAAGGCGTAAGCATGTCGAAACCCGATAAAGAAAAAAACCAAAGGCTCGATGAATTACGGGCCGAAATTAAACGGCATGACGAACTGTATTACCGCCAGACCCAGCCAGAAATCTCCGATCAGGCATATGACCAAAAGAAGAGGGAACTGGATAATCTCCAGGCGGAACTCGATCCACTGGGTCTTTTTGCAGACACTTTTCAGGATGACCTCAAGAATGCTAAACCAGATGTGGGGGACGATCGTCTGGATGCATTCACTTCCCACCGCCATCTTCGGCCCATGCTCAGTCTGGATAACACCTACGATGAGCAAGAGTTCTTCGAGTTTAATCAGCGACTGCAAAGAATTTTTGGCACTGGAGAACTAACCTATGTGGTGGAGCCCAAAATTGACGGCGTTGCTATCTCTCTCACCTATGAAGACGGAAAATTAACCACCGCCACCACCCGTGGAAACGGAATCGAGGGAGACATCGTCACCCAGAATATTCTACATATAAACGGCCTGCCCCAAGTCCTGCCTGGTCCCTCTCTGCCTGAATTAATCGAGATCCGTGGCGAGATTTTTATGAGGCATGAGGAATTTGAGCGAATCAATCAAGAACGGGAGAAAAAGAAACGGCCTGCCCCAAGTCCTGCCCGGTCCCTCACTGCCTGAATTAATCGAGATCCGGGGAGAAATTTTCATGAGCCACGAGGAATTTGAGCGAATCAATCAGGAACGGAAAAAAAAGAGCCTCCCTCTTTATGCTAATCCCCGCAACCTCGCTGCCGGCACGGTTAAATTATTAGACCCCAAAGAAGCGAGACAAAGAAAGCTCGAGATCGTGCTCTATGGACTGGGTTTCTGCCAACCCGAAAATCATTTCAACACTCTTTCAGAGTTTCACCAGGCTCTGATCGACTGGCAAGTACCTGCGGTGGAATACTTCCGGCAGGTTCCTCATGCCCAGGATGCCTGGAAATCGATCATGGAACTGGACGAGTTACGCCATGGCTATGGCTATCCTACTGACGGTGCGGTCATCAAGCTCGATTCCTTTGCCCAGCATACTGAAGCCGGCTCCACCGCCAAGTCTCCGCGCTGGGCGATTGCTTATAAGTTTGAGACCGAACGGCAGGAAACCACCCTTGAAGATATCCGTCTGCAAGTTGGCCGCACCGGCACAGTCACTCCGGTTGCTTGGCTTAAGCCTGTGCAACTTGCCGGAACTCAGGTATCCCGTGCCAGCCTGCACAATGCCGATGAAATTGCTCGTAAGGATATCCGTATTGGAGACCGGGTCATTGTGGAAAAAGCCGGAGAGATCATTCCACAGGTGGTGGAAGTGGTGCTAGCCAAACGCTCTGGCAATAGCACACCTTTCGTATTCCCAGACTCCTGTCCCTCCTGTGCAACAAAGCTTATTCGAGAGGAAGGGGAAGCCGCATGGAAATGCCCCAGTTCAGCATGCCCCGAGCAGGTAAAAGGCAGGTTGCGATATTTTGCCTCCCGCGGATGCATGGACATTGATCACCTGGGAGAAGCCGTGGTCGAACAACTGGTGGTGCACAATCTGTGTACCAACTCATCCGATCTTTACCGACTCACCAAAGAACAAGCACTCACCCTGGAAGGGTTTGCGGAAAAGTCGGCGGAGAACCTCATTCAGTCGATCGCCAACAGTAAGGACCAGGAACTCTGGCGCTTACTCTGTGCCCTCGGAATCAAGCATGTGGGAGCGGCCGCAGCCAAGGACCTCGCCCGAACCTTCCGTTCCCTCCCTAAATTAGGGGAAGCTTCCAAGGAGCAATTAGTTGCAATCGACGGGATAGGTGAGATCATGGCCGTAAGTATCCGTCAATTTTTTGACGACCCAGAAAATCAGGCACTCCTTCTAGATTTTGCCGACCTCGGAGTATCTCCTGAACTTGATATCGATGAATCCTTCGGTACTCCATGGGCAGGTAAAACCTTTGTGCTCACTGGCACCCTCACCCAAATGACCCGGGGAGAAGCAGGATCGAGAATAGACAAGCTGGGGGGTAAATCATCCTCCAGTGTAAGCAAGCGTACGGACTATCTTGTGGCCGGTCCGGGAGCTGGTTCCAAACTGGATAAAGCCGAAAAGCTCGGGGTTCCCGTGCTTAATGAAAATGAATTTCTAGCTCTTCTCGAAAACCCAGAATCTGCTTAAATTCCTGCTAGTTCTGCATCAATTAAGATTGAGGAATCTTAGAATACAACTAGTGTGATCTTTTCAATAAGTTCTTTTCACCATGCCTACTCCTAAAAACTCCGGCTTCGACCCAGTGGAAGATGCAATCTCCGAGATTGCAAAGGGTCGAATGGTGATTGTCACCGATGATGAAGACCGTGAAAATGAGGGTGATGTGGTCATGGCCGCATCCAAGGTCACACCCGAAGCGATCAACCACATGATTGCTCATGCCCGGGGACTGATCTGCGTTCCTCTTCTCAGTAACCAGCTGAAAAAACTGGGTATCTCCAGTATGGTGCCCCATAACCGCGAGGCCCAGCGCACCGATTTTACTGTATCCGTCGATGCCGCCGAGGGGATCACCACCGGGATCAGTGCTTTTGACCGCTCCTCAACTATCCAGATTCTGGCCAATCCTACCGGAAATCCGGAGGAACTGGTACAACCCGGACATGTTTTTCCTCTTCGTGCCCGCAGTGGTGGAGTACTGGAGCGGGCTGGTCATACCGAGGCAGCGGTGGACCTCGCTTCCCTTGCCGGTTTACATCCAAGCGGAGTGATCTGTGAAATCCTCAAGGAGGATGGCACCATGGCCCGCCTGCCAGACCTTCGCAAACTGAAGAAGAAATGGAGCATGAAACTGATCTCGATTGCTTCCCTGATCGAGTATCGCCACCAAAGGGAGCGACTAATCAAAAAAATCAGCGAGTCTGAGTTCCCCACCAAGCATGGAACCTTTCAATTGCATGTGTTTTCCAGCGTGCTTGACCGGCGCATTCACTATGCACTCACCCTTGGCAAGATTTCAAAGCGTTCCACCACCCTGGTTCGCGTACAGTCGGCCAATGTACTGACCGATGCTCTCGGTCTCACTACCAAGGGTCGCTCAGGCAGCGGCATCGATGAAGCTCTCCAGGCCATCGCCAAAAATAAATCCGGTGCCCTTATCTACTTGGAACCCCGCAGAAAAGATGCAGAGGAAATCGTGGGCTCCGAACTAAATCCCGGAAAAATGGATTTCCGTGACTACGGGATTGGTGCACAGGTCCTGGCCGCATTAGGAATCAAAAAACTCCGACTCCTTACCCGAGACCGCCGACGGGTGGTTGGCTTGGAAGGATACGGATTGGAAATTGTGGAGCGTACTCTTCTTTCTTAAATCATTTTTCATATGAGCACAGATTCTCCAACCGTACCTGTGATTGACCCGTCTCCTTTTAGTTTCGGAATTGTATGTGCACGCTTTAATGAGTCCCTAACTCAGCATCTCCTCAAGCGTGTGCTGGAGGTTCTTAAAGAACAAGGCAAACCAGCCGATGTTGTGGTGGAGCGTGTTCCCGGTTCCCATGAAGTGCCCGCGGGACTATCTCTCCTTGCAGAAAGTGGACGCTTTTCAACACTGATCGGATTGGGTGTGGTCATCAAGGGCTCAACATCACATCACCACCTCGTGGCCGAATCTGCCGGTCATGCCATCCAGAATCTTGTGGTACAGCACCGCCTTCCTATTATTAATGGAATCGTTGTTACGGATGATCTCCACACTGCAGAGGAACGGATCACTGGCAGTTTGGATCGTGGTCGAGAATTTGCTCACGCTGCATTGGAAATGGCAAGCCTCCGACAAAAATGGATCTAGATCTAATCGTTAATCCAGAGTGGAGTCCGCGGCGCCAAAACCGCACCGCCGCTTTTCGCTTTCTTTATCAGTGGGAAATGAACCCGCCTGATGATGTTGCCACGGAGCTCAATGATTTCTTGGAAAGACTGGAGAAAAAAGAAGGCTATTTTAGTTATGCGATTGAACTGGTGGATGGCATTCTCGAAAAGCTCGAGGAAATTGATGCATTGATTAACGAGTTGGTAGCAAACTGGGAATTCTCCCGTATCGCCAAGACCGATCTGGCTATTTTACGCCTGGGAATCTACGAAATCTTCTACCGCATCGATGTCCCACCAGTGGTGGTAATTGATGAGGCTTTGGAAATCAGTAAGGACTTCTCCTCAGATAACTCGCGCAAGTTCCTTAACGGTGTCTTGGATCAGGCAAGCAAGCGGAGCGGCCGGCCAAACCGGGAATCGCTCGTTTAATTAATCACTCAGGTTAGGTCCGGCCAATGCCGTGTGCCCGATAACCAATCTTTCGAAGCTCTTCCAGATCGAGCAGGTTTCTGCCATCAAAAAGAATCGCAGGCTGGTGCATCTTTGCATAGATCGAGGAATAATCCAAATTCCTGAATTCGTCCCACTCTGTCAGTAGTGCAATGGCATGGGATTGATCACATGCCTGCTCGGAGGAAGTACAAAATTCTATGCGACCTTCTGCCTGTTCATCTGTCAGTCCCAAGGTCGAAAGAATGCTCGCTTTGGTCACTCGGGGGTCATAAATGGCAAGGTTTGCTTTTTCTTCGAGCAACCGCCCACAGATTCCAATGGCGGGTGATTCACGTGCATCATTGGTATCTTTTTTGAAGGCATAGCCGAGGATGGCAATCCGTTTACCTGAGACGGTGTTGAACATGGAGTCCAACAGACGGGTCACAAATCGTTCCTTCTGGTACTCGTTCATTCGGATTACCTGCTCCCAGTACTCGGCAACCTCAGGAAGGTCAAAGTGCCGACAAAGGTAACAAAGATTGAGCACATCTTTTTGGAAGCAGGAACCGCCAAACCCGATCGAACTCTTCAAAAACTTTGGCCCGATACGGCTATCCGTTCCAATGGCTTTGGCCACCTCATCCACATTTGCTTCACTGGCTTCGCACAATGCTGAAATTGCATTGATGCTGGAAATCCGCTGAGCGAGGAAAGCATTGGCGGTAAGCTTGGAAAGTTCGGAAGACCACAGATTGGTGGTAATAATCCTTTCACGGGGCACCCACTGCGCATAAATGGAGAGTTCGGAAGACCAAAGATTAGTAGTAATAATCCTTTCACGGGGCACCCACTGGGCATAAATGCTGACCACTTTTTCCACGGCTACCTGTCCGGCATCAGATGTTTCTCCACCGATTAATACACGGTCTGGATTTTCCAAGTCGGTCATCGCTGTGCCTTCGGCCAAAAATTCGGGATTGGAAATTACCTGATAGCTATGCCCATTATTTGCGGAATCAAGAATCTCCTTCACCATCTGGGCGGTGCGCACAGGAACGGTGGATTTTTCCACAACGATTTTATCGCCACCCCCCGCCCGGGCAATTCCACGGGCACAGGACTCCACAAAGCGCAAGTCAGCAGCCTGACCGCAACCAGATCCATAGTCCTTGGTCGGGGTGTTAACGCTGATAAAAATGATATCTGCCTCGCGGATCTTGTCATCCACTTCGGTACTGAAAAATAAATTCTTATCCCGGTTCTGGGAAACAATCTCCTCCAAACCCGGTTCATAAACCGGAAGATATTCTTATCCCGGTTCTGGGAAACAATCTCCTCCAAACCCGGTTCATAAACCGGAAGATCGCCGGAATTCCATGCGGCAATACGCTCCGCATTAAGGTCGACAACGGTTACCTCCGTGTCTGCACACTTGTGGGCAATCATCGCCATAGTCGGCCCGCCAACATATCCTGCTCCAATGCAACAAATTTTCATCGCCCAAATCATTAACACAGCTTACTTTATAAATCTAGTTAAGAATGGAGTTGGTGATTATGGGATCAATAAGTCTATCTTCAATCGTTGAAGCGGTGGTTGCATTCCCTTGGATACGAATGGGGGTCATTTTTGGCTTCTTCTATGTGGTTTTATGTGTGTGGGGTCTACTTTTTGCGGATAAATTACTTTTCCCGGCTCCATCCAACCCGACTTACGAAAAGGACGAAAATATCGGTTTCTTAACTACTCCCAGCGGTCTTCAGATTGCTTACAAAACCTGGAAACCCTCTGCAGAAAGTAAGGGAACCATCCTCTACAGTCACGGGAATGGGGAAGATCTTGGAATGATTGAAAATGCCAT
>Ga0181596_10001243_pt1 | contig 26167 bp, 29 predicted proteins | sample 041ome_6_FD_148655 | JGI IMG/M metagenome (GOLD analysis project Ga0181596, IMG submission 148655) | Coastal salt marsh microbial communities from the Groves Creek Marsh, Skidaway Island, Georgia - 041402US metaG (spades assembly) | ecosystem: Environmental > Aquatic > Marine > Intertidal zone... | reverse complement strand
CAGTCTCCAAAACCGTAGGTCGCGGGTTCGAACCCTGCTGCCCCTGCCATTTCCCATAATTTAATATAAAAACACCCGTCTGAACGCATGTTCGGTCGGCTGTGATTGCCTAAAACAGGTTTTCCAATACCCATAATACACCCAAACCCGCAATCAGGGTCGCAATGACAGATTTGGTGCGAAAGGCGACTGCCATTGCCAAGACGGCCGCCAAAACACGGGTGTTCCAGATTGTGGGCATCTGTGTCTCGGGTGAAATGAAAACCGATGCTGCGATGATGGCTGATAACACGGCGATCGGAACATAGGTCAGATACCGATCCAACGCGGGTGGCAATGCGCGGTGAATGAGCCCCGAAAACATCGAAAACCGCATCAAGAATGTGGCAAAGCCTGTGACGATCATAATGGCCCAAATCATTGTTGCGCCTTCCATTTTTCAGCCTGCGCCCCAATAACGATGCCCGTGATGGCCGCGGCGATGATCCAAAGGTTATAGGGCAGGGATTGACCAAAGACGGCCACCAAACCCGACGAGACCGCCGCCAACACATGCGGCACATGCCGAAGGCTGGGCAAAACGATGGCGATAAATGTCATCGGAATGGCAAAATCCAAATTCAAATGCGCGGGTAGGGTGGCGCCTAACACCACGCCTGCAATGGTTGATAGCTGCCAAAAGGCCCAAAGCGTCACACCCGACCCCAAAAGATGATAATGGGCATTGCGTGGTGTGGGATCGTGTTCAAAGCGTTTGATCGAAATGGCAAATGCCTCGTCAGTCAATAAATACCCAAGCAAGATGCGCCAGCGCAGTGACAAGAGTCGCAGGTATTTCGCCACAGCGACGCTATAGAGCACGTGGCGCAGGTTCAATACGGCCACCGAACTGCCAACGATGATCGGCGCGGCACCTGCCATCCAGAGTTGGGCAAAGACAACCTGCGACGCGCCCCCAAATATGACCGACGACATCAGGATGGTTTGCCATGCGCTCAGCCCGCTGGCCATTCCCAAAACCCCAAAGACCAGACCAAAGGGCACCACGCCCAATTGCAGGGGCAACTGGTCCATAATGCCTTGGATGAATTCAGATTTTGGCGAAGGATGCGTCATTGTTTACACTCAATCAAATCGGTGCCTTTGATTACGCCCAAGCCACAAGAGTGTCTATGTCAAATCACCGCGACATAAAAAAACGCCCACCAAAGGGTGGGCGTTTCATGTATTCGATATCGAAACTTATGCGTCGATGTCGCCATCGTCATCAGAAGCTGCGCCGCCGATGTCGTCAAACAACTCAGCGATTTCAAATTCGGCTGCTGCCTCATCTTCTGCTGCTTGTTCTTGGATGGATTTACCAGAGGCTTGAAGCTGCGCTTCTTCGACTGAACGTGCGACGTTCATGACGATAGTTGCAGAGACTTCTGGGTGCAGTTTCACGGCCATCGCGTGCAAACCCAATTCTTTGATTGGTACGATCACAGAAACTTGTTTGCGGTCGATTGAGAAGCCTGCTTCTGTTGCTGCTTCTGCTGCGTCACGAGGAGACACAGAACCGTAAAGCGCGCCAGCGTCGGATGCTGAACGAATCACAATAAATTGCTGTCCGTCCAATTTTGCAGCCATGGCTTCGGCTTCTTTTTTGCTTTCTAGGTTGCGTGCTTCAAGCTGCGCTTTTTGGGCTTCGAACGCTTTTACGTTTGCGTCAGATGCTGTTTGCGCTTTGCCTTGTGGCAGCAAAAAGTTACGTGCATAGCCTGGTTTCACATCAACGATGTCGCCCATTTGACCCAGTTTCGCAACGCGTTCTAATAGGATAACTTGCATATCAAATTCTCCTTATTTCACAGCGTATGGCAGCAGGGCCAAGAAACGTGCGCGTTTGATTGCGCGGGCCAATTCACGCTGTTTCTTTGCAGAAACGGCAGTGATACGAGAAGGCACGATTTTGCCACGCTCAGAGATGTAGCGTTGCAGCAATTTCGTATCTTTGTAATCGATCGCAGGTGCATTATCGCCTGAGAATGGACATACTTTGCGACGACGGAAAAATGGTTTGTTTGCCATTACTTAGATCCTTTGCCTTATGCGCGGCGCTCACGGCGTTCGCCGCGGTCGTCACGTTTTTGCATTTGCACCGAAGGACCTTCGGCATGTTCATCAACACGGATTGTCAAAACGCGCATAACGTCGTCGTGTAGACGCATCAGACGTTCCATTTCCGCAACCGCTGTTGCAGGTGCATCTGTGCGCAAGAACGCATAGTGACCTTTACGGTTTTTGTTGATTTTATAGGCCATTGTTTTAACGCCCCAGTATTCATTGTCGATCACGTTGCCGCCATTGTCTTTCAATACTGTGGAGAAATGTTCAATCAGGCCTTCTGCTTGCGCGTTAGAGAGATCCTGACGCGAGATAAAGACATGCTCATATAAAGGCATGTTTGCTCCGATCTTGTCTGGCGCGTTTCATAGGGTCGGGTTTATTTCTTTCGCACCCACCCACGAGAGACCGCGCGATTAATAATATTCGCGAAAGATGCGCCCCAATGACATGTTTCGCCGCAAAAGGCAACGCAAAAGGTGCAAGGCATGTGACCTGATGCCGGCAGCTTTGACAGCCACGGCCGAAACCCGAAAATGACTGCATTCACGCCGCATTTGGGTCGCATTTCCGCGCAACTGTGAAGCTAGGTAGCGGGGGGCGCACAGATGGCATATACAATTGAACACACAAAACAAGAAACGGGTGTTTTGACCGGTCTTTTTCTCAAGGTGATCGGAATGGCCTGCATGATCGCGGCCATCGGGGTTTGGATGGGGTCGCTTGCAACATTCGGGGCCTTTTCCAACATCATAACACTTGGTATGTCGATCGGGTTCGGGCTTATCGGGGTGTTGGTCTGGTCGCGTTGAGCGCGATCGGTGGTTTTTCGCCCTTTGCGCTTGCAATTACTGCGAAAACTTGCAGTGTAGCGCCGAACACTACAGATGGGGGCGGACATGGCCAAAACGTTTTTAAGCTCGGATGTGAAAATCGATGGGCAACTCAAATCAAATGGCGACATTGAAATTGATGGCGAAGTTAAAGGCCAAATCCAAGCGAAAGCGATCAAGGTTCTAAATTCTGGTAAAGTCCACGGCACGCTTACCTGTGACACCCTGACGGTTGATGGTGAAGTCAGCGGCACAGTGGGTGCCAACGACCTGTCGATTTCATCCACAGGGATCGTTTTGGCGGATGTGCAATATGCGACTTTGACCACCGCCAAAGGCGCAAAGCTTCAAGGCCAAATCAAAGTTAAATAATCAAATTGATGCGATTTTTGGGGCCGCGTGGGTGTAAATGTCATCTGCGCGGTTTATGTGTGTGAAAAGTCGTGAAAAAGGACGCAGTCATGAGCATTTCAAAAGAACAGGTCACATCAGCGCTTCGTGCGGTGACAGATCCCGTTTCAGGCAAGGATTTAATCACCGCCGATATGGTGCGTGGTTTAACCCTTGATGGTACAAAGGTGTCTTTTGTATTGGAAATTGATCCTGCGCGTGCGTCTGAATACGAAGTCGTGAAATCACAGGTTCAAACGCTGTTGAAAACCGATTACGGCGTCGAAACGGTGAATATGGTGTTGACCGCGCATGCGACCAAAGCGCCACCGCCCGATATCAAACCCAAAAAACCCGCTCCGGCAGGTCCGCAATCGATACCAGGGGTAAAACGCGTGATTGCCGTTGCTTCTGGCAAGGGCGGGGTTGGAAAATCCACCGTTTCCGTGAATCTGGCCTGTGCCTTGGCCGCGATGGGCGTGCGCGTGGGATTGTTGGACGCGGATGTCTATGGTCCGTCACAGCCTCGCTTGTTGGGGGCAACAGGACGTCCTGCAAGCCCAGACGGAAAAACCATTATTCCGCTTGAGGCAAATGGCGTAAAAGTGATGTCGATGGGCTTTATGGTGGATGCGGATCAGGCTGTTGTGTGGCGGGGCCCGATGTTGATGGGTGCCCTACAACAGATGTTGTTTCAGGTTGCATGGGGTGATCTTGACCTGTTGATCGTTGATCTTCCACCTGGCACGGGCGACGTACAGTTGACCCTTTCACAGAAATCACAGTTGGATGGGGCAATTGTTGTATCCACCCCGCAAGACATAGCATTGCTCGATGCGCGGCGCGGGATCGCGATGTTTAATCAGTTGAAAACACCGATCTTGGGCTTGGTTGAAAATATGTCCACCCATATCTGCAGCAACTGCGGACACGAAGAGCATATCTTTGGTCACGGCGGCGTGCGCGCCGAGGCTGCAAAGCTGGGTGTCCCTGTGTTGGCAGAGGTGCCTTTGCACATCGATATCCGCACGACATCAGACGCGGGCACGCCAATCGTCGTGAAAGCGCCCTCAAGCGCCCAAGCGCAGGCGTTTTTTGAGATTGCGAAAGCGGTCAAAGACGGTGTTCTAAGCGCCTGATTATTCCCAAACTTTTGGGTCTATGCCTTTGGCTTCCAGATCGGCAAATACGGTCTGGAGGTATCTTTGAAAGGGCTCGGTTTCATGAGCGCCCGTTGTCACATACGACAAGGCGGCGTAATAATGGAACGGCTTGAAATATCCGGGCATTCGGAACACTTCTCGCGGGGTCCCATCATCGCTGTGTTTGAAAAACAAGGTGGTGGGCGTGAAATGGATCGCATTCTTTTGGATCCAGTCACGTTCTTCCAATCCGCTGCCGTCAAAATCCACAACCTCGCGCGATCCCCATAGATCAAGTTGAACCACCAAGAAATCCGATGTTATGGCATCAACGATTTCGGCGCGTTCAAAATTCACCCGATGCAGTTCGCGACAATACGGGCACCCCGCTTGTTCGACCAAAACCATCAAGACCTTGTTGTCATTGACGGCATCATCCAGATCATCAGCCAACTCTAAAAAGCTTTGGGTGAACCATGGTTGTTTGTGCAATCCATCATCCCCAAGCGTGGCCTCGGCCATGCTGAGAGAGGGAAGAAATATAAGGCAGATAAGCGCGCGTAATGCAGTCATTGTCGTCCCTTCCTTTCAGAGGAAGGATAGCACAGTTCGCGTTTAAAGAGAATATATTTGACTGTTTATGCCAGCGCTTCGAGGTAACGGATATCGCGTTTCGTGGAGTTACCCAGTTCCGCCAATGCATTTTGATATCCGTCAGAGGCAAATCCGCGTTGTGCCGTGTCTAGATCATCCCATTCGATAATGACCGTGCGCGTGATCTTGCCGTCTTCTTGGGTTCCTACGGGCAAACCACGGGAAATAAAACGCCCCCCCGACGCGGTAATCGCAGGGCCCGCAAGCGCGGCATAGCGTGCCATCGCAGCCTCATCATTGATTTCAATATAGGTTACGACTTGGTAAATTTTTGACATGATCCGTGGTCCTTTTACATGAAAAAGCCAAGCGCGTTGCTTGGCTCGTGATTCATGATTATCCGCGCCATGTGCGGACCGGGCCGCAATCCATGTGGACAAAATTCGACCCGTAGTACCGGCCAACGCCACCTGCGTGACATGCTGCTGCGGCTTTGTTGATTTGCGTCACTGATCGTGATCCCAAACGCAAATCTGCCGCTTTCCCCAACATGTGCAAAGAATTTTTCGCGACACCGCGCGATTTAGAGCGCAACGCATTGTTTGTTCTTGGGCTGCGGTAGCCCGACAACAACTGGTATGGCTCACTTGTTTGCAATAAACTGTGGCTCGCGGCCATGATATCGATTGTGCGAACGTCGATTGATTTGACTTCGTTCTGGCGCCAATCGCGCATCATATGATTGATTTCTTTTAAGGCTTCGGGGATATATTCACCTTCGATCCAATACACCGTCTCAAGCCGCTCACCGGTGCGACGCGACACCAACGCAATCTTGCGAATGTCACCTGCACCGCGCAAAAAACCTGCGGCGTTGGAAAAGGTCGGCGCAGCTGTCACTGCGGCCGCTGCAAATGCCCCGAGCACACCTCTGCGCGTGAACATCACCTTTGAATCTGAAGTCATGTATCTTTTGTTCCTTGGCGCTGTGCAGCTAGCGCAGTAGAAGTTGCCTTGTCCCCGTGTTGCAACATGTATGCCATGGATCGATTCGTGAACCAACCCTTTTTTATTGTGATTTTCCAAGATCAAGGATTTTTGAGCGTTTTTTTGCCACTATCGAAAATTTATCACTAGATGGTGTGTTCTGTGTGGGGTGATCCGCACATGTCGTGGTTTTGTGATGTCCCCACACATTTGTTATTAGACATTCGCGAAAAAATTCGGTTTAACATGGCCTACTTCAACACCACACCGTAAATGATTTTGGGGGTTAGGGTGCGTATCCACAAAACTGCAAATACATTTTTTGTTACTCTGATAGCGGCGTTTGTTTTCATTTTGCAAAGTTTCCCTGCTGCGGCGCAGGCAAATGATGTTGCGTATCAGATGGCGCTCAGCAAAGCGTTGGCGCGGGATACGCAGGCATTAAACTATTATAAATCTGTGACATTCAAACCAATTTGGATAGATAAATCCAATGCGGCGCGCACCCGTCGCGCTGCGCTGTTTGAGGCGTTGGAAAATTCTGCGGGCCATGCGTTGCCACGGCAAAGCTACGATGTGGATGGGCTCAAGGCGGCCTTGTCATCGGCGCGGACCACTGCCGATCTTGGCACGTTAGAAGGGCGCATGACCGCCGCATTTTTGGCCTATGTGCGTGATATTTCGACGGGTATTTTGGTGCCCAGCAAAGTTGACGCGGATATCGTACGTGTCGTGCCACAAATTGATGGCGCAGGTTTTTTGACTGCATTTGTGAAATCGTCGCCCCGCAATTTTTTAAAGGCAGTTGCGCCCAAAAGTGCGGAATACAATCGTTTGCTGGATGAAAAAGAAAAGCTTCTGCGCGTCATCGCCAACGGCGGTTGGGGTCCAAAGCTGCGCGATCAAAAGCTGACACCGGGGACCAATGGCAAAGATGTCGTGGCATTACGCGATCGACTGATGTCGCAAGCGTACCTCAAGCGGTCCGTCACAACAACCTATGACGCTGACATCCAAAAAGCGGTTCAGCAGTTCCAAATGGATCACGGCCTGTCTGCGGATGGCGTTGCTGGATCTGGAACAATTGGTGAATTAAACGTGTCAGCCAATGATCGCTTGGCTTCGGTCGTTGTGGCGATGGAACGCGAACGTTGGATGAATATCGACATGGGCAAACGCCATGTCAAAGTGAACCTGACCGATTTTACCGCCAAGATCATCAACAACGGGCGCATCGAATTCCAAACCCGTTCGGTTGTGGGCACAAACAAAGACGGTCAACGCAGCCCAGAGTTTTCGGACGAAATCGAACATATGGTGATAAATCCGACATGGAATGTGCCCCGTTCGATTACGGTCAAAGAATACTTGCCCGCGATGCAGAAAAATCCAAATGCGCATAGCTATTTGAACTTGATCAACACGAGCGGCCAAGTTGTGTCGCGCTCTGGCATTGATTTCTCGCAGTACAATGAACAGACGTTTCCGTTTGACCTGAAACAACCCCCCTCTGATCGCAACGCCTTGGGGTTGGTAAAGTTCATGTTCCCCAACAAATATAACATCTATTTGCACGATACCCCGTCGAAAAACCTGTTTGGTCGGGAGACCCGCGCCTTTAGTCATGGCTGTATCCGGTTGGCGGATCCGTTTGATTTCGCCTATGCGCTTTTGTCGGTGCAAAGTTCAGATCCAAAAGGTACGTTCCGCGCCGCCTTGGACTCTGGGCGCGAGTCTGTAATTTCATTGGAAAAACATGTGCCTGTGCATTTGATGTACCGCACCGCGATCACAAAACCCACAGGCGGGATCGAATATCGCCGCGATGTATATGGACGCGATGCGAAAATATTTAATGCACTGGTTCGCGCAGGGGTGGTCATAGGGTCAATCAAAGGGTAATCCTGTTCGCAACCATTGCGAGGCACCCCATGACCTATACCATTCGCGACATTGCAATTGCCATCGGCGCCGACGTTTTGGGCGACGGATCCCTTGAGGTATCAAGCGTGTCCGATCCCGCATTGGCGGGTCCAGATGACATCGCCTTGGCGATGGATCCGAAATATGCCGCACTTATCCCACAGGGACGGGCGCGGGCCGCGATCTTGTGGCCGGGTGCGGATTACAAAGCCTATGGATTGCAGGCTGCCTTGATTGCGCCGCGCCCGCGATACGCGATGTCAACACTGTCTGCGATGGTGGACAGGGGGCAGCGTTTTACGACAGGCGTGCATCCAACGGCGGTTATTGATCCCACAGCACAGATTGGTGCGGATGTGAGCATTGGACCATTGACCGTAATCGCCGCCGAGGTGGTGATTGGCGACGGGTCCGTGATTGGCCCACAATGTCACATCGGGTTTGGAACACGTTTGGGGTCGAACGCCTATCTACGCGAAGGCGTGAAAATCGGGGCGGATGTCGTCATTGGGGATCGCTTTATCGCTCAACCCGGGGCAACGATTGGCGCAGACGGGTTTTCATTTGTAACCAAAGAGGTCTCTGCCGTCGAAGTGGCCCGCAACAGTTTGGGCAAGGATGACATTTCTGATCGCGGCCAATCTTGGGCGCGTATCCATTCGCTTGCCGGTGTGATTATCGGCGATGATGTCGAACTGGGTGCGCAGTGCTGTGTTGATCGCGGAACGGTCAAGCCCACAAAAATTGGCAACGGCGTCAAGACGGATAATTTGTCACAAATCGGTCATAACGTGGTGATAGGGAATGATTGTCTGATCTGTGCGCAGGTTGGGATTGCGGGGTCTTCCGTATTGGGCAACAACGTTATTCTTGGGGGGCAAACGGGCGTGAGCGATAATATCACCATTGGCGATAACGTCATTACCGGCGGCGCGACCAAGGTTTTGTCGAATATTCCCAGCGGGCGCATGATGTTGGGCTATCCAGCGATGAAAATGGACAGCCACATTGAAACCTATAAAGCACTGCGTCGCTTGCCAAAATTGATGCGCACTGTCGCAGAATTGCAAAAGGCGGTTTTCAAAACGGATCGGAATACCTAAATCCAAAAAAAACAACTGGACCTGCACAGCTATGAACGTTCAAGATCAAGTGATTGCCATTATTGCCGAACAAGCGGTACTAGAACCCCAAGACGTGACATTAGACAGCACGCTTGAAAGCTTGGGTATTGATAGTCTTGGATTGGTTGAAAGCATTTTCGCGATCGAAGAAGCCTTTGACATTCAAATCCCCTTCAATGCAAACGCCCCAAGCGAAAGCGATTTTGACATTTCCTCGGTCGCAACGATCATTCACGGCATCGAAAAATTGGTGGCGGAGCAATCGTGAAGCGGGTTGCAATCACGGGGGCAGGGACGATCAATGCGCTTGGCGTGACTGTGGATCAAACCCTTGACGCGATGCGCGAAGGACGCTGTGGCATTGGCCCCTTGTCCTTTCGCGATGTGGAACGGCTGTCTATCCAAATTGGCGGTCAGGTTAACGATTTCGTGCCAGAAGCCGTGTTCAACCGCCAACAGATGGTGTTGTTTGATCGCTTTACCCAATTCACCCTAATCGCTGCAAAACAAGCGATTGCGCAATCTGGCCTAACGTTTTCAGGCGATTTATCCGCAACCTCTGGGGTCGTTTTGGGGACCGCAGGCGGTGGGGTCAGCACATGGGATGAAAATTATCGCACCGTCTACGAAGAGGGAAAGAACCGCGTTCACCCCTTTGTTGTGCCCAAGCTGATGAACAATGCCGCCGCCAGCCATGTGTCGATGGAATATAACCTAAAAGGTCCGTCATTCACCGTATCAACCGCCTGCGCAAGTTCGAACCACGCCATGGCGCAAGCCTTTTCAATGGTGCGCTCTGGCATGTCCAAGGTCATGGTGACGGGTGGATCGGAAAGCATGCTATGCTTTGGCGGGGTCAAAGCATGGGAAGGCCTGCGCGTCATGTCCAAAGACGCCTGCCGTCCATTTTCGGCCAACCGCAATGGCATGGTCCAAGGCGAAGGGGCTGCAATCTTTGTGTTCGAAGACCTTGATCACGCCAAAGCGCGAGGGGCCGAGATTCTGGCCGAAGTTGTGGGCTTTGCGATGTCATCCGATGCCGCCGACATCGTTATGCCATCAAAGCAAGGGGCAGCACGGGCCATGGCAGGGGCGATGCGCGATGGTGGTATCAACCCTGACGAGGTCGGATATATTAACGCTCATGGTACGGGCACGGCAGCGAATGACAAAACCGAATGTGCAGCGGTTGCGGATGTGTTCGGGCATCATGCGGATGATCTGATGATCTCGTCCACCAAATCCATGCATGGCCATTTGATCGGCGGAACAGGGGCGGTAGAGCTTTTGGCGTGCATCATGGCGGTGCGCGATGGGGTGATTGCACCCACCATCGGATACGAAGAATTCGATCCCGAATGTGCATTGGACGTCGTGCCAAATACCGCACGCGAGGCGCGTGTCGATGTGGCGCTGTCAAACGCCTTTGCCTTTGGCGGGCTGAACGCCGTTTTGGCGCTGCGCAAGTTTTCATAACACCCGCACCCTGTGCAGGATTGCTTTCTGCCGCGCACTGGTCATAGATGGCGCGACAATGACAGGTGTGCAGATGGGTTTCCTTCGATTCTTGGGTGATAACAAAACGTGGATTGGGGCAGGGTTTCTGTTGTCCTTTCTTTCAAGTTTTGGACAAACCTATTTTATTTCAATCTTTTCTGGCGAAATCCGCACAGCCTTTGACCTGACCCACGCTCAATGGGGAAGCATCTATGGCATCGGCACGTTCAGTTCGGCCGTGGTTATGATCTGGGCCGGCGGGCTTAGCGATATTATCCGAACCCGTGTGTTGGGCGCGATTGTTCTTGGGGCCTTGGCCTGCGCCGTCGTGTTCATGTCGCAGCTGTCGAGCTATCTCGCCTTACCATTCGCGATCTTTTTCCTGCGCTTTTTCGGGCAAGGCATGGCGGTGCATCTGTCGACCGTCGCGATGTCGCGTTGGTTTGTGGCGGCGCGCGGACGGGCCTTGTCGATTGCGAACCTTGGCTATTCCTTGGGCGAGGCGTTATTGCCGATGACGATGGTGGCCTTGATGGGGTTTTACGCGTGGCAGACGCTGTGGCTGGGCGCATCTGTGTTGATCTTGGCCATGATACCGGTTTTGTTTTTGCTCTTGCACCATGAACGTACACCACAATCCATGGCCGAGGAAAACAGCAGCCTTGGCATGGGGGGCCGTCACTGGACGCGCAAGGACACGCTGCGCCATCCGCTGTTTTGGTTCATGATGCCGGCGATGATTGGACCAGGTGCATTTTTCACCGCGTTCTTTTTTCAACAGGTCCCGTTTGCCGCAGAAAAAGGGTGGTCACATTTGGAATTGGTCAAGCTGTTCCCGATTTACAGCGTGTCAGTCGTCGCTGCGAACCTTGTGTCAGGATGGGCATTGGACAAATGGGGCGTGGGCCGTTTGATCCCGTATTTTCAACTGCCGTTGGTCGTAGCGTTCATCGTTGTGGGACAGGCACAGGATGTGACGATGATCGCGCTGGCGCTTGTGCTGCTTGGCGTGGTTGGGGGCGCAAATAGCACGTTGCCAAATGCGTTTTGGGCCGAATTCTATGGAACCCGTCATCTGGGCGCGATCAAGGCATTGGCGACCGCAATCATGGTATTGGGGTCGGCCATCGGGCCCGCGATCACAGGGTTTGGATTGGGATTGGAAATCCCGTTATCAACGCAATTTCAATATGTTGCGGCATATTTCGCATGTACATCAATTGCGATGATGGTTGGGGTGCTACGCTTTGGACGTGCAACCCCGATCACGCGATAAAGTTGGCACAGCCCTTGAGTGCGGCAAAATCATCCAAGATGACATGGACCGTGAATTGGTGGTTGAACTCTGAAAACCGTCCCTTGGCACGAAAGGCGTTCGAAAACACATCGCTTGCCAGATAGGGGGTCAGCGCCCGCGCAACGCCGCCGATCAAATAAATCCCGCCCAATGGAAGCGTCGCCAAAGCCATATCACCATAGACGCCACCGGCAAAACTTGCTTGGGTGTTGGCAACCAAGATTGCGCTGTCATCCCCTGCGGATGCGGCGGCCATGATATCGGCGGCGGACCGGTCTGTGCGTCCATTCAATGCGGCATCAATACGTTCCAATCCGCGCCCTGCAAGGATATGTTCGTTGGAAATAAATCCTTCGGTCTTGGCGACATATTTGGCAACTGTGATTTGCGTATCATCAGCAACGGCAATCCGTGCATGACCAATTTCCGCAGGTGGGACATAGGTGCCATGCGCCGCGTGATAGACGGGGGCTGCGTTAAATCCCGTTCCCATGCCAATGACAATTTGTGTATCGCTGTCACGCGGCACATGCGTTCCCGCCATGACAGTTTCAATGTCATCAGATTTCAAAAGACGCAAGGAATGTCCTTGTGCCTGTAAGTCGTTCAACAGACCCACGTGATCGGCCCCTGACGCCGCTGCAATATCCGTGTCTGCAATGGTCCAATCCAGATTTGTCATTTCTGCGCGCCCATCGGCGACAGGACCCGCCGCTGCGACACAGGCGCGATCCACCCGCGCGATGCCTTGGGCCGTCAAATAGGCGCGGATAATATCGCTAAACTCTGCATAGTCTGCGTTTTTAAACCGCTCGATTGACGCATCGCGCAAAACCTTTCCATCCGACAAGGCCATGCGTGTGTTGGTGCCGCCAATATCCGCCAAAAGACAAAGTGGTTCAGTCATAGGTGTTTTCCCGTTTGTTTCGCACCGTTTATGCGTATTTTATGCGTATCGCAAGGGATCCCGAAAAAATATGATAGCGCAAACATCACGGTTGCGAATTCCTTTTGCCTCATTATTATTTTTTGTTAATGTTCCGCTTTCGTTCCAAAATGTTATTGGACCACAGCCCCAAACGTATTAAGAAGGCATTAACCTTTAGGAATGAATCATGGCCGAGCTTAAGCAAATCCAAGTCCGCGGTGCCCGCGAACACAATTTGAAATCAATCGATGTTGATATCCCCCGCGATCAATTCGTGGTGATCACCGGCCTTTCGGGGTCTGGGAAATCGTCGCTTGCCTTTGATACGATTTATGCCGAAGGGCAACGCCGCTATGTCGAAAGCCTATCGGCCTATGCGCGGCAATTTTTGGATATGATGGAAAAACCCGATGTCGATCACATCAGCGGCCTGAGCCCCGCAATTTCGATTGAACAGAAAACGACATCGAAAAATCCACGCTCTACCGTGGGCACAGTGACCGAAATTTATGACTATATGCGCTTGTTGTTTGCGCGCGCAGGTACGCCCTATAGCCCGGCAACAGGATTGCCGATTGAAGCGCAGCAGGTCCAGGACATGGTGGATCGCATTATGGTGATGGAAGAGGGCGCGCGCGCCCATCTGTTGGCCCCTATCGTGCGGGATCGCAAAGGCGAATATCGCAAAGAATTTTTGGAACTGCGCAAGCAGGGCTTTCAACGTGTGAAAGTCGACGGTGCATTTTATGAATTGGATGAACCGCCCACGCTTGACAAAAAATTCCGCCATGACATCGACGTTGTGGTTGACCGTATCGTTGTGCGCGAAGGCATGGAAACGCGCCTTGCCGACAGTTTGCGCACCGCGCTTGATCTGGCCGATGGGATCGCGATCTTGGAAACCGCCCCGCGCGAGGGTGAGCCAGAGCGTATCACGTTTTCCGAAAACTTTGCCTGTCCTGTCAGTGGATTTACAATTTCCGAAATCGAACCACGACTGTTTTCGTTCAACGCGCCGTTTGGGGCCTGTCCGCAATGTGACGGCTTGGGGATGGAGCTGTTTTTTGACGAACGCTTGGTCGTGCCTGATCAAATGCTAAAAATCCGTGATGGGGCTTTGGCCCCATGGCGCAAAGGCAAATCGCCCTATTTCCTCCAAACCATTGAAGCGATTGCAAAACATTACGAATTTGACCAAAACACCCGTTGGAAAGATCTGCCAGAGCATGTGAAACAGGTCTTTCTCTATGGCTCCGGCGATGATGAGATCCAGTTTCGCTATGACGAAGGTGGACGTATTTATCAGGTCACCCGCACCTTCGAAGGCGTTATTCCCAACATGGAACGCCGTTACCGCGAAACAGACAGCAATTGGGTGCGCGAAGAATTTGAACAATTCCAAAACAATCGCCCCTGCGGAACCTGCGATGGCTACCGTCTGAAACAAGAGGCGCTCGCCGTTAAGATCGCCGGTGTGCACGTTGGCCAAGTTGTTCAGATGTCGATCAAAGAAGCCTATGAATGGTGCAACACCGTTCCTGAGCATCTGAGCAAGCAGAAAAATGAAATCGCGCGCGCAATCTTAAAAGAAATTCGCGAACGTCTTGGATTTTTGAACAACGTCGGATTGGAATACCTCACGCTCAGCCGCAATGCCGGCACGCTTTCGGGCGGGGAAAGCCAACGTATCCGCTTGGCAAGCCAGATCGGATCGGGTTTGACGGGTGTTCTCTATGTCTTGGACGAACCCTCCATCGGGTTGCACCAACGCGACAATGATCGGCTTTTGACCACGTTGAAAAACCTGCGCGATCAGGGAAATACCGTCATCGTCGTCGAACATGACGAAGACGCGATCCGCGAGGCGGATTATGTGTTCGACATTGGGCCGGGTGCGGGGGTGCACGGCGGGCAGGTGGTGTCACACGGGACGCCCGAACATGTTGCGGCGGACCCGAATTCTTTGACGGGTCAATACCTATCGGGCAAACGCGAAATCTCTGTTCCCACGACACGGCGCGAGGGCAACGGCAAAAAGGTGACCGTTGTAAACGCGGTTGGAAATAACCTGCAAAATCTGACCGTGGATTTCCCCCTTGGTAAATTCGTCTGCGTGACCGGTGTGTCGGGGGGCGGAAAATCAACCTTGACCATTGAAACCCTGTTCAAGACCGCATCCATGCGATTGAACGGCGCGAAACAGGCCCCTGCGCCCTGTGATACGATCAAAGGGCTTGAGCTGTTGGACAAGGTGATCGACATCGACCAACGCCCGATTGGCCGCACGCCGCGATCAAACCCCGCGACATATACAGGTGCCTTTACCCCCATTCGCGATTGGTTCGCAGGACTGCCAGAGGCCAAGACACGTGGCTATAAACCCGGTCGGTTTAGCTTTAACGTCAAAGGCGGGCGGTGCGAGGCCTGCCAAGGCGATGGCGTCATCAAAATCGAAATGCATTTTCTTCCGGACGTTTATGTCACCTGCGAAACCTGTCAGGGAAAACGATATAACCGCGAAACGCTTGAGGTGAAGTTCAAGGGCAAATCCATCGCCGATGTCTTGGACATGACCGTCGAAGACGCGCAGCACTTTTTCCAAGCGGTCCCCTCAATTCGCGAAAAAATGGATGCATTGGTACGCGTTGGCTTGGGCTATATCAAAGTGGGCCAACAGGCGACCACACTGTCAGGCGGCGAAGCGCAGCGCGTGAAACTGTCGAAAGAATTGGCACGAAGATCGACAGGTAAGACGCTGTATATATTGGATGAACCCACGACAGGCCTGCATTTTGAAGACGTTCGAAAATTGCTTGAGGTCCTGCATGAATTGGTGGACCAAGGAAATTCTGTGATCGTGATCGAACATAATCTCGACGTGGTAAAAACCGCCGATTGGATCATCGACATCGGGCCCGAAGGCGGCGATGGCGGCGGTCAAGTCGTGGCGACCGGCACGCCCGAAGATGTCGCCAACGTCGCCGCCAGCCATACCGGCCGCTATCTAAAAGACATGCTTAACCCAAAGATCCGCGCAGCTGAATGATTGTTTGGCAGCGGATAGAAGGCGCAATCATCGCGGTCATGGCACTTGTGCTGCTGTCCTTGCTGCCGCCTCAACTTCCGCTGTTCACTCCTGACTTACCGCTTTGGCTCATTGTGATCCTATTCTTTGTGCCCGATATGTCCCTCATCGCCTATATCGGTGGGCCAAAGCTTGGTGCATTTTTCTATAATTTAATGCACCTTTACCCCAGTGGGGTTGCACCATTTTTCGTTGGTTTGGTCTTTGGAAATAACATCGCGGTTGCTGCCGGTGTTCTCATGGTGGCCCACGTAGGGGCCGAACGTGCAGTTGGGTTTGGGTTAAAATCGTCACGCGGTTTCAAATACACCCATCTTGGCAAATTTGGCAAAGACACCTAAACATTTTCTGTCTAAAAATATCCTCGCCGAAGGCATGCGCCCCATCGGGGCGCACTCAGACATTAATCTTTTTTCATTGGGCAGGTATTGATACCCAGAATTGAATACAGCGGACAAGAGGACAACAGCCCTGTCGCCAGTGGGACAATACCCAATAGATACAGCCAGCTATATGCGCCCTCGCTATTCATAAAATACCCGATGATCAGCGCGGCACCGATCACGATCCGTGCAATACGATCCAAACCACCAATATTTTTCGACATGTGCATATCCTCCTTGAAATTACTACGGGCACTCTATCGCTTATCCATGGATCGGTAAATTGGTCAATTTAACGCGGTGACGTGGGGCGAATCTCCCTAAAGATTCTCGCTTAAGACGCATTTGGTACACCAAATTGACAGGGTGAGATTAAGAGAGGGTTATTTTTTGCCCCGCAATTTCATGCAACACAAGTAAATCGAGGGTGAAATGACATGTTTTACCTTTTTTAGCATGTAAAAAATCCTGAAAACGGTGAAAAAACTTTGCGTTCTTCCCGTTAATGTGTGGTGCGGCAAAATCTTACTGATTTGACCTAGGTGCACCCACGCCTCGTTATTGACCCAAAGGTTATTTTGCGTATAGCGTTAACGACTAGTAGGAAATTGGGGACATCCCCCAAACCGAAGTTTTTGGGAGAGAACACATGAATAAATTTATGATGGCCGCCGCAGCATCAGCGTTGATCGCCGGCACAGCATCTGCAGAAGATATCAAATTGGGCATCTTCTTGGGCTTTACAGGTCCAATCGAATCCTTGGTTGCGGAAATGGGTCCAGCGGCAGAATTGGCGATCAAAGAAGTCAACGACAGCGGCAAGCTTTTGGGCGGCTCCACAGTCAGCGGCGTTCGCGGCGACACAACATGTGTGGACGCAGGCGCAGCAACAGCAGCAATCGAACGTTTGATCACATCTGATGGCGTCAAAGGCGTTGTTGGTGGTGACTGTTCCGGCGTAACCGGCGCGGCATTGATGAACGTTGCGGTTCCAAACGGCGTTGTGATGGTATCCCCATCTGCAACAAGCCCAGCGTTGTCACACATGAACAACGAAGACAACGGCCTGTTCTTCCGCACAGCGCCATCTGACGCGCGTCAAGGCGTCGTTATGACAGACGTGTTGATGAGCCAAGGCATCAAATCAGTTGCGGTCAGCTACACAAACAACGACTACGGCAAAGGTTTGGCAGACGCGTTCCAAGCGGCATTCGAAGCTGCAGGCGGTTCTGTAACATTGTCCGCGCCACACGAAGATGGCAAAGCGGATTACTCTGCAGAAGTCGGCGCATTGGCATCCGCAGGTGGCGATCGTTTGGTTGTCGCAGGTTACGTTGACCAAGGCGGCGCAGGCATCGTACGCGCAGCAATCGACACAGGCGCGTTTGACACGTTCCACTTCCCTGACGGCATGATCGGCGATGCGTTGACAGATACGTTCGGTGCAGACATCGACGGCTCAACAGGTCAGCACCCAAGCCCATCAACAGAATTGGCGGATCAGTTCACTGCACATGTCAATGGCGCGTTCAATGCGACATCTCCATTCGCACCTGAATCATACGACTCTGCTGCGCTGATCATGTTGGCAATGCAAGCGGCGGGTTCATCTGACCCTGCGGTTTACAAAGAGAAAATGTTTGACGTTGCAAACGCACCAGGCGAAAAAATTGCAGCGGGTGAATTGGCGAAAGCTCTTGAGATTTTGGCAGCTGGCGGCGACATCGACTATGTTGGTGCGTCCGGTGTTGAACTGGTTGGACCAGGCGAAGCGGCAGGCAACTACCGTGAAATCAAAATCGAAGGCGGCAAAATCGAAACTGTTCAGTTCCGTTAATATTTGCGCTTAATTTTGGAACACAGCCTAGCCAAGTCTAGGCTGTGTTTCTTTTAAGATCCCAACACTTTTAGTAGGAGCGTGGCGTTGTGATCAAGGTTCAGAACCTTCACAAGCACTTTGGCGGCTTTCATGCTGTTGACGGTGCGACATTAGAAATCCAACAAGGATCCATCACCGGATTGATCGGGCCAAACGGCGCTGGCAAGACCACGTTATTTAACGTGATTGCGGGTGTGCATGCGCCGACATCGGGTAAAGTTATGCTGCAAGATCAGGACATCACTGGTTTGCCGCCCCACGAACTGTTTCATCGCGGCGTTTTGCGTACGTTTCAAATCGCGCATGAATTTGGGTCGATGACATGCCGCGAAAACCTGATGATGGTGCCTGCGGGACAGTCGGGCGAAACATTGTGGAACACGTGGTTTGGTCGCAAACGCATCGCAGACGAAGAACGTGCATTGCGCGCCAAAGCGGACGAAGTGTTGGAGTTTCTGACCATTTCCCATCTGGCCGATCACAAGGCGGGGCAGGTATCAGGCGGACAAAAGAAATTGCTTGAACTTGGCCGCACGATGATGGTCGACGCCAAGATTGTGTTCTTGGACGAAGTGGGCGCTGGTGTGAACCGCACGCTGTTGAACACGATTGGGGATGCAATCCTGCGGTTGAACAAAGAACGCGGGTATACGTTTGTGGTGATCGAACACGACATGGATTTTATTGGGCGCATCTGTGATCCCGTCATTTGTATGGCCGAAGGCAAAGTTTTGGCCCAAGGCACCTTGGCCGAAATAAAAGCCAACGAACAGGTCATCGAAGCCTATCTAGGCACTGGTTTAAAAAATAAACAGAAGGAGAACGCGGAATGAGCGAACCCTTCCTAATCGGGGATTGCATGACGGGGGGGTATGGCAAAGGGCCAGACATCCTTCATGACTGTACAATCGCCGTTGAAAAAGGCGAAATTGCCGTGATCGTGGGCCCAAACGGGGCAGGGAAATCCACCGCGATGAAGGCCGTTTTTGGCATGTTGGACGTCCGCCAAGGCGCGGTGCGGTTGGATGGCAAAGACATCACGAAACTGTCACCCCAAGACCGCGTGTTGCAAGGGATGGGGTTTGTACCACAAACGCATAATATATTTGCGTCGATGACGGTTGAGGAAAACCTTGAAATGGGGGCCTATATCCGGACCGATGATTTTTCGCAAACGATGGAACAAGTCTATGACCTGTTTCCGATCCTGCGCGAAAAACGCAATCAAGCAGCCGGTGAATTGTCGGGCGGTCAACGTCAACAAGTCGCGGTCGGTCGCGCGTTGATGACGAAACCCACCGTCTTGATGTTGGACGAACCCACTGCGGGCGTGTCCCCGATTGTTATGGATGAACTCTTTGATCGTATCATCGAAGTGGCCCGTACAGGGATTTCCATTTTGATGGTGGAACAAAACGCCCGCCAAGCGCTTGAAATCGCGGACAAAGGCTATGTCTTGGTCCAAGGCGCGAATGCCTATACCGGCACTGGCAAAGAGCTTTTGGCAGATGCCGAAGTGCGCAAATCATTTTTGGGGGGTTGATGATGGATATTCTAAACGCTCTTGTCGTTTTGGCAAATTTCGTGATGATCCCCGCCGTGGCCTATGGCAGCCAGCTTGCGCTTGGCGCGTTGGGTGTGACCTTGGTCTATGGCGTGCTGCGGTTTTCTAACTTTGCGCATGGGGACACGATGGCATTTGGTACGATGGTCGTGATCTTGGTCACGTGGTGGTTCCAAAGCATGGGCATTTCCTTTGGCCCGTTGCCTACTGCGCTGTTGGCGTTGCCTTTTGGCATTGCTGCGACCGCTGTGTTGGTGATTGGCTCTGATCGCATGGTCTATCGCTTTTACCGACAAACCAAATCGGAACCGGTTGTGTTTTTGATCGTGTCACTGGGTGTGATGTTCGTTCTTAACGGGTTGGTGCGCTTTATCATTGGTCCAAATGATCAATCCTTTTCCGACGGGGAACGGTTTATCATTAAGGTAGGTGATTTCAAAAAGATGACCGGCCTTGACGAAGGGCTTGCCATCAAAACGACCCAAGGCATCACTGTTGTGACCGCGATTGTCGTCGTGGCAGCACTCTTTTGGTTTTTGAACAAGACCCGCACCGGGAAATCGATGCGCGCCTTTTCCGATAACGAAGATCTGGCCTTGCTCTCGGGGATCAACCCCGAACGTGTCGTGTTCTATACATGGCTGATCGTTGCGGCCTTGGCCACGATTGCAGGCACGCTTTATGGGTTGGACAAAAGCTTTAAGCCGTTTGTGTATTTCCAATTGCTGCTGCCAATCTTTGCTGCGGCTATCGTGGGTGGTCTGGGCAACCCATTGGGCGCCATTGCAGGCGGGTTTGTGATTGCCTTTTCCGAGGTCACGATCACATACGCTTGGAAAAAGGTGATCACCTATGTTGTGCCCGAAACTTGGGCGCCTGACGGATTGGTGCAGCTGTTGTCCACCGAATATAAATTCGCCGTCAGCTTTATGATCCTTGTTATCGTCTTGTTGATCAAACCCACGGGTCTATTCAAAGGAAAATCCCTATGAGTGATACGCAAAAAACATACGCCTTGTTTGCGTTGGTTGCTGTGCTGATCCTTGGAACAGGATTTGTACAAAGTTGGAACACAGCGCTGTTCATCCTGAATATGGGGTTGATCAGCGCCATCATGTCGTTGGGTGTGAACCTGCAATGGGGCATCGCGGGTCTGTTGAACGTCGGGATCATGGGCTTTGTCGCGCTGGGTGGTTTGGCGACCGTTCTTGTGTCAATGGAACCTGTCCCTGATGCATGGGAGGCTGGCGGTCCGCGCATTTTGATGGGATTGGCCGTCGGGACGATTTCGATCGTTGCCTTGGTGTTGAGTTATACGAAACTGCCCAAAGGCTGGGTCCGTGCGATCGGTACGATTGTCGTCGCTGTGATCGGGTTCTATGTCACCCGTTCAGTTTTGGACCCTGCGGTCCAAGCGGTCGAAGGCGTCAATCCAGCGTTAACGGGGTATTTGGGTGGTCTTGGTCTGCCTGTGTTAATCTCATGGCCTGTGGGCGGTTTGTTTGCCGCAGCGGCCGCATGGGTGATCGGGAAAACCGCGCTTGGGCTGCGGTCTGATTATCTGGCCATCGCGACCTTGGGGATTTCGGAAATCATCATCGCCGTTTTGAAAAACGAAGATTGGATGACCCGCGGCGTGAAAAACGTGATCGGCATTCCGCGTCCGGTCCCATATGAGGTTGATCTGCAAGCGGACCCAAGTTTTGTCGAACGGGCCACATCATTTGGGTTGGATCCGATGACCGCGTCGACGATCTATGTCAAATTGGGTTATGCGGTTTTGTTCGCGATTGTTTTGATCGTGCTTTTGTGGCTGTCCCAGATGGCGCTAAAAAGCCCATGGGGCCGCATGATGCGCGCGATCCGTGACAATGAAACAGCGGCCCGCGCCATGGGCAAAAACGTCACCGCGCGTCATTTACAGGTATTTATCCTTGGCTCTGCCATCTGCGGGATTGCAGGCGCCATGATGACCACGATGGACAGCCAGCTGACCCCAAGTTCGTATCAGCCTTTGCGCTTTACCTTCCTCATCTGGGTGATGGTGATCGTTGGCGGATCTGGTAATAACCTTGGGTCGATCTTGGGTGGTTTCTTGGTCTGGTTCTTGTGGGTTCAGGTCGAACCACTGGGCGCGGCATTGATGGATATCATCACATCCCCCATGGCCGAAGACAGCGCATTGCGCGACCATTTAGTCAAAAGCGCGGCTTACATGCGGTTGTTGACGATGGGGATATTCCTGTTGGTCATGCTTAGGTTTAGCCCCAAGGGGTTGATCCCCGAAAAGTAAAGACCATAAAAATAGGGGCGCACGATGCGCCCCTTATTTTTCCCGCCGCGGGGAGAAGTGGATCAGTGAAGATCCATGCAGCAGGTCTTAGAGGTAATATACGCCCATATTGACGTAACGCTTTGCAGATGCTTCGCCAGAACGTAGCAACCAGTTTAGAACAGATGTTTTGATTTTCTTAGCCATGAGAGGGTCTCCTATATCTTGACCTGTAGATACGCACTGTTGGTCAGAAGGAGTAGAGCGTGTTTTTGCATAGCCGTTATGCTGCATCCGCAAAATAAATTACGCAAAGGTTGATAAATTTTGTGATTTTTTTCGCAAAGTTTTGATTTGGATCAAAGAAGCGATGAAAAATATGACCTATCTCTGTCTGTGTTGGTCACGTTTCTTAGCTGTTCTTTGACCTTCCTTCCCTGCAGGGCGGTAACCCAATGGATTGCCGCCCTTTTTATTGCCTATTTGGAATAGGGAACGGTTGGCTTGCCTTGTTTGGTCCATTCTACAATGCCACCATCAAGATGGGACATATTGGTAAAGCCCAGTTGATTGACCAAAGCTTGCCCCAACATGTCTGTGCGGTTTGCGGTGCGGCAATATAAAATCACCTCTTGATCCAGACTGGTGACCAAGGCGCTGAATTTTTCGTTGAACTCTGGGTGCAATTGGCCCGTCGCGGTAAAGGCGGTGATCATATGCGCCCCCTCTAAAACGCCGGTCTCGTTCCATTCTTCTTCGCGGCGAATGTCGATGAGCGTTGCGCCACCTGCGAGTGCTTGTTCGGTTTCTTCGATCGACAAGACAGACAGGCGAGGGGGTGTAGAAATCGACATCAGTTCCACATCAAAGACCAATGTTGCATTGGGCGGAATAACCCCACCTGCGCCGCGTGCACCATACCCCAATTCAGGTGGAATTGTCAGAACACGTTGTTCCCCCACGGTCATGCCCAAAACGCCTTGTTCCCATCCTTGGATGACCTGTCCTTGGCCAAGGATGAAAAAGAAAGGTTCGCCGCGTGTGCGCGAGCTGTCAAAGACTGTGCCGTCTGCCAATTTGCCCGTGTAATGAACGCCGACTTGTTGCCCGCTTGCGGCGGCTGGGCCGTCGCCCGTTTTTATTGTTTCAATTTGCATCTCTTGTGCCCCTAATTGTGTGGAAATGAAAACGGCGGCGCACAGCGCAAACGCGCGTTGAATGAGGTTAAATCGCATCAATACTTCCTTTTTGGGTCGAGTTTAGGGGCGATTAGAAATGGTTACCAGCGGTTTGCCAAGATTTTAACGCATCTTGACGATCTGCCGCAGCCGCATAGCCACGTGCCGCCCACATCAAACCCCGATCCAACATGTCATATGCAGGACCCGTCGCAATGACGTTTTGTTTGTGGCCCAAAGCATTGTAATAGACCCGACCCAATCCCCAATGACGCGTCCAAGCAACAGGCATATCAACGGGGCCGTTTGGTGTGTGATACCAATCAACGCTTGGAAAGCGCGTCGTCGCCAACACGTGATTTGCGGGATCGACATGCAGATAATACTGTTCGCTTGAGACATCGAAATCATCAATGCCTGTAGTCAATTCATGGTCTCGGTCGATGATGTTCACGCGATAGGACACGCCATCACCACCCGGATGCGCGACCCAATTTGCGCCGGTCATAAATTGCCACAAGACGTTTGCGCGAAAGGCATCGCACATCCCGCCATGGCATCCGGCCAAACCTGTGCCCTTGGACACTGCATTCGACACGTTGATCGCGCGTTCTTTTGTCAACTCGCTCATGGTCCAGACCGGTACGATCAGATCATAGGTCTGCAACGCATCTGCATCGTCAAAACACTCAAGCGTGTCGAACATATCGACGGCGACACCCTTTTGGGTCAACATATCTTGGAATTGTGCGGCAACGAGATCAGGTTCATGACCGACCCAGCCCCCCCACGTGATAAGTGCTTTCATAATTTTCTACCCTGTTGTGTTTATTCTCACTGGTACTCAATCAAATTTCTTGCAATTGATCCAGACAATGATTTGACTATTGTCGAACAAAAGCTTCATTTCTTTGGTGCCCAATGACCGATCAAGACTTTTTATCCCAGATGTTTCATGCAGCGATTGCAGCAGCCGATCCAAAAATCGCGCTCAAAGGGCATCTGCCGCCAAAGCCCAAAGGCCGAACGATTGTCGTCGGTGCCGGCAAGGGGGTCGCACAATTGGCCGCCGCATTCGAAGATGCATGGGGCGATCCGGTCGAAGGTGTCGTCGTAACCCGATACGGGTATGGCGCACAGTGCCGACATATTCGCGTTCTCGAGGCAGCGCATCCTGTGCCTGATGCGGCGGGGATGATTGCCACACAGGCGCTTTTTGATGCGGTTGTGGGGCTGACGCCGGATGATCTGGTGATTGCGTTGATCACGGGCGGTGGATCGGCGTTGTTGCCCTGTCCGGCGCATGGTTTGACATTAGAAGACGAACAGGCGCTGAACACCGCACTATTGGCGTCTGGTGCGCCAATCGGTGTGATGAATATGATCCGCAAGCAAATCAGCGGGATCAAGGGCGGACGGTTGGCGATTGCAGCGCATCCCGCGCGTGTGGTCAGTTTGATCGTGTCTGATGTGCCAGGCGATGCATCGGCCCAAGTTGCCTCGGGCCCGACCGTGCCCGATCGCACGACGCGCGCCGATGCCTGCGCGGCGATCAAAAACTATAACATCGCGTTGCCTCCCGCTGTCGCGCACAGTTTGGCGACTTCGCCCGAGGATTGTCCAACCCCCGATGACCCAAAGTTGAAACGAAATATCGTACATGTGATTGCATCTGCACAAAAATCTCTGGAAGCGGCCGCAGCATTTGCCGAAAAGAACGGGGTGCGCGCCATTATTCTATCTGACGCGATCGAAGGCGAAGCGCGCGAGATTGCAAAGATGCACGCCGCGATGGCCTGCGCCATTCGAATGACCGAGCATCCTTTTGTCCCGCCTGTCGTATTGTTGTCGGGGGGCGAGACCACGGTGACACTGCGCGGTAGTGGCGGCAAAGGGGGGCGGAACAGCGAATTTCAATTATCGCTTGGCATTGCATTGGATGGGGTGAAAGGTGTGACCGCTTTGGCCGCTGACACAGACGGGATTGATGGTTCGGAAACAAATGCAGGCGCGTTTGTTGATGGCACAACCGCCGCGCGTTTGCGGGCCAAGGGGGCGGACCCGCTATCATATCTGTCGCAAAACGACAGTTGGACCGCTTTTTCGACGCTGGGCGATTTGTTTGAAACGGGTCCAACAGGCACCAATGTGAATGATTTTCGCGCGGTGTTGATCCGTTGAAAATAAATAAAACCAATGGGGTTTCCTGCGTCCTTAAAGTAATCATTGATTTTGGGGCAGCGCGCAAAAGAATGGCGTGAATGTTCCAAGACCTTGGTGCTTTATCTTATTTCCAAAGCTTTATGTATATACTCTAAGAAATTTTAAATTAAGCCCACAAGATCATTTAATGTAAAATATGCAGTCTAAAGACCGTCTGCCATGTACTAATAGCCCGTCTGCATGCTCTGTCTTCGTAATCATCTTAATCCTGAAAGCGCGAGGTTTGAACCGACTGTGGCAGCGCGGGTAAATCATTGCCTCGAAACCCTGTGCCTTAATTTGATAGAGACGGAAGATCGAAATTATGGCTCGGAAGCGTTATTTGGACGAAGATATTTTGAAGCTGCTACGTGAGATCGCAGTTCATATTAATAGTGGCATGGGGCTGTCTTAGCTCAGCGAGATGACGTCGCTGCAAAAAAGAATGATCGGCGCAAAAAGAGTGTAGCAGAACTTGAGTTGGACAAGTTGATCCTCAAGGAAAGCTTGGATTGTTAAAGACAAAGGTCTGACGCAAGAGCGACAACGTCAGGCCGTCATTCGTAAAAGTCAAAAGCTCAACACATCTAAGCGCCTATGGCGACGCGAAGGGTTAAAAGCGCCACAGACACAATCCAAGAAGGGGCGATTATTGCTGAATAGTGACTTAGGTGTTCGGCTCAAGCCCGAATATCCCGGCCACGTCTGGTCGTATGATTTTGTGCACCATCGAACGGATGATGGGCGCGCTTTTCGGAAATTGAACATAATCGATGAATATTC
>Ga0181596_10001240_pt1 | contig 26179 bp, 25 predicted proteins | sample 041ome_6_FD_148655 | JGI IMG/M metagenome (GOLD analysis project Ga0181596, IMG submission 148655) | Coastal salt marsh microbial communities from the Groves Creek Marsh, Skidaway Island, Georgia - 041402US metaG (spades assembly) | ecosystem: Environmental > Aquatic > Marine > Intertidal zone... | reverse complement strand
GAAAATGCGTTTTCGCGGCCACGGAATAGAGCAACTTGCTCTCATCGCACTTCTTTGCATCGTCCTGCCTCCTCACTCCGCATCGGCTCAAACGATGTTGTTCATTGAACGCTCTCTCATTGTGGAAGGGGATTCGGAATGGGACTGGACACAAGCCCGGACAGCGTACGTCTCGCCGAAGTATGCCGCAACAACCATGTCGCGGACCGCAAAAATGGGCGCGCACGGCTACCACGATGTCTACTTGTCTGTCAGTCGAAATGCGGGAGACACCTGGTCCGCGCCGATTGTGATTCCAGAACTGAAAAGATCCCGGCAGCCGGATGGTTATGAAGTGGTCGCGGGAGATCTCTCTCCCCAGTTCCATGCCCAGAGTGCAAAAATTCTCATCACCGTCAAGACGTTTAACTTCGCAGACGGCACGAAAGAAAACATCTTCCGCGAACAGGTTTCCTACGCCGTCCTCGATCCCGAATCGGGATCGTGCGGTCCCTTAAAAACGCTGAAGCTTCCTCGGAAAGACTACTCCGATCAGCCGATCATTGCGCCGAATGCCGGGTGTCATCAACGGGTCGATTTACCCAACGGCGAGATTCTGCTCCCCATTCGGTATCAGCGAAGCGAGTCGCGTCGCGTGTATGTGACGATGGTTGCCCGTTGCCGATTCGAGGGCCAAACGCTGACCTATCTGGAACATGGCACGGAACATTCGATTCCGACGAAACGGGGGTTGTACGAACCGTCGGTCGTTCAATTTGGTGATCAGTTTCTGTTGACGATGCGTGCCGACGATGGTGCCTGGGTCGCCAAGAGTCAGGATGGACTCACTTACAACGCTCACGTTCCGTGGAAATTCGACGACGGCACTCCTCTCGGCAGTTACAACACCCAGCAACATTGGGCCGTGATTGGTGAAAAACTGTATTTGATTTATACCCGGCGGGGGGCCGACAACGACCACATCATGCGGCATCGTGCTCCATTGTTTCTCGCGGAAGTCGATGCCGAAAATCTGACCGTGCTGAAAAAGACCGAACAGATTCTGGTCCCCGAGAATCATGCCACCTTGGGCAACTCGGGAGTCTGTCGAGTGAGTGAGCGTGAAGTCTGGGTGACGGTCGCCGAAGGTCGGGTCGGCTACGGGAAACGAAAAGGGGAAAACAACGGCGTGATTCTGGCCAAAATCCGCGTGAGCGAAACAGAGTGACACTCGTCATGGGTGGTGGAGAAGAAATTCGGGTCGTCGCTCTTGCTCGTCAAACGGTGTGGAGCTGTTTGGTAGAAATAGAACACGGATGAAACGGAGAACGCGGATTGTCACGGATTAAGAAAAGCATGACGCAAAGGCGGTAAGCCGCCGAGACACGCAAAGAGATAGAAAGTCTGGTGCCATACCCTCGCTCGCGTGGGCATGCGAATAAAATGGAACCGCAGATCACGCGGATACCACAGATAAAAAGAGCCAGTGTACGCGGAGAGCAAACAAAGTGTGTGGCTGGGGCGTTCATCAGTTTGGAAAGCACATTGAGCTCTCATTTCACGCGCAGCCTTCATTGATCGAAACGCAAACATGGCCCCAGATGAAACAGGATCTTACTTGTGACTTACAACAAGTGAGAAAACGGACTCGCGCAGAGGCGCAAAGACGCAGAGAAAAGTAAAAGGGTAGCACTGTTTGCTTGCCAAAAGGTGTGCCACAGGCACAAGAGGCCAATTGCTGAAGAATGAACCGCAGGCTACCTTGTGAAAGCGAGATTCGGCGTATTGAAGTCACTGATGACACGACTGAAATACCCAACTAGAACTCCCCGTACTGTTCCGAACGGCGTGATTGGCGAGGGCGTTTCGGTTTTCGCGAAGTATCGATCTCGAGGCTATCGGCATGTTTTTTCTCTGCGGTCGTGGTTTCGGGTTTGTGGAGTGATTCCGGGGAAATTTCCACCGTCCCGCTGCAATCGACAGAGAGCGGCGAAGTGAATAACAACTGCTTATCACGATCCCAGCCCACCAGCACTCGCTGGCCACCTTCGAAGTACCGAGTAACATGGTCGCCCGGCTCGAGATAATAGCGGTAACATCCGATCTCCGGTTGAACGTGAACCATCTTCAACAGAAGTGGACGATCAATTTTATTCAACAGTGTCACCTGATACGCGCGGCGATAGGGCGTCTCCGGAATCTCCGGCGCTTCCAGTTGTTCCTCGTTCTGCTGATCCTGCGGGGTTTGTTGTAAAACGGCGATTGTCGTCAGGAAAATCAACGAACTGGCCGAGCTATCGGTCATCATCAACGGTACGGCAGCCAGGGTGGAGGTTGTGTTCTCCTCTGTCTGATCCGATGACCCCAAGTGGTATTCCGATGTTTCTTGGTCATCGACCTGTGCCAGGGCTTTCTGGACATCATTTTCCACCTTGGCAATCAGGTCAGGCACTTGCTTCATGAACTGTTCTTCAATGGCGCGCGGATTTCTCTGCAAGCCACTACGCAACCCGCTGACCACTTTGCTTTCGGTCATGCCAAAACCACGCGTCTGGACCCAACTGGGTGAGCTGACTCCCCACTCCCCTGGAGGCAGACGAAATTCCACAGTCCCCAATTTGAGTTTTGACGGATTGGCTGCATCGCTCTCCTCGCTCTGGTCCACTTCGACGCTCATCCACACCACATCCGACTGCCCCAATTTGATATTGAAGGGGCCGACGCGGGCACTGTGTTTGCTTCCTGTGATGCTGGTCTGCCCGATTGTTAGATCCATATCGCGCATCCCGAACCATAATTTATTCGGTTCCGCCTCTTCTTGTTGCAGTAATGTCTGTTCGACCCGTCCCGCGTACTGGACCTCGCTGAACTGCACGTTGAATTGATACCCGGATGACGAGAACCCGTGCTTGACATCGTTCACTGAGCCTGACATCGGAAAGCTGTTGTTCAAATCCTTCACGCCTGCCTGGCAGACACGATTGACTCCCACACAAGACAACAGCAGGACACAGGAACTAAATAGAGTGATCGTCTTGCTTGATAAAATACGTTTCATAGTGACACCCTCCTTTGTTATTAATCTGGGATATGTCCAAATCGTCCACGTAGATCGAGTATCTACGAGTGCCTGATCGGCAAGCCCGCCTATGAGCGCATCGATATGATGATTGCGGGATGAGAGCCAACTGAGCTGACAGTGGCTGACGGCATTTTTTATTGCCTAATAAATCATCTTATCATAAAGGAACAACAGGATCAAACTGATGGTCAACATAAGTCGAATCTCACCCTTGAGAGAAGGCCTGGAGTCGGGTTCCATACCCTCGCTCGCCGGGGGCTATGGAGTGCGGTGTCCTGGCACCGCTTTCTTTTCACTCCGTTAGCGAGAGAGCGGACAACGCGGATTGAGAATGAAAGCTCCGCCAAGCCGGAGCACTCTAAAACTGAGCCGTTGTTAATCTATTGAATCACTATTGAAGATGTCAGACGCTGATGGTTTCTGATTGAAAGAATCATCTCGCGCAGAGGAAAAATAAGTGACTTGAGAGAGTGAACTGGGTCGTCGAGCTGTTTGGAAGAAATAGAACACGGATGAAACGGAGAACGCGGATTTTCACGGATTTGAACAGAGCCAGTGAACGCATTGCTGTAGGCCGATATGAAGGAAACGCTTCTTCTCGCGCATTCGGCCTTCCTCCTCGCTATTCGCTCGGTGGCCTCAATTACGCGAATCGGCATGAGCGATGTGGAATTGTGCTGATGAGTTGGTGTCCCAACACCGGAGAAAGAATTATCTCAATCGACGGCAGGGAGGCCCTGCCCTACATGTCTATTGAAACGGTGAGGAGAGGTCTACAAGTTGAACCTTTCCAGTTCCACTGTCGCGAGAATACTGAAAAGGAACGGCTTCATCCCATTCGAAATTAACCACAAGTGTAGATTCTTCTCGAGTAATTTCTCCTTCACCATAAATGACTGCATCGATGCTCTTGTCTGGAATTTGGAGTGCGACAACCAGAGCATTTTTCAATTGCGAATGTATTCGTGTTTCTGCCAATGGACTATTATCAAGGTAAAATGTGATACTTCGACCGCCACCAAGCCAATCAGGACCAACTTCACACTTAACGTACCACTCTACCCAGAACTCACATTGCTGAATCAATTCAAGCAATGAGTCCAGATCTTCAACAACAAGTTCCTTTTCATTGGACATTGTGCAACTCGCCTATTTAATAGGTCACTCACTCACCATCACTTCGGCTTTGTGGGTCCGACACTGGGGTCGGAGAGGAGCTTGGCTTTGCTTGTGCCGTTGTTGTACAAGTCGTACTGCGGGTCGGCGTAGACTTTGAAGAATGCGTCGAGGCCTTCCTTCAACGCCTGTTGCAACTCGGCTTGTGCCGGTTGGCCGTAGAGGTTCATCTTCTCGTCGGGATCGTTGGTCAGGTCGTACAATTCGTGCGGTCCGTCGGGATGTCGGTGGATGTATTTGGCCGTCTTCGTGCGGACACACCGGCAGTTTTCCATCTCATAAAACACCACATCCTGCCAGGGGATCTCTTTCCCTTTGAAGGTTTCGGAAAAATCGCGACCGGGTGAATTGGCGTTGAGGTTCTTCTTGTCATCCAGATCGAGGTAACTGAGCAAGGTGGGCATCAAGTCGTAATTGCTGACCATGATGTCGGACGTTTGGCCGGGGCGAATGTGGTTCGTGTGGCGAAACATGAGCGGCACCTTCATCATGCCGTCGAAGGCGGTGAGAGGGCGGGTGTGATCTCCCATTCCCCAGATGCCGTTTTGTCCGCCGATCCAACCTTGATCGGCACAGAAGATGATCAGCGTGTTGCTGTCCAGGCCCAATTCGAGGAGTGTCTCCATCACTTCGCCGACGCCATCATCGACGCCGGAAAGTTCGGCGGCAAACCGACGGATGGAAACAATGTTGTTCAGATACTCTTTGTTATTGAACAGCCACGGATGCATCTGGGCACGCGGGAATGAGGGGAACAGATCCTCGGCGTAGTTGTTGTAGTGTCGATTGCGGGGAGGATTGAGCAACAGTTTGCCGAGGCCGTAGGGGCCGTTGTACGAGAGAAACAGAAAGAACGGCTTCTTCTGGTTTTGGGTGATGAATTTTTTGGCGTGATCGGTCCAGAGGTCGGTGAGATAGCGGGGTTCTGTGTGGAGTTCTCCGTCTTCGATCACTTCCGCATCGTAAAATTCGCTCGTCGCGCCGTGGGGCATGGTGATCCAGTAATCATCGAACCCTTCCTGTGGCGTCATGTTCGCACCGAGATGCCATTTGCCGACGAGTCCGCAGGCGTAGCCGTTCTCTTTGAAGACTTTCGGCAGGCTGCGAAATTCTTCGATGGTGCAATAGGTGTCGTCTCCCATCTGGGCTTCATTGCGACGCAGAAAACAATGGACGCCGTGCTGAGAGGGAATCAAGCCGGTGAGATAGGTGGCTCGTGTCGGAGAGCAGACGGCGTTACTACTGAAGGCATTTTTGAAGCGGATACCTTCGTAGGCGATGCGGTCGATATTGGGGGTGTCGATGTCGGGATTGCCGTAACAGCCGAGTGTCCAGGCACCATGATTGTCGGTCATGATGAGAATGACGTTGGTCGGTTTGTCGTCGTCAGTTTCGAATGGAGGAACGGTTTCTGCAGTTTGAGCAAACAGCAGAGCAGGGGACAAAGTCAGAAACAACGCAGACAGATATCGCATGGTGAACCTCCATCGCAATCAAAGGTGACGAGCAAGTTCAGTATAGCGAGTGAGATTTCGTGATGGGGGAGAGAATTGGTCCAATTCGATTTTTGAATGTGAAGGGTGGCGAGCGGCGCTTCGCGCAGCGAAAGCCCCCGTGATCAACATTCAACATTGCTAATGCCGACACGGAGTGTCGGCCTACAGAGACGAGAAATATGATTTGAGCCGCTCGCGCAAGCGAGCAGGGCAGGATGAATGTCGCAGCAATCATAAGATCGACGGGAAATAAGTCTTACCGCAAAGTTCGCCGAGATCGCTGAGAAAATAGCAACATGCGTGACTGGGGCGTTCGTTTGTTTTCAAAACAAAGTGTAGTTTGAGTTCGCTTACAGCTCTCATAGTCCGAAACTCAAACATAGCCCCAGAGGAAGTCAGCATCGAGTTGCGAATCAACAACAGGAGAAAAGTGACTCGCGCAGAGGCGCAAAGGCGCGAAGGAATAAACGCAAGATATTCGCTGTTGGATACTCAGCCACAAAAAACACGACGAGACACGAAATAATACTCTTTGTGACTATTGTGTTTCTTGTGGCCATCAAAAGAAACAACCGTAGAGTTCGCTGAGAAGAATGAGAATTTTCGTGTTCTACATTGTCGATGCAATGTCAGGCTTTTTGCACGAGTCGCAGTGCGGCGTCCATGTTGTCCGCGATGGGGACAAACTCCTGAAACTTCACTTTGTTGAGAACTTCTTTCACGAGTGGCTGCGGACTGAGGACCACCATTTTCGAGTTGTGATTCAGCAGTGACTTCGCACACGTGATGAAGAGTCCGATTCCCAAAGACGCGATGAAATCGACTTCGGAGAGATCAACGATGGTCGGCTTTCCGCTGCCGGCGATGGCGGTTTGAAACCGGAGATCAATATCGCCGACGCCCAGTAAATCAAGTTTTCCATTCAGATGGACGATAGTGATGGAATCATCACTGGGAACGACGGTCATTAGCATCAAAGCATCCTCTCGCAATTTCGTGACATGTACGCCATCGCTGACGCAATAAGAACCAGCGAGGGGATGCTGACCGTTTCACCGACGAACGCCTCGGCGAGTGAAGCAGATTGTAGCCAGTTCCCTGGAATTTCTCACCACTGAAATGGCTGCTTCTTGCGAAGAGGGGCAATCTGTTTTCTGCGGAGAGCGTTCTGCGTGTCAGTGAGATTGGACGAGTAACAACGGAATGTGAATTGAGCCGCTCGCGCAAGCGAGCAGGGCAGGATGCCGACCGGCAGTAAGGAAAGACCTCCTCATCCGGCCTTCGGCCACCTTCTCCTCCAGAGGAGGAGAAGGGTTTGATCAACATGGATCATCAATTGATCGTAACAACCTGCATGCCACCCTCTCCTCCTTTGGAGGAGAGGGACGGGGTGAGGAGGTAATCGTTGTTAGGCATCATTGTGACGAAGGCTAGCCACAAGCATAAACCACCTTCTCTGGATACTCCTGCCGCTCATGGTGTTTGAGTAGTTTGTGTGTAATCGCCATGAGAATCGAAGAATTGGCAGCCTCGGGGAATGGATACAGAATTTCTACCTCACCTGATTCTTTATGCAATCTAATAAGAGCTGTCGCAGATCCTGCCTTAATTGCACGAGACTTGTGACGTGGGTCATCTGCCCAAGCTGTCGAGGTCACCTCGTAATCTACATAACTGCGGGAATTCTCATTCCTTTCAGCCGAGATCAACTGCCAATCCAGCTGCTCACCAGAATTCAGTTCCATATTGGTTCTCGCTATCTTCTGCGATTAACTACAGTGCTCTAACAAAAATGACTGAACCAATCACTCCGCATCCGGGCGGTCGCGATTGGCCCAATGTCCGCTGGCGTCTTCACCGGCGACCCAGACGCCTTTCTGATTCCAGTCGAGGCCCGCACGGACATCGGCTGCGGCAAAGCGAAGTGTCAACGCACACCGTCGGCGTTCGGATTCGTTGGCGTTTGAGCCGTGGAGGAGTAAGTCGGAGTGGATTGAGATTTGTCCGGCTTGGAGTGGATTGTCGACCGCGTTGCCGTACTGTTCCACGTTTTCGATGGTCTGATTGAGGACATTGTCTTCGTGTGATCCGCTGGGTCGGTATGTCATGTGGCCGAACTTGTGAGAGCCGGAAATGAATCGCATGTTGGCGTTTTCCGGGTCGGCATCGTCGATGGCGAGCCAAACCGTGACCGCTTTGGAAGGAGAGAGCGGCCAATAGCTGGCGTCTTGATGCCAGGCGACTTGCTTGCCGTCGTGAGGCATCTTGCAGAAGAAATGGGAGCCCCAACCGATCACGTTTTCACCCAAGATATCTTTCACGCTGGCGACAATTTTGGGGTGATGCAACAAATCCCAGACTCGACCATGTCGGAGATGGGCCGAGCTGATCGAATAACTGTCTCCCCCCTCGGCAATGTATTTCTCCAACAAGGCGTCGAAGTAATTTCGCAGATCAACGACTTCGTCAGTAGAGAAGATATCGATGGGGCGGACATAGCCGTTCTCGTTGAACGCTGTGATCTGCTCTTGCGAGAGAACTTCGGGGTTCTCGTTGTTTGTCGGGTAGAACGAGAGATCGCGTTCCATGGCGTCCAGTTCGTCCTGATCGGGAATCATTTTGAAGGTGGCGGGTTTGTCGTTCATGGGAGTCAATCAAGAATGATTAGGTTGGGAATCAATGAAAACCGCACGCTTGGAATTTTTACTTCTCTGCGACTTCTTTTGGCTTCTCAATCGGGATGACTTTTGCATCGGATGATGGTTGTCGTTTGAGGAGTTCACTCAGTTGGAATTGGTGATACTTTTGATCGGCTGCCGGTTTTTTGTCAGCACTCGCATTGGCGACCCAGAAGCGTGTGGACTTTGGCTCAAACAAGACATTGTGCAGGTTCGATTTCATGGCGACACCTCGATCCATTAGGCGGAGCGCGTCTTCGGGGCCGATGTTGCCGTGCTTCTCTTTAACACGGCGGACCAGTTCTTCATAGCGATCACCGGCAGAGAGCAGGGCACAATCTTTGACGGGAAGCGGCAGCAGTTCGTGCTTCGTTCCGGGACGAATCACTTGGAACTCGTCCCACGAGGCTTCCATGCCGACGGCGGTGTTGTCTTTGGCATCGGCAATGACGTAGTAATATTCACAGGTGCGTGGGTTGTCTCGAAAGACACTGATTGCTTCTTCGAGTGTGTTTCCTTTTTCGAGTGCTTCGCGAACAAGAAACGCCATTGGAATACCTTCCCAGTGACCGAGGCCGCGTCCTCCCATTTCTCCAATCGAAACGTGCTTGGCGTTCATGCCGGTGACACTCCCGATGAAGCCCGCGTAGCTGACATTCACAAATGGGATGCCGTCATTCGGTTCGGCCACGATGATGACGGCGTGTTCTTGCAATTGCCAATCAATGGCATAATCGAGCACACGACCATGATAGAGCGTGCCATCTTTGGTGGCGGTATTCATAATCGCGAAGCCACTGCAATGAAACATCTCGGGGATGAAGTTGCCGACACGGGCATCTTGTCGGTCGAGACCCGAACCGTCTGCCAAACCGTCCAGTTCCTCGAAGAACTTTTTCGGAACGTGCGGTTCCTGAATCCGCAGAATCGTGGCGATCAATTGCTTGGGGGTCACTTTGATCGGCCCAAAGTCGACCAGTTTGGTACCACCTTTTTCATGGACCAGATACTCCATGTTCTCGCGAACATCTTTTTTCATCAACGCCCCGTGCTGGTATCCCATCTCGTAAGGTGTCCCTTTGAGATGCAATACGGGATAGCCGTCAATGAGTTCCAGCCAACCTTGCCCGCAACGAGCGACCGTCTGCGCGGACGTTGTGCTGACCGAAAACAACAAGAACACGATCACAATTGAACTGGTCGAGACACTTCTCAGGAAAGATCGATACATATCGGCCTCTTGTCATTATTTAAGGAAGTTACTGATGCCGTGAGTTTTTGTTTTTCGGCGATACACTTTGTCGGAGCAGGTGACATACAAGTAGGAGAGATCAGGACCGCCGAACGTCGCGTTGGACATATATTTCTGTTGCGGCTTGAGAATGACTCCTCCCATGCGGCCTGTGGGATCGAACATTTGCAAACCTGCGCGCGTGGCGACATACACACGGCCATCCGCATCAACGGTCATTCCATCGGCTCCGGGAATGTCGAACGAAGTATCAAGGCGAAGGGGTTGGTAGTACTTCTCTTGAGAGGTGAGCGAGCCATCGGCTTCGATCCGAAATGTCCACAACCACGCATCGGGTCCGGCGGTTGTGACCAATGTTTCATCGTTCTCCCAGAGGATCAAACCATTCAAACTGACTTCCTCAGCGACGACTTGTGGTTTTTCGCCTTTGGGAATGAACCAGATCCGCTTTGCTTTGGGTTCACTGAAATAAATGTTTCCCGACTCGGTCACGGCGATGTCATTGGAATCGACATCGGAGGCAATCACGTCGTGAGTCCCGTCCGGTTTGTAGGCGACAATTTGACGATCTCCCATGCGGCAGGCATACAGCAATCCGTCTGCTCCGAACATCAGTCCATTTGTTCGGCCCGAATTCTCGACGAACAGATGAACTTCGCCTTCCAGATCAACTTTGTAAATTTTACTCCGCTTGACGTCCGAGAAATAAATTTGACCCTGCGCATCGACTGCCGGTCCTTCGGTGTAGCCGTGTCCTTCTGAAATCAATTCCCAGTTTTCGTCCTCTAACAGAACTTGTGACAGAGGCATATCTTGCGCGCACAGAGCAGTCGGCACGAACAAACAGAGAATTGCGACAAACTCACGTGGGGCGATTTTCATGACTCGACCTTCATTGCACATTTGCGTTCCAAAGAGTTTCCTCTTTGCGATTCCCCTCAAAATAACTAAAAACAGGCTCACAAAACAGACCCTGCCTGCGGATTCGATGTCGGAGCATGTCACCATGACAAATTTGAACAAACAGTCTTACCTTCGCTCATTCCTTACAGTTGCATGCTGTTTCTGGATTTTCTGCGGCTGTCAATCTGCGGATTCGGGAGGTCATTTCAGCGGTTTCAGCAATCCTCTCAGTCAGGGGGTTCCGACCCAATCCGAGCCTCCCATCGCCACGCTGGCCCCGAATACAGCGGCTGAATCGGAGTCCACCGCTCAAAAAACCGACGCCGAGATCGATGAGTAAATGAGATCCATCTCTGCTGCGAAACTCTCTTTCTCGCTTAGAAATCCGTTTCACAACAGACTGCTGAACGGTTGTCGGACGCCCAATGTGTCTTTCGATGCTCATTGACGACCGCGAAGACTCGGGGCCAAAACTGCCGACAGTCGCTGCTGACTGGCATTACACTCCTCTGACGATTAAGATTCTTATTCGTGGAAAAGAGCGGTTTCAGCCACCGATGCGGTGGCTTTATGATCACTCTGAAAACCATCCGTAAATGCACCTCTCCGTCATCAAACGACGAGGGAGTTCGACGATTAACCCAGGCAGGCAGGAGTGCAGCCTCGTGCAAATAGAAGTGACATGTCGACATGGTGAAATGAGCGATCTTGCTCACGAACATATTAACCAGAAGTCTGAGAAGTTCTTAACATTTTTTGAACGAGTGACGGCAATCACCGTCACCGTGGATTTCGAACACGGAAAAGTGGCGGTCGAAATTCTTGTTGATGCAGAACATAAGCACAACTTTGTTTCACATAACGAAGCAGACGACGTGATTAGTGCCTATGATGGTGCGTTTCATAAAATGGAACAGCAACTTAAAAAATACAAACAAAAACTCCAGGATCACCGACGCGACATCCCGCTGAACGAAGCCTTTCCGGGGCCAAATTCAGACGAAGACGAAGATGAGCCGTCGTCATAACCCACAATCACATCTTGTCTAAGATTTAGCCCACCTGAAAACATAGCCACACATTGTGTCCGCGCATGCGGGACGTTCAAGTGTTGCCCGTTACCGGCCCGCGGGATTGGCAAACTTGGGACTATAAGGAGAGATCATGAAGCTGTCAGATTTTATTGTGCCTGAATCGATTTTGCACGACTTGCAGGTCGGTTCCAAAGAAGAAGCCATCCGTTCGATGGTTGCCAGTCTGAAAACCGCCGGGAGTATTCCCGCGGAAGAAGAAGAGAGCATTGTGAACAAGCTACTCGAACGAGAAAAGCTTGGTTCCACCGGAATCGGGAATGGTGTTGCCGTTCCGCATACCAAACACCCCAGCGTTGATGATTTGGTCGCAACAGTCGCGATTGCCAAAGATGGCGTGGAGTTTGATAGCCTCGATGGCGGTCCCGTTTATATTTTGTTCCTGTTGATTTCTCCTCCCGATCGCTCGGGCGATCATCTGCGAGGTCTCGAGAATATCAGTCGGCATCTACGGAATCATAAATTCTGTAGCTTCCTCCGACAAGCTCGCAATCGCGAAGACATCGTTGAGTTGTTGAAAGAAGCCGACAATAACGAACTTGATGATTGAATATTCAGGAAAACAGCCGGTTAACTTGCCGGATTTACAAAGCAATGAGCGGACCATACCGACAAAATGTCACAGTGAATAACGAGCAGGGGATGCACATGATCCCCTGCTCGCGGATCGCTCAATTGGTACGGGATACGAGTTGTGCTGTGCGAATATTGCGTGATGACCAAGTCGCCGATGCCCGCAATATTCTGGATTTGCTGATGTTAAAGGCTGAGGTCGGAACCTCGCTGATTGTCGAGTCGGAAGGTGAAGGAGCAGAATCAATTCTGGCACAAATCGTCAAACTGTTTGACGATGGTTTCGAAGTCGTTTCAGAGAACTAATCGTTGTCTGAAATAGTGTCCTTAGTCGGGTGGTTGTCTTTCGGATCGAAACGACAATTGACCTGTGAATGAGAGCCAGTCCCATGATGATCAAGCAGGGAATTCCCGTCTCGCCCGGTGTGGCGATCGGCCCAGCCTTCATTATGGGAAATGAAGACTATCGCATCCCGCAACGCTTTGTGCGGATTGACGATGTCGAAAAAGAGCTTCAACGTCTCGATGCGGCCATTGCACAAGTTTGCAAAGAACTGGGCGAACACGAGCAACTTGCTTCCGATAATTTTGGAAAGCAGATCGGTGCGATTTTCGCCGCCCATCAGCAACTGATTCAAGATCCCAAAATGATCAGCGAGATCCGGGAGCTGATCCAGGACAAATGCTTCTCCCCCGAGTACGCCACCTCAAAGGTTCTCGAACAGTACACCAAACTGTTTCAGAGCCTGGGCAATCAATACTTCGCAGAACGCTCGGCAGATATTGTGGACTTGCAGCATCGCATGCTGAAGCAACTGCTGGGTGAACGACGTGAAGATCTTTCCAATCTGACCGAGCCGGTCCTGATTCTTGCCAACAACTTAACACCCAGCGAAACGGCCAATCTCGACAAGAAGCATGTTCTCGGTTTTGTCACGGAAGCGGGTGGACGAACAAGCCACACGGCGATTCTCGCCGGTGCTCTCGAAATTCCCGCGATTGTCGGTGTGGGAGAATTCCTCTCGGACGTTTCTGGTGGCGAGATGGTCATCATCGATGGCTATCACGGCGAACTGATCATCGATCCCGATGAAAAAGTGCTCGAACGATTTGCCGTTAGTCGTCAACGACACTTCGATGAGCAGGAACGACTCAAGACCTACGCGGACCTCGTTCCCGAAACAGAGGATGGCGAACGCATCACTTTGATGGGAAATATCGAGTTTCCGCAGGAAGTGGAACATTGCGTGGAACGAGGCGCGGACGGCGTGGGGCTCTACCGGACCGAATTTCTGTACTTACAGGAAGGGAAAGAGCCGACGGAGCAGGTCCATTACGATGCCTACAAAAAAGTCGTCAAAAGTATGCAGGGGCGACCTGTTGTCATCCGCACGCTCGACCTGGGAGCCGACAAAATCCCCGGCGCTCTGGAGAAAGTGCTGCTCCAGAACACCAATCCTATGCTGGGTTTACGCAGTATTCGGCTCAGTTTGCAGAACCAGCCGATGTTCAAAACACAACTCAGAGCGATCTTACGAGCCGCCCTGTTGGGTGACATTCGCATCATGTTTCCTCTGGTTTCGACCTTACGAGAGCTGAGACAGGCCAAAATGTTGCTCTCTGACGTCATGGAGGACCTTGAAGATGAGGGAATCGAGTTCCGTCGTGACGTTCCAGTTGGTATGATGGTTGAAGTTCCATCGGCGGCCATTTTGGCTGAAGAATTTGCCCGCGAGGTCGATTTCTTCTCGATTGGAACAAACGACCTGATTCAATACACGCTCGCAGTGGATCGGGCTGACCCGACAGTCGCTAATTTGTATAGCGCTGGCGACCCGGCGGTGATCCGCCTGATCAGTCAAGTGGTTCAGGCCTCCCATCGCGAGAATAAACCCGTAACAGTTTGCGGCCAAATGAGTTCTGAGCCGCGTTTTTTACCATTATTAATAGGATTGGGAATTCGGCAGGTCAGTGTGACCCCGGCTATGATTCCCGAGTTAAAAGAAGTTATTCGCAGTCTTAATTTGCAACATGCAAAAGAGATTGCCGATCACGTTTCCAAGCTCGATTCTGCTCGGGACGTGGAAAACTATTTGAGGGGAGAACTTCATAAAATCTGTCCTGCTTATGCAGTCGATTTTTAACGAGTTATTCATTGCGAAAGCAAACAACAAATCATCGAAGGGTTTTCGCCGCTGAGGCACAAAATTCAGAGGCGAATTCACTTCAAACTACAACGGTGACCGGATGTGTGTCCTTTCACCAAATCAACACACTTATCGTACGAACAGCTTTCACGTCCTTTTCCAATTGAAGATCAATTCCCCGTTCATGACACCGACTCCTCACAATCATACTCAGAGGGCCGCCACCGCGGCATCTTTGAATTGTGCGCACTCGGCAAATCGAATGGGACACTCTTTCGCGAGTGTTTCGATCATTCAGCAAACTCCTCGTCGGCCGGTTCTCCGTTCAAAACTGAACGAAGAACATTTGACACAAATGTTTTCACCGATGATGCGTGACTCTTTATCGCATCCGGAATTTGTGTCTTTCTCAACAGGCCGTACACCTCATCAATCGGGGGAGTCATTCCCGCTGAATCTGGCAGAGAATGGTCAGTCTGAATTTTCTACTGAACATCCTCAAGTAGTCAGTCACCACGGAAAAGCCCGCTCACGATCGAGAGGCGAATCTTTTCAGATTCGTCATCGGAATTGTGAACATCGCGTAGAGACATCGGAGTTTAACTCCATGAACTTACGGACAAAACAAGCTGGTCGGCACGAGCTACGAAAGACGTGCCATGAAAAAAGAAATGCTTGTCAATGTTCTCCAACCGGAGGAGAGCCGCATTGCCATCCTCGAGGATGGAGTTCTGGAAGAGCTTTACGTCGAACGGAACAGCAACGAGAACTTCGTCGGCAATATCTATAAGGGGAAGGTCGTCAACCTGGAGCCAAGCATCCAGGCGGCTTTTGTCGATTTTGGTGTTGGCCGCAACGGTTTTCTTCACGTCAGCGACGTCGAGTTCCAATACTACAAACACTTGTTGCCCGAGAGTCAGCGCAAAGAAATCGAAGACGCGCAATCCGGAACGGGGAAACGTCCGCGCATCAACGAACGTAGTGTGCGTAATAAACCTTCGATTCAGGATATCTTCCGCAAAGGGAGCGAAGTTCTGGTCCAGGTGATTAAAGAAGGGATCGGCACAAAAGGCCCGACACTTTCCACTTACATCAGTATCCCCGGTCGCTATCTGGTCTTGATGCCGGCTCTGCAACGAGTCGGAGTCAGTCGAAAAATCGAAGACGATGATATTCGCAAATCATTGCGGGCTATTCTCCGGGAGCTGACCCCTCCGAAAGGTCTCGGCTTTATTGTCCGAACCGCCGGACAAACCCGCACACGCAAAGACCTGCAACGCGACATGAATTATTTGCTGCGTCTGTGGCGAACCATCGTGCGACGACTGCGAAAATCGAATGGTCCCGAAGATATCTATCAAGATAGCGATATGATGATTCGCACCATTCGTGATATTTTCTCAACCGAAATCGATACCGTCTGGATCGATCAGAAAGAAGCGTACGAACGTGCCCGCGAGTTCATGAAAATTGTGCTTCCGCGTCATATCAATCGCGTCAAATTATACGATGACAACGAGCCGATCTTCTCTCGATACAACATCGAAGAAGAGATCCTGAAAATCCAGGATAAGAATGTTCCCCTCAAAGGAGGGGGATCACTGGTCATCGAACAAACCGAGGCGTTGGTCGCCATTGATGTCAACTCGGGAACTTTTCGTGTCGACGATAATGCCGAGCAGACGGCGTATCAGGTCAATTGCAAAGCCGCCCGCGAAATTGCGAGACAGGTTCGTTTGCGAGATTTAGGTGGAGTCATTGTCAACGACTTTATCGACATGCGAGAAGAACGACATCGACGAGGTGTCGAACGAGAGCTTCGTGAAGCGATCAAACGAGATCGCGCCCGTACGAAAATCTTGCGAATGAGTCAGTTTGGCTTGATCGAAATGACACGACAGCGGATTCGTCCTTCGTTGCGGCGTTCCGTTTACGAGGATTGTTCGTGCTGTAAAGGTGCTGGACAAGTCAAGACGACCGAATCGGTGGCCATTGAAGCGATTCGTTTGCTGATTACAGCCGCCCATCGGAAAAATACCGAACAAGTGATGATTGAAGTCGAAGAACAAGTGGCCGATTTTCTCAACAATCGCAAGCGGAAAGAAATCACTCGGATTGAAGATGAGGCGAATGTGGTGGTTCGCATTGCTGCCCGGACGGACGTCGGACCTGAACACATGATTATTAAAGCGATCGACGAAAACGGTGGAGAGACGAAAATCAGTGTGCTGGCAGACTCGAAATCCTGACCGGAATCGACTACACTGCTCGGCCCTAATGTTTATCACAGGCTGGGAAGCGGCTCATGAAATCATGACCGTCACCGCCGTAACAGGATGAAATCATGTTTGCAATTATCGAAAACGGTGGTCGTCAGTACCGAGTTCAATCCGGTGCACAGCTCCAAATCGACTATCAATCAGACGCTGAAAAAGGTGGAGAGATTGTCTTTGATCGAGTTCTGCTTGCCAACGGTGGTGGCAGCAGTGTGATCGGGCAGCCAACCATTGAAGGTGCGAAAGTCTCCGCTCAGGTGATGATGCCTGAGAAAAAAGGGAAGAAGCTGGAAGTCAGCTTTTATCGTCGTCGTAAAAATTCACGCCGACACATCGGTCACCGTCAAAAATATACGATCGTCAAAATTAACGAGATCACCGTTCCGGGACTCGAAGTCTCTGAAGAACCTGCTTCTGCGGAAGCGTGAACTCGATTCGGCGCAAACAGCGATCCAAACGGCTTTCGAGATTCGAAGGCCGTTTTTTTATGCGCGGTCATCTATGCCACTTAACAGACTTCGATTTCGTTGGACAACAATCGACCACCCGCTGCTGATTGAGCGGCATGAGTGGCAAGCTGTTTGTTGTAGTAGGTCGATGTTCTTCCGTTAAGAATAATCGACCCCGAATCGACTTCGACTTGCAACGCATAAACAGAATCACCGGTACGAGCGCGGATCACATGTTTGATTTGCTCTGCAATGTCTGTGGACGTAGATTCACTCAGGTAAGGCTCTGGAAGCATGTGTGGGTTCCTCCATGTAGCACCTGATGTGTGTGAAAGACCAAGTGCAAGGGATGCGAGTACGCCAATCCATCGGCGTTCGCAATTTGTTAAGGTTATCGTTCCCATTTTCAGCCGTCAAATTTTTTTCCTCAATTCCTCTCTCGCATACGCTCCCTTTGGTCTCAAAATCTGAACATTCAGAGGTCAAATATTGGCTGCTTTCTTGGTATTGTAGACAACATCGAATTCAAAAGCTCATGGCCACATGTAAGGATAAACCGTGCAGGATCAACAACTTAACTTCCTTAAAACACTTCTCGAAACGGGCAGTCCTTCGGGTTACGAAGCCGAGATCCAAAAGAAGATCCAGGCCCACGTCGAAACTTTTGCCGATCAAATCGATCGCGACTGGCACGGCAATCTGGCGGCAACCGTCAATCCCTCAGGAACGCCCCGCATTATGTTGGCCGGTCACTGTGACCAGATTGGGCTCTTGGTCAAATACATCGAAGCGGATGGTTTTCTGCGCACGATGACGATTGGTGGCTGGGATCTGCAAATGTTGTTGGGACAAAAGGTTCAAGTCTGGACGGCCAACGGTCCGATTCCCGGCGTGATCGCTCGCAAAGCCATTCATCTCCTCAGCAAAGATGAGCGAGGCAAAATTCCTGAAATTCAGGATCTTTGGATCGACATCGGAGCCAAAGACAAAGCCGACGCTGAAAGCCGTATCGAAATTGGCGACCCGGTCACTTTGAATCTCGGTTATCAAGAACTATTAAACGGTCTCGCATGTGCTCCCGGCATGGATGACAAAGTGGGAGTTTGGGTGATCATGTCGGCCTTGGAGCGAGTGAAAGCAGGATCTCCGCAGGCTGCGGTGATTGGTGTCTCAACCGTTCAGGAAGAAATTGGCTTGCGCGGAGCGACGACCGCGTCATACTCTGCGGATGCAAAGTTGGGCATTGCCGTCGATGTGACACACGCGACCGACACTCCCGATGTGAGTCAGTCGCAACACGGTGACATTAAAATCGGAGGAGGGCCGGTCATCGTCCGCGGTCCCAATTCCAACTCCCGAGTTTTTGAACGCCTGACATCAATCGCGAAAGCTGCCGACATACCGTACCAGGTGAACGCTCTCCCCAAAGCGGCCAGTAACGATGCCGCCGCGTTACAACTTTCACGCGGTGGGCAAGCGACTGCCGTGGTGGCAATCCCTAATCGATATATGCATTCTCCGGTCGAGGTCATCTCGTTACAGGATTTGGAACACGCGGCCGAATTGATCGCCCAGTTCTGTTTGTCTTTGACTCCCGATTGCGACTTCACTCCTTAGGAGAGTTTTCAGATGCGCTCATTCATCGTCTGTTTCCTGGTACTCATCCCTACGCTTTTGCGCGCAGATCATCCCAATGTGGTCATCGTGCTTGCCGACGATCAAACCTGGAACGACTCCGGTTGTTACGGCAATCCTGATGTCAAAACACCCAACATCGATCAGCTTGCTTCCGCGGGGATGCGGTTTACACACTGCTTCACAGCCACGGCAATGTGTGCACCGACTCGGCAGCAACTCTACACGGGCGTATTTCCCATTCGGAATGGTGCGTATCCCAATCACAGCAAAGTCAAAGTCGGCACACGAAGTATCGTCCATCACTTCCAACAACTCGGGTATCGAGTGGGCCTCTCGGGGAAGAAACATTTTGGTCCCGAAGAATCCTTTCCTTTTGAAAATCTGACTCTCAAAGGGGATCTCAACCTGCCCAAAATTCGGGAGTTTGTGAAACGGGATGATTCTCAGCCGTTCCTTCTGGTCGTGACGAGTCACAGCCCTCATCTACCTTGGAAAGAAGGGGACGCGACAAAATATGACGCCGACAAGCTCACTGTTCCCTCTTATCTGGTCGACTTGCCGGAAACCCGGAAGGCCTTAACGGAGTACTATGCAGAGATCACCGATTTTGATCGCGAAGTGGGTGGAGTGGTCAAAGCCATCGATAATAACGGTCATCGCGAAGACACCATCGTGCTTTATACCAGCGAGCAAGGGGCTCAGTTTCCGCACGGGAAATGGACGTGTTACGACAACGGGTTAAGAACTGCGCTGGTCGTCCGTTGGCCCGGTCATATCGAGCCCGGATCTGTGACATCGGCGATGGTTCAATATGTGGACATCTTGCCCACTTTGCTAGAAGCGGCGGGAGCCGACCCGACATCACTCGACACCGGACTTCCCGGCGCTCCTGATGGCGGAAACGGGTTTGATGGTCGATCTTTTCTGCCCGTATTAACGGGGGGAAGCAACGCGCATCGCGAATATGTTTACGGAGCACACACCACTCGCGGGATTATTCAGGGGACCTGGATTTATCCCATTCGCTCGGTTCGGACTCAAAATTTCAAACTGATCTGGAATCTCAATCATGCGGAGAAGTTTCAGAATGTTCTGACGACGACCGGTGGGAAAAGTTACTACTGGACCGCGTGGAAGAAGGCAGCCGCTGAAGGTAATGAACACGCACGCCAATTAACCGGCATCTATGAAAAGCGACCCGAATACGAATTCTACGATCTTGAGAATGACCCCAACGAATTAAAGAATCTGGCCGATGATCCCAACCACGCAAAGACGATCGAGAAAATGAAGGACGAATTATCTTCGTGGATGAAACAGCAGGGGGATCAGGGGATCGCGACGGAAGATGCCGCCAAACCTCATCGAACACAAGTCAAACCAGAATAAACAAGGTATCTGGTGACAGATTAGAGTCGGTACGATAAAACCCACAGAACCGAAAAGACCACAAACATGAAGATGGTGATCTGGAAGAACAACCTCATCGCACGACGCAAGATGCTGTCTTTTTCCTCGTAACGGCTGGCCGAATAAACCAGACTGATACCGACCGCGAGCGGTAAAATATACCAGAGAATATTTTCTGATTGGGCCAACAGACTCCAGGCATTCATGGTGATTCTCTTATCCGGGATTCTGGCTGGTGGTGCTTGAAGGGGAAGCTTCCGGGACGCTGGGTCGTTCGGGTTTCTTTTCTGGCGACTCTTCTTTTCGGGTCGGCATACGATACCCGTAAGCCGGACCTGCGTAGGCGTCCCAGATGGCAAGAATGTTCAACAGTCCGGCAATCCAGGTAAACACTTTGGCCAGCGTGAACTTCTTGCCAAGATCGGAGTGTAATTGTTCCAGTGCTTCATGATCGGGAGGAACGAGAAACCAGTTCAAGAATGATCGCTTGACTTGAGCGGTCAATACACCGTCGATGATTTGTTCATCGCCCAAAGTGATGGCATTAATTCGCAAGTTGCGATAGTGATTTGCGCCAACTGGAGGATCCATGCGAACATTCCCACGGAGGCTGACTTCGATTTCGCCGTTGTCACCTTTTCCAGAAAATGTTCCCTCCATCTCGCGTCCAAACTCACCATCTTCGGGCGAGAGTTGAATCGTTCCCGAAACTGGTAGAGAGAACTCTTTCCCTTCATCATTCACGTAATCGAGATTTCCAACGATCTCTTGATTGATCGTTTTTGACTCGGGGGAAATTGGTTCATTCGAGGGTTGGTAATACCGTTCTTCTTGAATGAATGCAGGAATGGTAAATAACCCGACGGGAGCTTGGGCATAGTATCCCCATTCGGTTTTCCCTCGCGCTCGTGTGGTCCCCATCTGATCCAACTGCTGCCGCATGTCGTCGAATCGTTCGGGATCGAGTTGCCGAAAGCGGGCATCGTCGAAATCAAAATCAAAAATTTTTGCGGGCTCTTTTCGGTAGATCAACTGCCAGTTTCCCATCTGCATGCCACAGGCAAACATCGCCAGAATACAGACGCAGTAAATGATCCCTTTGAAAGTTCGTCCTTGATAGAAATGTCCCGCGCCGGGAATCAGGAAACCCAATACCGCAGCCAGGATCGGATTTTTCAGATCGATCTTGGTTTCGGGAGACGAGACGCTCATAAAGGTGAATTTCTGGATGAAGCCCATCGCCGGTCGAAATTGCGTTGGCGGATGGTGTTGATCAATAAGGTTTTGAGTCGATTATTGTAGAAGTTCGCCGGGAATTCCTCCAGTCCGGTCTCTGGGGATCCTCAAGAGATTGATTTTCCCGCCCTTTTGAGCCGTTCCGGATTTTCATCAGAAGAAAGAGTACAGAGACTTTCCCTCAAAAACTGCTAAAATCAATGGTCGCCCCCCGTATGTCTTACCCGGCAATTTGATCGTTCTTGGCATAAAATGACCTCTCCACGCGAAAAAGTGAAGACTTTTCCTACCACACCCGGTGTGTATCTGATGAAAGATGCCGAGGATCGCGTCATCTATGTGGGAAAAGCGGTCAATCTCAGATCCCGCGCTGGCAGCTATTTCACGAAAGCGGCAGAGGTCGAGTGGCGAACTGCCGAGCTGACGACAGAAATTGCCGACATCGACTTCATCGAAACCGAGAGTGAGGTTGATGCCTTACTTCTGGAAGCTCGATTGATCAAGGATGTGCAACCGAAGTTTAACTCCGAGTTGAAGGACGATAAGTCATTTCCGTATCTGCAAATCACCACGAACGAGGAATTTCCGCGTGTGGAGTTCACGCGGACTCCTCAATCGCAAGGGGTCAAGTTGTATGGCCCCTTTACGAATGCCAAAAAACTGCGCGGTACGATTGCCGTCTTGCAGAAGATTTTTCGCTTCCGAACCTGTTCTCTGGATATCGAAGAAGCTGACGAGAAATGGCGTTGGTTCAGACCGTGCCTGCTCGCCAGTATCAATCAATGTACTGCACCGTGCAATTTTCTGATTAGCTCCGAAGACTACAAAGAAGATATCCGCCGCTTGAAAATGTTTCTGGATGGAAATAAAAAACGTCTGTTGCGCGATATGAAAAAGGAGATGGAAGCGGCCTCCAAAGAACTGAAATTCGAGAAAGCGGCCCGCTTGCGAGATGAAATCAAATCACTTGAAGACATCCACTTGCGAGGCGATCTCGAAGAACACGCGCAGCCGGAAGTCTTCTACATTGATCCTAAAAAAGGTCTTGCCGGGCTGAAACAAATCTTCAAATTAAAAGAAATGCCCCGCGTCATTGAAGGAGTCGATATCGCTCATCTGCAAGGAGGTGAGACAGTCGCGTCTCTCGTGCAATTTATCGATGGCCTGCCATTCAAACACGGTTACAAACGCTACAAGATTCGTTCCGTCGATGGAGTGGACGATTTCGCTTCGATCCGCGAAGTTGTCAGCCGACGAATTTCACGACTACATCGCGAAGGTGAAGCGTTTCCCGACATCCTGTTGATCGACGGAGGGAAGGGACAACTCAACGCCGCAATGAGCGCCATGCGGGCTCTCAATGTGGATCCCCCCTTCACGATTTCGATTGCAAAACGGGAAGAAGAAATTTACGTCCCGGGTGAAGCCGAGCCTCGCAAGCTGTCTCGCCATGCGTATGGGTTACGGCTGCTTCAATATGTCCGTGATGAATCGCACCGCTTCGCGCAGAACTATCATCACCTGCTGAGAAGTAAGTCGTCGATCCCTGACGAATGACCAGATCGATGCTCTGAACACCTTCTCCAACGAATATAATCGTCATTGTCGGAGTTCGTTTTCACAGGTTTCCCCTCTCTTTGAATCAAATCAACTGGTAGGGCCGACCAAAATCGTGAATGATAAGGATATCCCGTTTTATCTCCGCAGGAATTTGATATGTCCTCCTACCGCCTGATCGCAGCCGTTCACACTCCATTTGATGCCCGGGGAGAATTTCATTCTTCTGCCGTGGAACGACAGGCCGAATTTCTGTTGAATCAAAAAGTTGCCGGCGTCTTTCCTGGAGGAACGACGGGAGAGTCTTTGTCTCTCTCTTTGCAAGAACGATTGGCTCTGGGGAAACAGTGGGTCGATGTGGCTGCCGGAACCGATCTGGAAGTCATCCTGCATGTGGGAGCGAATGCGTTACCCGATGCGATTGCCCTGGCGGAACAAGCCGGACAAATCGGTGCTGCCGGGATTGCCGCGATGCCTCCTACTTATTTTCGTCCCGATGGTATTGAGATGATTCTTCAGGATCTGAAACGTCTCTCTGCTGCGGCTCCCGATCTTCCCATCTACTATTATGACATTCCTTCGATGACGGGAGTGGCCGTCGATACGGTGAAACTTGTGGAACAAGCGATGGAATCGATTCCCCAATTTGGCGGCATCAAATTCTCTCGCCCCGACCTTCCCGTGTTGCAAGAAGTGATGAATGTGCGGGGTTTCGAGGGAGATGTCTTTTTCGGTTCGGATGAGATGATACTCTCTGCATGGATGTTGGGTGTTCGCGGTGCTGTTGGTAGTACCTACAACTTTATGACACCCATTTATCATCAAATGCTGGATGAGTTTTCTGCCGGCAATATCGAACAGGCTCGTCAGTTACAATTGCAGTCTGCCAAGCTGGTCACTGCGATCAAACCGTTCGGATTTTTGGCAGCGTCCAAATTGCTGATGCGATTCCTGGGGGTCGATTGTGGCCAGGTGAGATCTCCACTGCGCGCCCTCGACGAAGAACGAAGCCGGGAACTGTTTGAGACTTTGGAACCGTTTGCGGGACTGTTTCCCGGCAAGCTGGAATATGTTTCGTCATCGGCTGTGATGCTGTAAGTACCGCTAGAATGACGCGAACGCTCTAATCGAGCATTGGTGTCGCGCGGGAGACCAGTTGCAGCGTGATGCCCCAAGGGTCGCGGACGAACGTCATCGCATCGCCGCCGGGAAGGTCTTCAATCCCATCGGTGACGGCTGTGGCTCCGGCTTTCAGTAAGCGTTCTCGATCTTCAATCAGGTTGTTGGAGACGAACGCCATATGCATGGTAGCGGGAGCGATTTGTGGGTAATCGAAAACGGGTTGAGATGTATTGCCATAGATCTCGATCATGAAACTGCCATGCTCGTCGATGAGAAAATGCGCCCAAGGTGCTTCCATCACTTTCCGTTTGATGGAGAACCCGAGATGCTCACAATACCAGCGGGCCATGCCATTCGGATCAGAGACATTAAAGGCGATATGTTCGACACGCATGCGAAAGCTTTCTCGATTGGTTCGGTCTCACGACGTTCAACAGAGTGACGTTTTTCGTCGGTGAGTTCAAAACCCCAGTACGAAGTAATGTGCAATGGGGGCAACAATGGCCGCCACGACTCCCACTCGCACATTGTCGTTGAGTCGCACAGGAAGCGATTCGGCAATCGCCGCACAGATTGAAGTGGGGACGGCAATCAAGAGTGCCGACATCCAATCGACTCCTGGATTGGCTTCACCCCAATAGATGACACTGGCCATGATTGTTCCCATTAAGATAAATGAAAACATGCCGGAAACCGTTTTGTCTTGGTTCCAGGGAAGCGAGCGACTGGGAAACAATAATCCCCCGAACGTCGCACTCCCATCACCGAATGCGAGAACGGCAAGAACAGTGAATCCAATTTCGGGGTGTGCGGGGAACAACAACAATGATCCCAGGACACTCATCACATATCCGAGAACCGCTTCCGCACGATTTTCGGAACTGTCTCGGCTGACATGTCGAAACTTGACATAAATACTGCCGGCAACCAAAACTGCAACGGCGAGAATAATCAGTTTCAGAGTTGGGGAAAGGGGATCGGCATGTTCAATCGGCCAGAGCACAAATGGTGTAAGCCCCGGGAGCATATGCCACATGCGACGACGCAATTCTCGCCGACTCAGATTTCCCGCGATGATGTTGATGGAAATGCCGCCGTGCGAATCGGCGAGCTGATTGGCGTGGCTTGGCTTTGGAACGGTACTCATCGGGTATCCCCACCTCTTGTTACGGTTTTTTTCTACCGGAATGGAGGCCGAATCCATGGACATCCACGAGATTATCATCGACAAATATGGCGAAATCTCTGCAATCCAATCGGATCTCTACGGTGCCGTGACTTAATGAGAACTGATGGCACAATGAGCAAAGATCGCCTGTATTATCTAACTTAGCACACGTGTGTCGAAAAATCAGGAACAAATATCTGGAGTTTTGTGGGGTAAGATGAGAGACTAGCATGAGATGGGGACGGGTTTTTCAGGCTCATTTCCAAATTTCTCAGAGAATTCTCGTTCTGAGGAAACTCACATTACAGCCCTCTGCAACAGGCAATACCATGCGGACACAGACTCAACTCTCTTCGACATTTGTGCTTTTCTGCGCTCTCTGGCTGGTCGGATGTGGTGGAGATTCTGCCGAACAATCGACCGCTCAAGTCCAAAACACACCTTCGGCACCCGCGTCTCCTGAAGCCGACTATGAAGCACAAATGGCGCAGGAAAATTATGGCGGGCCGGGCATGAGTTCTGCCGGTGACACGAATACGCCACCACCCGCGCCTCCGCGACCGCTACGTCCAGATGATCCGGCAATCTGGTCGAGTCAGCAAATCACTTCCGCCATCGAAGAGCGGGATCTCAAAGTGAAAGATGCTCTCATCGCGTACACCGAGAGTCATCGTGGTGAAGATCAAGCAGCGCAAGAGATTGTCGCCTGGATGGAAATCTTGAAGCTCCCGCCTGTGGAACCCCCGAAGCCCCAAGCCAATAACAATGGCTATGGATCCAGCGGTTACCCCGGTGGTTCGGAAGGTTATCCAACCGGTGAAGGAGCCTACCCGGAAGGAAGCTCCGACCCTGCGGCGTATGAAGGTGCCATGATGGAGGAAGAAATGTACTCGGGAGCGGGAGATTATGGTCAACCCAATCCCAACGGCAAAAAATCCCAAAAAGC
>Ga0181596_10001232_pt1:15000-26282 | contig 26282 bp, 33 predicted proteins | sample 041ome_6_FD_148655 | JGI IMG/M metagenome (GOLD analysis project Ga0181596, IMG submission 148655) | Coastal salt marsh microbial communities from the Groves Creek Marsh, Skidaway Island, Georgia - 041402US metaG (spades assembly) | ecosystem: Environmental > Aquatic > Marine >... | reverse complement strand
TTTTTTAGTATATATTAATTTTTTAATCTTATTTTTTTTTTTTTGATGTTTATTTTTTTCAAAGTATACACCCGGACTTCTTATAATTTGACTAACAATTACTCGTTCACATCCATTAATAATAAAAGTTGCAGAACTTGTCATTAAAGGTAAATTAAGAATTGCAAATTTACTGTGATATTTTATGATATTTGTTTTTTTATTCCGTACTTCTAAAGGTATAAGAAGTTGAGTTGAATAATTGGCTGTATATTTTTTAGCACGGATTAAATTATAAATTGGTTTTACTAAACTATATTCCTGTCCAAATAAAATATATTCTGTATTTTGACTAAAATCATAAATTCGTGAAAAACTATTTAATTCTTCTGTTAATCCTTGTTCAATAAACCAACAAAAACTTATTCGTTGCATTTCAATAAAATCAGGGAGAGTCGTTGTATAATTTATCATATAATATTTTAAAATGTTTTATTATTAATTTATTTTAAATTTATGTTTTTTAGGAGTATTTTAAATTTTGGTATTTATTATGTGATTTATTATTAAAGAATTTCGTATAAAAAAATCGAATGGAATTATAAGCTTTTATAGTGGTGAGAGGTCATCGTTTTTATTAATCATAATAATTATGGAATATTATGATTCAAGATTTTATAATGATAGGATACATAAATGTATCCTAAAAAATTTTTCTTCATATTATATCATTTTTAGTAAAGCAGCTAATTTTGCTTTTTTTCGTGCAGCTGTATTTTTATGGTAAATATTTTTCTTTGATCCTTTATCAATTAAACTGTAAATTGAATTAAGCTTAGTTTGTAATTTTTCTTTATCACTTTTGTTTTGTGAAGTTTTATAAATTTCTAAATCTTTTAAAAATTTCTTAGTTAATGTTTTAACAGAACTTTTATAAAAACAATTTTGTAAATTATTTCGTTTTGTAATTATTATGCGTTTTTTTGCTGATTTGTTATTTGCCATAATTGAAATTAAAATATATTAATATATTAAGATTTACACTATATTTTTCTAAAGAAAAATATAATATATTTAAGAAAAAATTGGAAGTTTTTATAACTAATATTTTTTTATTTTGAATATTTTTTAAAACAGGAGATTAAACCCTTGATAAGATAACAATATTTAGGCAAAATAGTAAAATAAAAATACTCTCACAAATTTATGATATTATAGGAAGTTATATGGCAAAAAATAAAGGCACTCGAATTTTTATTACTTTAGAATGTACCGAATGTAGAACAAATATAAATAAACGTTCTACAGGTGTTTCTAGATATTTAACTCAAAAAAATCGTCGAAATAATCCACAGCGTATGGAATTCAAAAAATATTGTCCTCACTGCAATAAACCTACTATTCATAAAGAAATAAAATAAAATTATGTTAGCACAAAAACAAAAATTAGCACTTATTGGGTTAGATCAAAAAATTAATTATAAAGATATTGATTTATTAAAATTGTTTATTACAGAACAGGGAAAAATTCTTCCTCGTCGAGCTACAGGTATAACAGTTCAACAACAACGTAAAATTGCAAAAGCAATTAAACGTGCACGTATTTTATCACTATTACCATTTGTAGTTTCTAATGAACTTTAATTAAAGTTTATTTAGAGCACATAAGGAGGCATTCTTATCTATGGGAGTACGGAATTTTATTGATCGTGTATTTACCGTTATTTCAGATCTTATTCTAAAAATTTTACCTGCAAGTAAACAAGAGAAACAAGCTTTTGCATATTATAAAGCTGGTATGTCAGCTCAAGCTGAAGGGGATTATGCAGAAGCTTTAGAAAATTATTATGAGTCACTTTATTTAGACGAAGATCAGTATGATAGGAGTTATACACTTTATAATATTGGATTAATTTATGCTAAAAATGAAAATTATCCCCGCGCATTAGAGTACTATCATCAAGCTGTTTCGTTAAATTCGAATTTGCCTCAAGCCTTAAACAACATTGCGGCTATTTATCATAGGCAAGGTTTATTAGCATTAGAGATGGCATCTCAAGATTATAATGATAAAATGGAAATTTCAGAAGAATATGAATATATTGAACTAGCAAAAGGTTTATTTGATAAAGCTGCTGAATATTGGTATCAAGCACTTAAATTAGCGCCTGATAATTATCCAAGAGCACGTAATTGGTTACGCATAACTGGAAGAGGGAAATCGTTAGATTCTTTTTAAACTTTTGAAAGAAGTTCAAAAAAAGAAATATTTTATTCAACAATTCAAATTAGTTTGATGTACAATGATAGATGAATAATAAATTTTAAATTTGTTATTATGTTGAATAATATGTTAAATTCTGAAAGTCTATTTATTCTTAAATATTTAAAATCTTTTAAATCAAAATGGTAGAAACTAAAAATATAGGTTACGTTTGTCAAATTATTGGTCCAGTATTAGATATTATATTTCCAGATGGGAAATTACCACCAATTTATACTGCAATTAAAATTGAAACTGAAGATGGTATAGGGAACATTGTTGAAGTTCAACAATTATTAGGCGATAATAGGGTACGTGCTGTATCAATGCGTTCAACAGATGGTTTAAAACGTGGTGTTCAAGCTGTTGATTTAGGTAAGCCTATTACTGTTCCTGTTGGAGAACCAACATTAGGGCGAATTTTTAATGTAATTGGTGAACCCGTAGATGAACAAGGTCCTGTAACTATTAAAGCTACTTTACCAATTCACCGCGAAGCTCCTTCCTTTACAGAATTAGAGACAAAACCATCAATTTTTGAAACAGGAATTAAAGTTGTCGACTTATTAGCTCCATACCGTCGTGGTGGGAAAATTGGTTTATTTGGCGGAGCAGGTGTAGGTAAAACGGTATTAATTATGGAATTAATTAATAATATTGCCAAAGCGCATGGTGGCGTATCTGTTTTTGGTGGTGTAGGTGAAAGAACACGTGAAGGTAATGATTTATACGAAGAAATGAAAGAATCGGGAGTTATAAACTCACAGAACTTTTCTGAATCTAAAGTGGCGTTAGTATACGGTCAAATGAATGAACCTCCTGGAGCACGTATGCGTGTAGGTTTAACAGCACTAACAATGGCTGAATATTTCCGTGATGTAAATAAACAAGATGTTTTATTATTTATTGATAATATTTTCCGTTTTACACAAGCAGGTTCTGAAGTATCAGCATTATTAGGTCGTATGCCGTCAGCTGTAGGTTATCAACCAACTTTAGCAACTGAAATGGGAGCTTTACAAGAACGTATTACTTCAACAACGCAAGGTTCAATTACTTCGATTCAAGCTGTGTATGTACCAGCTGATGATTTAACTGATCCCGCACCAGCAACTACATTTGCACATTTAGATGCAACAACAGTATTATCACGTAATTTAGCAGCAAAAGGTATTTATCCTGCTGTAGATCCATTAGATTCAACCTCAACAATGTTACAACCTGGAATTGTAAGTGCCGAGCATTATGAGATTGCAGAGAATGTAAAACAAACGTTACAACGTTATAAAGAATTACAAGATATTATAGCTATTTTAGGTCTTGATGAATTATCTGAAGAGGATCGTCTAGTTGTTGCTCGTGCACGTAAAGTTGAACGTTTCTTATCTCAGCCATTCTTTGTTGCTGAAATTTTCACAGGTGCCCCTGGAAAATATGTAAGTTTATTAGAAACAATTAAAGGATTTTCAATGATTCTAAGTGGTGAATTAGATGAATTAGCAGAACAAGCGTTTTACCTTGTAGGAAACATTGATGAAGCAATTGATAAAGCAGACGGACTTTCTTAAATAAAAAATAACGAGTATTTAATATATGGTTATGAACATCCGCGTTCTAACTCCTGATAGAGTTATTTGTTCTACAACAGCAGATGAAGTTATATTACCTGGTTTGACTGGTCAAATTGGTATATTAGATGGACATGCTGCTTTAATTACCGCTTTGGACACAGGTTTACTGAGAATAAAAGCATTGAAAAAATGGACCCCAATTGTTTTGTGTGGGGGTTTAGCAGAAGTAGAGGAGAATCAAATTACTATTTTAGTAAATGAAATAGAAGAAATTCCTTTAATAGAATTATCTGAAGCTAATAAACGTGTAGAATTGGCTATGGCTAGCTACGATGAGGCTGAAACAGCTAAATCAAGATATGAGACTTATCTTAATTTAAAAAAAGCTCTCGCAGTACTGGAAGGCATAAATTACTTATCATAGGAACTGAAGTTATTTAGAGATGCTATTGTGAAAGATAAGGCGATATATTTTTAATTAATGAATACTATAAGAAATAAAAGATGTAAAAAAATAACTTTATGGTAACAAATTCAGATTTTAATTTTATGAATACTGAAACTATAATTTTAGAATTACCATTTTCCGAGCATATGGAAGAGCTTAGACAAAGAGTTTTTCATATACTCTGGATAATTTTACTATTAACAAGTATAGCTTTTCTTGAAGTTAAACTTTTAGTTAAAGTATTAGAACTTCCTGTTAACAATGTAAAGTTTTTTCAACTATCGCCTGGTGAATATTTTGTTTCAACAGTAAAAATTTCTTTTTATACAGGTTTATTATTTGTTAGCCCTTATGCAATTGGACAAATAATACTATTTCTATTACCAGGATTAACAAAAAAAGAAACAAAAGTCATTTTACCATTATTGTTAAGTTCTTTATGTCTCTTTGGTTTAGGTTTAGTTTTTTCTTACTATGCTTTAATCCCGGCAGCTTTAAACTTTTTTTTAAATTATAGTAATGAGGTTATAGAACCTTTATGGTCATTTAATCAATATTTTGAATTTATTCTAGTTCTTTTTTATAGTACGGGGTTAGCTTTTCAAATTCCGATTATACAAATTTTATTAGGATTATTAAATTTTGTATCGGCTAAACAAATGTTGAGTGCATGGCGATATGTTATACTCGTGTCGACCATTTTCGGGGCCATTTTAACCCCTTCTACTGATCCACTTACACAATTATTGCTTTCTTTTGCAATATTATTATTGTATTTTTCAGGAGTAGGTATTTTGTTTTTAATAAAAAATTAATATATATATATATACTTAAAAAGTATTTAATTCATGGCAACTAACAAGTTTTTTAAAAGTCTTTTATTTACTTTAACGATTGCTATAAGTTCATTTAGCTTCTGTATAGAAAATTCTTTTGCATATCCTGTATTTGCACAACAAGGTTATTCAAACCCTCGTGCAGCCAATGGTAAATTAGCTTGTGCTAATTGTCATTTAAATCAAAAAGCGATTGAAATTGAAGCACCGCAAGGTGTACTTCCTAATTCTGTGTTTGAAATTGAAATAAAAGTACCATACGATACAAATCGTCAACAAATTAGTGCGGATGGTCAACCAGCAGATTTAAATGTAGGGGGGATTCTTATTTTACCTAAAGGATTTAAATTAGCTGCTAAAAATCAAATTTCTCCTGAAGTTAAAGCAAAAAATAAAGGAGTTTTTATATCACCTTATAGTACAGAATTTGACAATATTTTAATTGTTGGTCCAATTGCTGGAAAAACCCATAAAGAACTTATATTTCCGGTTGTTGCACCTGATCCCGAAAGCAATGCAGATGTTAAGTATTTAACATACCCGTTCTATGCTGGAGGTAATCGTGGACGTGGGCAAGTTTATCCAACTGGAGAAAAAAGTAACATAAATAGTTTTGGAGCAACACAAGCTGGTCAAATTACAGAAATTATAACAACTGAGAAAGGTGAGTCTAAAATTACAATTGTTAATTCAGAAGGAACAGCAAGTACACAAACACTTTCATCGGGTTTAAAATTACTTGTAAAACAAGGTGATATAGTAAAACAAGACCAACCGTTAAATATCGATCCAAATGTTGGTGGTTTTGGTCAAGAAGAGTCAGAAATAGTATTACAAAGTTCATCACGAATTCTAGGGTATTTAATTTTCTGTTTATGTTTATTATTAACACAAGTTCTTTTAATTCTTAAGAAAAAACAATATGAAAAAGTTCAAGCTGCTGAACTTAACTTCTAATAAATATTTGGAATGACACAAATTGAAGTGTCATTCCGAATATTTAAAATAAAATATTCATTCTTTAATAATTTATTTTTCGATTTCGAATACTTCTTTAAATATTTTGAATACTTTATCACCAGAATCAATCGATTCTAAAGGATCTTTTCGTAATCGGTGACGTAAACATAAAGTAATAATTTTTTCAATATCTTCAATTGTCACTTTTTCTCTTCCATTATAAGCAGCATGTGCTTTTGCCGCTCGGTTCGTTACAATGTCTCCTCGTAAACCATCTACATCCAACTGACTACAAACTTCTGAAATTTTAACTCTTAAATCATAGTCAATTTGAACAGTTGGTAATAAGGTTTGAGCATCAACAATACGATCACGTAATTCTTGTTGTTGAGTTTCATAATTTTCAATCCATGCCATTGGCATTTGGTCAAATGATGTTCTCTCTTCCACGACTTTTACTCGTAATATAGGATCTTTAACAGTACGAATTTCGGCATGCATACCAAATCGATCTAATAATTGAGGACGTAGTTCACCTTCCTCAGGATTTCCTGATCCAACTAAAACAAAACGAGCTGGGTGACGTATAGAAATACCTTCCCGTTCAACTGTATTCCAACCTGAAGCTGCTGAATCTAATAGAATATCCACTAAATGATCATCTAATAAATTAACTTCATCAACATAAAGTAATCCGCGATTAGCTTTTGCTAATAGTCCCGGTTCAAAAGCTTTAACCCCTTCTGTTAAAGCTTTTTCAATATCGATTGTGCCGCATACACGATCTTCTGTTGCTCCTAATGGTAAATCTACCATTGGAATTTTAATAAACTCTGTTTCCAATGATTCACCATTTTGAATTGCCCTTTTTACTTCATTTCCCATTAAATCTAAATCTGATTTATGAGAATTAAATGGATCATCTTTGACTACTTCAATTTCTGGGAGTAAGTCTGCAATTGCTCTAATGGTTGTTGATTTCCCAGTTCCTCGATCTCCCATAATCATGACTCCACCAATTTTTGGGTCAATAACATTCAATTGTAAAGCTAATTTCATTTCTTCTTGTCCTACAATTGCAGTAAAGGGAAAAACAGGTGAAGAAAATTTTTTTAAATCTTGTGTTACCATAAATTATCAATTAAATTTATAAATGTTTGATTACAATTTAAATTATTGGTAAAGAGTTGTACCTAAACGAATTGCTAAAACACTTGCTAATAAAGCGCACATTAATGCTGCATAAACTTGAAAATCAGTAATCATAATATTTTTTATTCTATAAATATGTAAAGTAAATGGATTCTAAAGAATTAAAATACCTTGTAGTAGCTAACGTTAGAGTTTATTGAGACTCCAATGATTATATATATATATATATATTATAGTTTAAATTTAGAATTTCTATTTTATTTTTACAAATTACCAACTTGATTTCGTAACTCCTGGTAATAAACATTTATGGGCCATTTCACGTAAAACATGACGTGAGATACCAAAATCCCGATAGAAACCCCTAGGTCGCCCAGTTTTCCAACAACGATTTCGAATACGAATTTTCGAACTATTTTTTGGTAATTGTTGAAGTTTTGAATGAATTTCCAATTTTAAATTAAAATCACTAGTATTTTTATATTCTGTTAGTAATACTTCTCGTTTTAATTTGTATTTTTTATGAAGCTTAACTCGTTTTTTTTCTCTTTCAATCATACTTTTTTTTGCCATAAACTTCTTTAGACTAGTAAATATATTGTAAATTAGGATTAATACATAAAAGTACAAATTAAATTTAACTTTTATGTATTTTGGACAAATTGTATATTTATAAATTGTAGATAGCAATATTTAAAATTTTTTTCTATACTATTCTTTTTAAATCTATCTACATATTTAGAAATATCTAGTGTAATTTACTTAATTACAAAAATTTTATTTTCTTTGAAGATTTACTTACATATTCGAAAGATATTCGTTTTTATATGGTAGAATTGTATAACTACCTAATAGTTCACGGAACTCATTTCCTTCCATTGTTTCGGACTCAATTAATTTTTCAACAATTAAATCAATAATCACTCGATTATCAACAATTATTTGGAGAGCTTTTTGTTCACAATAGTTGATAATTTTACATACTTCATCATCAATTCTATTAGCCATACTTTCTCGATATTCTGAATTTTGATTTATTCCCCCACCCAAAAATACTTGATCATTAGATTCCTCTTCAAGAGCAATAGGACCAATAGTTGACATTCCAAATCTTGTAACCATTTGTCGAGCTAAATTAGTAACTTGTTGTAAATCATTACTTGCGCCAGTTGTTACTTCTGGATCACCAAAAATAACTTGTTCAGCGGCGCGACCTCCCAAGGTCCCGATAATGCGAGCTAATAACGCCGAACGAGAAATTAAACTTTGATCTTCATCTGGTGTAAACCAAGTTAACCCTTTTGCAGCTCCGCGTGGAGTGATTGTAATTTTTTCTACTTCATCATGTGATTGTAAAACCGTGCCTGCAATTGCATGTCCAACTTCATGGTACGCAATTAATCTTTTGTTTTTACTATCATCCATAGGTGTACCAGCAATACCACCAATGATACGATCAATCGCCTCATTAATTTCATTTTGTGAAATAGTTTCCTTTTTATATCTAGTAGCTAAAATTGCAGCTTCATTTAATACATTAGCTAAATCTGCCCCTGAAAAACCAGCCGTTCGACTTGCTAACTGAACTAATGATGCATCCTTACTTAAACGTTTATTTTTCGCATGAACTAATAATATTTTAATACGTCCTCTCCGATCTGGTAAATTAACTGTAACTTGTCGATCAAATCGTCCGGGACGTAATAAAGCAGCATCTAAAATATCGACTCGATTTGTAGCTCCAACGACAATTACTCCTTTATTCTCTTTAAAACCATCCATTTCAGTTAATAATTGATTTAGAGTCTGTTCACGTTCATCATTTCCACCTCCAACGCCTGCTCCTCGTTGTCGACCAACAGCATCAATTTCATCGATAAAAACAATACAAGGGGCTTTTTCTGAAGCTTTTTTAAATAAATCTCTTACTCTCGCGGCGCCAATGCCAATAAACATTTCAACAAATTCTGAACCAGCTACGCTAAAAAATGGAACATCAGCTTCACTAGCAATTGCTTTAGCTAATAATGTTTTCCCAGTTCCAGGAGGGCCGACTAGAAGAATTCCTTTTGGAATTTTTGCACCAACAATTATATATCGTTCCGGCTCTTTTAAAAAAGAAACAATTTCTTCGAATTCAGCTTTCGCTTCATCAATTCCCGCTATATCTTTAAACCTAACACCTGTGTCAGCAATCTTTTCAAAACGTGCTGTCGATTTTCTTAACGTTAATGGAGATTGACCTGATCCTCCACCAAAGTTTTCAGAATTTTGAAAGAAATAAATTAATCCTGTAATAAAAAGTAATGGTAAAAGTAAATTACTTGCAATTGTAAGAAGTAGATTTTTTTGTTCAGCGGGATGCGCATCAAAATCAATATTATATTCTTTTAATTTTTGTATTAATTGAGCTGCTCCGACTGGAATTTCAACTCTAATTGTCTGTGGTCTATTACCTAATTCGGGGCTGGATGCTTGAACAAGTGCATTTCTACTATTATCGTATAAATCCACTTGTTTTACCCAGCCCATTTCTAAATACTCTAAAAATCGTCCATAAGTCATACGTGAACTTATATCATTTTTATTTAGTTGAGCTTGATTCGTTATCGTATCTGCACGTTCAGGATTTTCTAGCCCAAATATTTTTATACCTAAATCTAGAAAGCTAACTACTAGTATTCCTATTAACATTCCTTTTAAAAATTGTCGTCCCATTTTTTTATAATAATTAATTTTATATAAATATAGTTTTGCTATTAATTGTAACATAGATAAAACCTGAAAAACAACAAAATTATTATTTGCTTTCATTATTGTCAAATAAGTTTAAAAGATAACTAAAAAATTATATTTTAACTATTGTTTTTTATTTATTTATATGTTATAATAATCAATATACCCACATTTTAAAATATAGCTGGTGTAGCTCAACGGTAGAGCAACGGATTTGTAATCCGTAGGTTGGGGGTTCAAATCCCTTCACCAGCTTTAAAAAACTACAAATCTGTTTTTTATATTTAGATAAATATGTGTGTGCATTTCAGAAAACTAAATTCGAGAAATGTACTTATCATTTTTTGATAATATTCGTTCCTACTAAATAGTAGTTGTTTAGTTTTATCTTATAAGGTTTTTGATTAGTGTTAAATTGTGTAATCAGTAATAATGCCTGTTCTTAAACAAAAAATATTGATGACTAGTTGTTATAATCCGACCATCTTTTGAATAACAGAATATAAACTTATTATAAAAATTAAACTAAATGAAATTACAAACCAACGTAATTTTGGGATTTTAAATAAATTTTTAAAAGGTTTTAATATAATTAATATTAATCCTATCATACTACTAATAAAAAAACGTGGATATCGAACTATATTAGTCAAAAAGTTATTCATAATTAAGATAATTAGTTATTTTAATTAGTATTATAGCTAATTTTTACTATGAATTAATTAAAGAATTTTAAAAATTAAAATTTTTTCTAGTTTTCTATTAAAGAAAATGTTACTATAGAAGAGTAGTATAAGGCTCTGTAGCTCAGTGGTTAGAGCAGGGGACTCATAAGCCCAAGGTCGTAGGTTCAAATCCCACCAGAGCCAGCTACTACTCTTATTTTATAAATTTAGGAGAAATGGCTGAGTGGTCGAAAGCAATAGATTGCTAATCTATCGTACAAGTATTTGTACCCAGGGTTCGAATCCCTGTTTCTCCTATTTCATAAAATATTCGAAAAGTCTTGACATGTCTTTAATTTATTATTTATAATAAAGGAAACAGAAATATATAGGGATTGTAGTTCAATTGGTTAGAGCACCGCCCTGTCACGGCGGAAGTTGCGAGTTCGAGTCTCGTCAGTCCCGATTTCAAAGTTACTTTATGTTTTAACTATATATTCATGAAATTTTCGTATTAAAATATTAGTAAAAAAAAATTATGCTTTTCTTTTTGAAAGTAAAGTATAATAAATTTGCATAATATGTTGATAATTGGAAAAAGAAATTTTTTTTTGATTATACTATGTTAAACTAATTTTTAATTATAAATATATATGGATATAATAAGTTTAG
>Ga0181596_10001232_pt1:0-7500 | contig 26282 bp, 33 predicted proteins | sample 041ome_6_FD_148655 | JGI IMG/M metagenome (GOLD analysis project Ga0181596, IMG submission 148655) | Coastal salt marsh microbial communities from the Groves Creek Marsh, Skidaway Island, Georgia - 041402US metaG (spades assembly) | ecosystem: Environmental > Aquatic > Marine >... | reverse complement strand
TTGGTAGAAAAAAAATTTTTCTACCTTAACTTTTTTTAAAAAAGTCTTGACATATTCCTCATTTATTCTATAAAATTATTTTTGCATCGTACGGTGTAGTATTATAAACTTAAAATTAATATTAGTATATTAATTTTAAGTTTATGCTATTTTATAATTATAAAATATGTTCATACACAATCTAAACTTTTGGTTCAGTAATATTTTCTCTTTATTAATTAATATTGACCAAGAAACATTATTTGATTTTTTAGGTATTGAAAGACCTTTTAATAGTGGAGACTATTCAAATTTAATTCACATTTCTAAAGTTTCAACTCCAATTTCTTTTGAAACTTTTAAATTAGTATTGCAATCACTTTGGGAGCATTATCAACATGGTTTAGGATTTGTTGATCTTGAAAATATTGCAATGTTTATTTTAGTTATGAGATTTATTTTTCTTTCTAAAAAATATAATCTTAAAACAGGATTTTTTATAACTTGCATTGGATTAGGGGCAGGTTATTTATGGTATATACATTTACGTGACTTAGCATATTATTATATGCGAACGCTATGGATGTCCCCTTTAACTCATAATCTTGCTTCTGACTTTAGCGAAATTTATTATCAACAAAAAAGTGAATTTTCAAAACCTGGTATTCGTTTTGATAGTGGGACTTTTTATGGTCCTGTAATTCAAGCCTTTACAACTATTACGAGCAATGATAATTATCGTTATGATCCTATTTCAATGCTTTGGTCTTATTTTCCAACTAATATTAAATTTTTAAGTGATAAAATATACTATTTTCTAACATTAAAAGCGTTTCCACAAATTTATAGGTTTATTGATACCCAAATAACAAATTTATCAGGTATGCTCTGGTATACATTTATAGTTAGAATAAATAAACGTTATTGTCCATACCTTTTAAGATGGCATTGGACCTTTCTTATAGGATTAGAATTTATTGAAAGACCATTTATTTTTATACAAGATCGTTTGATTTATTATTTAAATAATATTTTAATACCAAACAGTTATTTTCGCGAAGCAGAATTAATTACAAATATTTTAATTACATTAGTTACAGCTCAATATATTTTTATTACTTTAGCAATGTTACATGCTTTATGTGGTCAATATTTTTATTTTCCATTTCTTACGGAAAATACAGAGCTTCATATTGGTTTAAAACCAAACGATAGTATATATAGCGGAGGTCACACAATTTGGCAAAACAAAAGAGCTTATATGATCAGCCGCCAAGCTTCGTCCAAATTAAAAAAATACCGTTTTGGTACAGTTCGATCCGCGTATAGTAAATTACCTCGACTTTGGTATGGTTGGCTAGGACGTGGCACTTTAAATGATATGACAAACGATGAATATAAACAACATTTCGAAAAACAATTTTTGAAAGATTCACTAAAACAAACACAACGTCGTGACTTAAAGATTCGTTGGAAAGATCGAAAAAAACGAGTAATGAAACGATTTATAATCTTTTTGACTAAATTAGGAATTAAATTTAATACTAAAGATCAAAATGACGATAATGATGATCTTTATGAAGAGTTTAAAAAGTTTTCTAAAAGATAATAAATTGTCTAGGCATACAGCAAATAAATGATAAATAACATAACGACTTTATTTAGTGTATGCTTAGATAATTTATTAAAGATTATTTTTTTTAAACTATTATAGTGATGATCCTAAACCTGAATATGATCCATAAATGAATAAACTAAGAATTGTTATTACTGCAAAACCACCTACTAAACCTACAAGCCATAAAGGAACTCGACCCGTATTTGCCATATAAAAAACTCCTATTTATAAATATTAATTGAAGAAATAACTTGAAAATAATACTGCCAAAACAAAAATTAACAAAAGTCCCCAGTAAAGAGAAGTTCTATTTAATTCTACGGCCTGTTTGTTTGGATTTGGACCTGTCATAAAATTTACCTCGTAATGTTATTATTATAATATTAATTTATCGTTGAATAAATTGCATAGCGGTAATACCGCCTAGAAAGAATACTGTTGGAATTGCTAATCCATGAACTGCTAACCAACGAAAAGTAAAAATTGGATATGCTACTGGTTGATTAATATTTTTTGTCATTTTTTTCACCTCTTATAAACCTTTAGTTAAATCTTCTAATTCTTGTTTTGCACTGAAACGATCGTTTACCAATGGAACTTGTTGTCGATCTTGAGTAAAATATTCATTCGGGCGTGGAGTTCCAAAAACATCATAAGCTAAACCTGTACTAATAAACAACCATCCTGAGACAAAAAGTGATGGTATTGTAATAGTATGAATAATCCAATAGCGTACACTTGTAATAATATCTGAAAACGGACGTTCCCCTGTAGATCCACCAGACATAACTATATATTCTCCTATAAAAAATGATTGTTGCTCATTCAAATACTTAACCTAAAGCGGGCAGGGGGAATCGAACCCCCATCATTAGCTTGGAAGGCTAAGGTTTTACCACTAAACTATGCCCGCGTAATATAATTATAAAATTATACGGGTATAAAAAGCAATAAAAATATTATAAATTTTCTAATTTTAAATCTAAAAATTTAGCTAAATCAGCAGCTTGATCTTCTAAATCTGAAATTGAGTTAGGTTGTTGAACAGGTGTTAGTGGGATTTTTCGTTCATCTTTAAGGCATAAATATATTATTCTTTGAGGATTTAATCCTTCTGAAATTTTTATTCCAATTGATTTTATATTATTTAAAGGATAAGTTAAAAGAATTTCTCGATTTTTTCCTGGAAACCCTTTTCTTACAATTTTTACAATATTTTCAGTTTTATTATACTCATTATAACCACTCCCTATATCCCAAAATAATGTTGCTGTTATATAAGTACTTAATCCGAAACTTAATGTACCGTAAAACATCATAACAATTCCTTGAGGAATAAACACTAAATCTATTGTATTTCCAAACGGTAATAAATTGATTTTAATATAACTTGAAATTCCTGCGATTAAAAATATTAAACCACCAACAAATAAAAATGAAGCCCAAAAATAATTACTAAAACGTCTGGACCCGATAATTTTCTCTTGCCGAATTTGATCTTGCATTTGAGAGTGTTAAATTAATTTAATTGATTTTAATCCTAAGAATAATCCTGATGCAAGCGTAAAGCAAAATCCAACTAGTAAAAAGTAATTAATAAGAATTGCCATAAAATTTTTTAATTATATAAAAATGAAGTTTATAAAATTTTTTCTGTATATTAATATATATTATATAGTAATCTATATAAAAATTTTGGTTAGTAAAAATTTTCATTAATTTTTTAAATACCGTAGATTAATTAAAAACTTTACTATTTACTTCATTAAATTTTAAATTAAATTTATGGCTAATTTTATTAAACCGTATAATGATGATCCGTTTGTTGGACATTTAGCAACACCTATTACTTCATCATCATTAACTCGAGCTCTCTTAAAAAATTTACCAGCATATCGATTTGGTTTAACACCTTTATTACGTGGCTTAGAAATTGGCTTAGCCCATGGGTATTTCTTAATTGGTCCATTTGCACAGTTAGGGCCTTTGCGTAATTCAGATATCGGATTACTAGCCGGTTTTTTAGCAACTATTGGCTTAATTGTTATTTTAACTTTAGGATTAACAATTTATGGAGCAACAGCGTTTAGTAGCGAAAAAAGTCAAGGAAATACATTACAAACTAAAAAATCATGGGATCAATTTAAAGGAGGGTTTTTTGTAGGTGCTTGCGGAAGTGCTGGATTCGCTTTTATCTGTTTATCAAGTATTCCAACTTTTACATTAAATTAAATTATTTATAAAACATATATCAATTATTGTTAAATGATATATGTTTTATAAATAATTTAATTTCAATTACTTATAATTATTACTGAATTAATATGAATACAATTAATTTACAAGAAGAATACTCTAAAACTGAAATTGAAAAGCTTTTAAATTTATTAGATGAAGAATTAGTTGGCTTAGCACCTGTTAAGGCACGTATCCGAGAAATTGCCGCACTTTTACTCATTGACAAATTACGAAAAAATTTAGGAATTACAACAAATAGTCCTGGTCTACACATGTCTTTTACAGGAAGCCCTGGAACTGGTAAAACAACAGTAGGGTTAAAAATGGCTGATATTTTATTTCAATTAGGTTATGTAAAAAAGGGACATTTATTAACAGTAACACGTGATGATTTAGTTGGACAATACATAGGTCATACAGCCCCAAAAACAAAAGAAGTTCTTAAAAAAGCTATGGGAGGTGTGTTATTTATTGATGAAGCATATTATTTATATAAACCAGATAATGAAAGAGATTATGGTTCAGAAGCAATTGAAATTTTATTACAAGTTATGGAAAACCAACGTGATGAATTAGTTGTAATATTAGCAGGTTATAAAGAACCAATGGATAAATTTTATGAATCAAATCCAGGCTTATCTTCACGAATTGCAAATCATATCGATTTTCCTGATTATACTGTTGAAGAGTTATTGACAATTGCGAAAATGATGTTAGAGGAACAACAATATCAATTAACCCCGGCAGCAGAAAATGCATTAACGGATTATATTTCACGAAGGAAACAAAAACCTTTATTTGCTAATGCCCGGAGCATTAAAAATGCATTAGATAGAGCTCGTATGCGCCAAGCAAATCGTATTTTTGATAGTCGAGGACAAGTATTAACAAAAAAAGAATTAGTTAATATTGAAGCTAATGATATATTACAAAGTACAATCTTTAATTAAAAAATTTTAATTTTTTAATTAAGCTATATAAATTATTTAATATCTATTTATGAGTTTATTGATTGTTGGTGGGACTGGGACGTTAGGACGTCAAATTGTTTTACGAGCTTTAACTAAAGGCTACCCCGTCCGATGTTTAGTACGAAATTTTCGTAAGGCAACTTTTTTAAAGGAATGGGGAGCCGAATTAATTTATGGTGATTTAAGTATTCCCGAAACAATTCCACCTTGTTTTCAAGGTATTACAGCGGTTATTGATGCTTCAACAAGTCGTCCATCTGATAGTTATCCACTTGAAATTGTTGATTGGTATGGAAAAATAGCATTAATTGAAGCAGCAAAAATAGCAAAAGTTCAGCGGTTTATATTCTGTTCGATTCAAAACCCAGAACGATTTCCTACTATACCTTTAATGCGAATAAAGCATGCTATTGAAATTCACTTACAACACAAAGCAATCCCTTATACAGTTTTTCGTTTCACGGGATTCTATCAAGCTTTAATAGAACAATACGCAATTCCAACTTTAGAAAATTTACCGATTTGGCTAACAAATGAAAAGTTAGGTGTATCTTGTATAGATACACAAGATGCTGCAAAATTTTGTTTACGTGCATTGCAACTTCCTGACACAAAAAATAAAACTTTTTGTATACAAGGTCCTGGTTGTTTCTTTGCATTTGAAATCATAGCACTATGTGAGTCATTTACGGGACAACTTGCAAAAGTTTATACAATTCCTGTATTTCTTTTAGAACTACTTACTGAATGTTTAGGGTTTTTTGAATGGGGACAAAATATAAGTGATCGATTAGCGTTTATTAAACTTGTAAGTGCTAACAAAGAGTATAATCCATTAAGACATGATTTAAATAAAATTTTTAAGATTCAAGGTTGCTGGGAACTTAGTCTACTAGATAATTACCTTGCATTATATTATGTTCGTTTAGTAAAAAGATTAACAGGTCTTAATTTTGAAGATCTTCAAAAACAGAAAAATTTAATAATTTAAACTTTATATGATTCTTAATGAATTATGCTATTTTTACGGTAAAAGTTATTCAAAATTTAGGACAAAGTTTTCTCTCGGATAAAACGCCATTTACTGAGTTAATTGTTCAATTACCTCAAATTTCAAAAAATTCTCCAAAGTCTGTCATTCACCTGTCTATTTGGGATAAGCTGAGTTATGATAGTGCTAAGTATTATCAACCTGATGATTATATTATTATTGAAGGTTATATTTTGATTAAAAATATGAATAGTGGACATATTCTAAATTTAATTGATAAAGAGATTGAAATTTCGGTTTTTAAACTTTATCCGTTATTATTATAAATCTGAAAATTTTTAAAATATATCAATTATTAACATTTTTTATTTAATTAAATAAGTCATAATTATTATATTTTAGTATAATTAATATTATTAAAAACAGTTTCTAGGAAAAATTAAATGTTAACTTTAAAAATTTTAGTATATACAACAGTTATCTTTTTTGTTTCTTTATTTATTTTTGGATTCCTTTCAAGTGATCCTTCACGAAATCCAAATCGTCGTGATCTTGAATAAAAAGCTAACTACGTAAAGCGGAAATATAAATTATTTCCGCTTTACGTAGTTAGCTTTTTATTCAACTAATTTACAAATTTTTGCAATTTTTCTCTAATATTTATTTTTAGTTTTAAACTATAACTAAAATTACTTATTTAAATAAAAATGGTTTTTTATTTAAAACTAACGTATCATGTATATTAGTAATTTTAATTTTTATGAAATTTTTTACTAACGTATACCTTTTTAATTCTTCAATTTTTAATGAAACGTATCAATTTATTAATTTTATTGTTTTCTATTTTAATAACATTAACACCAAATACAGCATTTGCTGAAATTGGTGGGTTAAAGAAATGTAGCGAGTCTCCTGCATTTACAAAACGATTAAACGCAACTGTGAAAAAATTAGAACAACGAGCGAGTCAATACGAAGCTGATTCTCCACCAGCTTTAGCATTAAAACAACAAATTGACCGTACACAGTCTCGATTTGATAAATATTCACGTTCAGAATTATTATGTGGTGTAGATGGTTTACCACATTTAATTGCAGACGGACGATGGAGTCATGCAGCAGAATTTATTTTACCAGGATTTGGTTTTTTATATATTTCTGGTTGGATTGGATGGGTTGGTCGTAAATATTTACGCAAAATAAGCACAATGCCTAATCCAAGTGAAAGTGAAATTATTATTAATGTTCCTTTAGCATTAAAAATAATGACAACTGGTTATATTTGGCCAATTTCAGCATGGCAAGAATTAATTAGTAACGAGTTAGTCGCAGTTAGTGAGGAAATAACTGTATCACCGCGTTAAATTCATTAATTATTTACTCTAATATTGTTTTTATTACTATGAATGATTTTCAAAAATATTTATCAACAGCCCCTGTTCTTTTAACATTATGGATGATATTTACGTCAGGATTTATTATAGAAATAAATCGTTTTTTTCCTGATATGTTAGGATTATATTTTTAAAGCGGGCTAAAAATGTAATTGGTCAAGTCTTAAAAAATTACTTGACCAATATTATTTTAAGCATTTCAGTAAAACAAACTTAAAAAAATTAATTTGTGTGTCATTTTTATGATTTTGTTTAATATTTATATCGGGATAGTAGGATTTGAACCTACGACACCCTGCTCCCAAAGCA